>JAEEGJ010004124.1_pt1 | contig 50862 bp, 41 predicted proteins | sample 8958761 | NCBI WGS metagenome assembly JAEEGJ01 (sample SAMN16246546, study PRJNA631951) | gut metagenome | biome: gut microbiome; feature: rumen; material: RS-attached | host: Bos | place: Iran: Karaj | collected 2018-10
CGAGCCGTGAATATCAGATAGCCAACGAAATGGGAGCTATCAATATCTCAGGCTCTATCGGCAATCTGCTCCGTATGCAGGCACAGCGAGCCGTCAACGAAGCAATGATTTACTTATGGAAGGACGAGGAATAATGTTTTGTGCGAACTGTTATAAGGAAATACCCACAGGCAAGAGCTATTACAAGCATCAGGACACCAATCAGAGCTACTGCTCTCTGGACTGCCTGAATGACCACATGATCTACACGCACGTTCTCACCATTGAAACGAGTGAGGGTGAGGAGAGCACCGAGGAACAGGACGATGACGAGTGAGGAATACGTTGAGGAACTGCACCGGAACGGAGTGAAGCTAATAAAAAACGACGGTTCTCTTACCGAGATACCGCCGGACTTCCTGAAACAAGCCACCGAGCTTTGCAGTCAGCTCAGGTGCAGTTCAATCAGCTATGATATTGTTGATCCGCAGGATAGTGAGCATACAAAGCTCAGGGTTCTGGAATGTGGGTATGCGGAATAATAAGAAACGGATAGCCGTCTGATGAGGACGGTTATCCGTGTTTGAGTGTGTTGGGATAAATGAGTAATTGTCTTATCTCCAAACATTGTAATAATTTCCGCATTTACTGCAATAATATGTGTATTTGATTGAACCTGCTCGTGCACCATAACCATTTTCGTGAGCTTTAAGTTCACAGCAGCTCTTACATCTACGGCAAATACAATCATTTTTCTCAGGCTGATGTTTTTCCTCAAATTTTTCTTGCATTTTGAACTCTAAAGCAGTTGAACCAATACCCAAAACAGCACAAGCTCCAATAAACAAACCTATTGCAAGTTTACTCGTAAACATTTGTCCACCTCCATGAAAAATAATAAAGAGATTTTGTTATTTATATTATACAATAAACCGCGACCGAAGTCAAGCGATATTGTGCAAATAATACATTTTAATAAAGTACAATATCACTGTTTCTGTTGCAATATACCGCCATTTATGCTATAATTAGGCTATAGAACAGATTGGAGGTGAACTGCAATGGAGAACGAAAATCAAGAATTAGTAAACCGTGCATTATACAAGCACATCAAATCAATGAACCGTGCCGAAATGGATAGTTTCGTAAGGAATATCTTTAATCAGGGCTATCAGAGAGCCGAGGAAGAAACGCACCCCATTGATTATGACAGCTTACGAGCCGATCTGAGCAAGATCAAAGGTATCGGAGAAAGTCGGCTTAACGAGATAATGACGGTCATAGATAATCATATCAACATCAATGACGATACATAGGAGGGATTTCCTTGACCGTTGATACCAAAGAAGTAGTTACCACGATATCCTATCTGATAGGTGTACGAATGTCGGCTCTGCAAGTAAGCTATGCAGAGTGTTCTGAGCTGATCGAGAAGCTCAGAGCCGACCGTGATGCTACTACCATAAGATATTTGTGCAAGCTGCGAACCGTACTGATGCAGAGGTTCAAAAAGACCGATGATCTGATGCGGTTTCAGCTTAAAAATCTGCATAACATAGAGTGGTACGACCACGATAACATAAAGCAGCTTGAAAAATGGGGATTTACCATTATACAAGCGAATTACCGTTCAGAAAAGTATATGCAGGATTTCACAAGGCTCATCAATGAAAACATTGATAAATGCTCCCGGCTGTTCTATGACTGGCTGAACTGGGAGTACATCAGAGATTTATTCTTTGTCCCAAAGTATAATAAAAACGGCGTAATGAAGGAAGAATTCAATAAATACATGGCAAACATCGAGCATTACCCGTTTCAGATGTATATTCACTGGCAGCCTGCCGAAGTCGGGAGCATCGTCTATTCCGACCGTAAGTTCCTGAAGATCATCTACGGTCAGCATAATGACAGCTTCACTGACTATACAAAATATCGGGACGCAGACGACGAAACCCGAAACAATATATATAATTTTATCGACAGCACTGAGAAAACTGCTATCGCTGTCGATTGCGAGAATTCCAACCCGTACAAGCTGTATAGTGTTCTGAAAGGCTTAAATCAAGAAGAACTTGCCAAGATCGAGAAAATCACGCTCTATGACGATCCGAACACTACCGCAGGCTGGGATTGGCTCTCCAAATTCACGCAGATTCCAGTTGAGCATATTGAGATAGAAAGAGTATCTGATCGAAAATCCCTGGTCGATGTGCGAATGACCGCAAGCGTAGTCACGGACTTCTACCGTAACGGCATCACATCATTTATCATTGTGTCGAGTGATTCCGACTTTTGGGGACTCATCGAGAGCCTGCCGAAAGCGAAGTTTCTCGTTATGTACGAATACGAGAAGTGTGGAACGGCGATCAAGAACGCCCTCGCACAGCACGGCATCTATTATTGTGCCATTGACGATTTCTGCTCCGCTGCCACCGAGGACATGAAGCGAGCCGTCCTCTTTGCGGAGCTTGAAAAGCATTTGCCCGACCTGATCGGTGAGAACCCTCTGGATCTTACCCACAAGATATACGAAGCCACAAGAGTGACTGCTACCATGAAGGAAATGGAGAATTTCTGCAATCGGTATGTCAAGACCTTACGGCTCAAGGTGAACTCCGAGGGAGTTTTCGTGATAGAAATTCAGAAATAACGTAACCGCCAACCATTCTAAGCTTATCTACATAAATAATGTCTGCTTTCAATTTGAGAAGTAACCACCGGTCATTCATAGCCTCACAAAAAGTAATCGGCTTATATATGCACAGACAGGATATGCTGTTTGCTTACAATACACTGAAACCAAATCAACAGACAAAAGTTTTTTTGCTTAAAACAAATGTTTGTATAATTTTCCGATAATGACGGAAATATTATTTCTTATGATAGACAAATAAACATATGTATGCTATAATAAGACAAAATAATTTTTAAAGGCGGATTTTTATGAAAAATAATAAGAACCATAATGGGAAAAAATTAAGAATCACTGCACTCATATTTGCGGTATGTTTAGCTTCAGTTTCTTTGACATCCTGTGGAGGAAGCGGAGAAAATTCTACAGCTTCAAAAAATGATGAAAGTACCATCGAAGAAACAACAGTGAATAATAATGAGTCTGAATCTGCTGCGGAGAACTCTGACAGCATCAGTACTGAGGAAGCGGCAGCTGAAAGCTCTGATTCAGAATACAAGCCTGCTGATGAGATCATAAACGCTGATTTTCAATCAGGACTTATTCAGATAGGAAATGATATTTTCCATAATGGCGGTTTTTATACTGTAGACCAGTTTGTTGCAGAATTTGGCGACAGGTATGATATGAGTTCATTAAACACAGACGATATGCTGAATAATGAACAGGACGAGACAAGTTTTGTTTCCAAAAATGATCCTGATATTACTATCTCAATTATATATCAAAATGCTGATCTTACAACAGGTGCTCGGAAAGATAGAATAGGCAATGCTGTTGTACTCAAAGTTTTCCCATATGATTATGAGGCAGCAAAGTCAACCTGGTATCCAACAGGACTGAATAAAGTCAATATTGATATGACCTTGGCGGAAGCGGGAGAGTTTTTTGAATCGTTAGGCTTTATAAAACAGGAGTCCATAACTCAAGGTGATGGTAAACGTCTGACAGAAGTATATTCAATATATAAAGGCATGAATTGTCAGTTTCGTGTTATGTCAAAAGAAAATAATCTTTACGGTGATACTTCAAAATATACTTATGTTATCGGTGGACAAGACAACTCAATGGAGTGCGAACTGACAAATATTGAAGTATTAAATCAAGGTTATTACAAATCTGCTTTAGAAAGTGAATAAAATAATACAAACGGGTTATTTACAACATCAGAATTGATGTAACCACCATTTATCCGTAACCGCCATTTATTCAAAGCATATATTTCTCAAAAAAAAGTCCCGAAAATTTGATTTTTCGGGACTTCTCTTTGTTCATTTATTCATTGTATTATTTCATGATATTCCTGTCTGCAAAAATCAGGCAGCGATTCGCTCCATGGCATAACAGATTCAAGCTGTTCATCTGTCGGATTCTGTCCCCATTCGGGCAGAACGGTTAGAAGATACGTAAGATAGCCGAAAACATCAAGTTTGTAGTCAATATACCCACAGCTCCCTTCGGATTTTTTCTGTGATTATATTTTAGCATCTTTCTCAGTCTGGCGGAAGGGCTGGGTTTGGTTGGCGGTTACAATGGAAAAGCAGAAATTCTAAAAATATTGTTTTCAATAATACTATAACTAAAGAAAGGACGGTTCACAGGCGAACCGTCCTTTCTTTATGGGGAACTTTGAATTCAGTGGAATCAAAGTCTGTTGCAATTATCGGGGTTATTATATCCACCGCTGTATATGAACTCTATCCGTTCTTGCAACTCCTCGCTGAAATCACTGAGGTCTTCGAGCGTGACCGCACCCTCATGTAACAGGTCGAGGATATTGTCTATCATTTTGGAGCGTGAATTGGTAACGACCACGCCCGTAGCTCTCTTATCCTCTCTGATACGCTTTTCAAGCTCCCAAAATCTGTCCGAGGGCAGTTTATCGGAGCTTAACAGTGCTATATACTCCTTGCAGAGCTTTTCCATGTAGCCTTCCTGCCAGTCAGCGACCTTGTTCTTATAGAGCTTCCAGTCGCTTTCAGGGTATCCGAATTGATTCATTGCAGTTCCTCCATAAAATCCAATTTTGCCATATCCGCCACCGCTATCCGCACACCGTCCGTAAACACAAGCTCCTGATAATAGCTGTCATATATCCGTACTACACCGACCTTATCCACATACTTACCGCCTGACTTCTTCTCATCTGGTACGAAGTAGGTCACGCTGATCTTCGGTTGTTCGTCCAGGCTGTCAAGCAGTCGGTTCAGATTAGCGTTCAGCTCAGACATCTCGTCCTCCGTCAGTACAGCTCTGCTGTCGGTCAGCCTTGCAGTCTCGGCAACCGCATCACCATAGCCCACAAGTGCCGCAAAGGGACTGAACTGTGCCGCCCTGTCGTGCATTGACATCGGTTGCAGATCGTCATACTGCGGACGGGTGAGGTGTTTTATATCATCGTAGTTATTCTGCATTTAATACCTCTTATAAGTTCCATTTGTCATTTCCCATAAGTCGGTCAATAACATGATCTAATTCCCATACAGCACAAGTTTCAAGGTCTTTACACTCCTCAAAAGACGAAGGAAATATCTTTCCATTTATATATTGACTGTATTTACCCGTTATTGGATCATGAATTTTAGTTGGTGGAGATGTAACTTCTTCTATTGAGATATACGGACGTTTTTCGACTAATTTCATTCTTGTAACGCCACTATTATACACACTTACAATAAACGCATATTTTTCTTCTTTGGGTAAATCGGTTTCTGATACTCCAATATGCTTATAAAAGGCTACGGAAACATCGTTAAATATCCGACCAAATCCATACCTACCGTCAGGAAGTTGAAAACAACCTACATTGCCTATAATTCTTCGCATTGTAAAACCTCCTACTAAGCCTTATGCCCGCCTATCTGCCGGTTGCGTTCCTTCGCCGTAGCACCCTCTGTAAAGTTCGTACCTTTCAGAACGGCATTCTTTCCGAATTTGTGTTTGATCGTGAGCATCGCTTCCTGCAATGCTCTCTCTTTTTCAAGTGCCTTCTCATCGTCCGCACGGTCTTGTATCGTTTCTTCCGTATCGAGCAAGGAAAGCTGTTCGTAGCTCTCGCTCTCAGGCACATCGCTTTCTTTGATGACATTGCAGGCAACAAGGTTTATCCGCCTTGCAAGCAGAGTTTTATCAAAGATGCGGTCAAACAGCGTCATTGTCGCTTCGATCATTTTCCTTGTGGAAGATGTGTGCTTATCGAGGTTCTGTGTACCGTGGGCGTGTTTCGGAACTTGTCTGCCGTAGCGGTCGGAAACCACTTCGCCCTGGTAGTGACCGTCCGCAAGGCTCTCACGGTCATAGCCGACAGTAAGCACGATCTGATTTGTCACAAGCCCCTTATCAACCAAGTCAAGGGAGAGCATATCTGCCATTTCCCACACGATAAGCCGAGTACGCTCATAGTCGCAAGGCTCTTGCAGGACTTGTCCAGATGTGATACTGTTATTAGACGGCGTATAGGATTTAACATCGGCTATGGTAGTTGGTTCAATGCCCCACGCATGGTCTATCAGCAGCTCCGCATTCTTGCCGAGCAGCTTATAAAGCTTTCCGATATGATAGCGGTCAAGCGACCATCTTGCAATATCGCCCATAGTGTAGATGCGGAGTGTTTCAAGGCGCTTTGCTATGCCTGCACCCACTCTCCAAAAGTCCGTGATCGGCTTGTGCGACCACCATTTATCCTTGAAAGTCTGCTCGTCAAGCTCCGCAATACGCACACCGTCCTTGTCGGCTGGGATATGCTTCGCCACAATATCCATAGCGACCTTGCACAGAAACATATTCGTGCCGACTCCTGCCGTAGCCGTGATACCTGTCGTATCAAGCACATCTTGTATCAGCATACGGGCAAAGTCGTGACCGTCCGTGTTGTAGGTGTTGAGATAGCCCGTAGCATCAATGAAAACCTCGTCAACCGAGTATGCAAAAATATCTTCGGGAGCGACATATTTGAGGTAAATGCCGTAGATCTTCGCACTTACGTCCATATATTTCGCCATTTGGGGCGTAGCGACCACATAATCAACGGCGAGGGAAGGGTTCTGCACAAGCTCCGAGTAAATGCAGCTCTTGTCCGTGAGCTGCCTGTGGGGAGCTTTCCGCTGCCGTTCTTCATTGACCTCTTTGATACGCTGAACGACCTCAAACAGCCTTGCTCTGCCCGAAATACCGTAGCTTTTGAGTGACGGCGAAACGGCAAGGCATATTGTCTTTTCGGTGCGGCTCTTATCTGCTACCACAAGATTTGTGTTCAGCGGATCAAGCCCAAGTTCTACGCACTCGCATGACGCATAGAACGATTTGAGGTCTATCGCTACATATACCTTGTCCATGTTTCACCGCCTTGTTATCTATGTTTGCATAAAAGAAGGCACAGGATCGGGTATATCCTTTGCTTTCTCCATAATCATTTTCGTCAAAGCCATTTTCGCTATCCTGCTGGGATCACCGTTAGGACGTATCCATTCGCTCAGGCTGTCCTTGCCGAGAATAAGCGGCATACGGTCATGAATACTGCTTACGGGAGCGACTGCTTCTCTTGTAAGCACGGTGAACATCGGTATCTGAATACCTCTATGCTCCTCAAAGCGGTACAATCCGGCAAGGTATGTGATCTCAGCCCCTTCCGGCTGTATCGCATACTTTTCTTTTTTGATGTTCCGCTGTTCATTTGCGTTATGATAGCCGACCTCAGAGGGCGGTATGCCCCATTCGTAGTACCAAGAAGCGGGAATCACGCACCTCCGCCTGAACAATGAGTCTTTCCATACAGGCTTCTGATCCGCTGTTTCGATACGGCAGTTGATAAGCGGTTTTGGAGATGCATCGACAGTGAAGCCCCATATCATAGGAAACACAGCCATATTGCCTTGCTTGTTCGGAGCAAACACCGCTGCCATATCTGTAGGACGGATATTGCCCGACATTGCTGCTGATCGCGCCATAGTGTTCATTATGGTATCAGTCAATGGTAACTGCTGTGCCTTTGTGATGATCGGTGACAGCACAGATTTTTCAGCATAGAACCAAGTACACATGGTGTTCGCTCCTCCCTTATTCCTGCGATAAATCAGAATTTATGGATGCCATGTTTTTAATAATTCATCGAACTCTTTTAAATATCTTGCGAATCTTTCATCATCTTTTCCTTCAATGCATCTTTTTTTGTTTTTACACAAAAAGTAGCACTTTGTGTAATTTCCGTCCACGTCCGTGATTCCCTTTTCAACATATGGTTTTGTGACAGTTCCTTTTAGTGAAACCGGAAATAGAGATAAAAACTCTGCCAATTCTTCCATAGTAAACTGCGTTGGGTTCATATCCAATTCAAGAAGGTTGCCGTTGGCTAAACACTTATAGTCATTATCAAGAATACCTGCGTAGCATTCAAAATGTGTTACAACAGATCTTGCTATCGGCTTCAGAGATTCTATTTCAGTATTCGCCCAAACAGCATCACCGATACTGAAAAATTCAAGGACGGGAGCAGTTTCAACCTCATTTATATCATGCAGTTTTGAAAAATCAGAAATACATAATCCTATTAGATTTTTATTGCCTTTCATGTTCCATAGTGAAATCGCTTTTTGGTTGAAGAAATAATTTATGTACTTTACTGTATCTAATGATCCTAAGGAGGAAAGATCAGATACTAACTTGTTTTTCCAAAAAGAAATGGCTTCAAACTGCCTTCCGTACTTATGAACAAAGTAATCGAAAGTATCTTGCTTTAATCCGGAAATTACGATTGATTTTGCATTTGGTTTTTCTTTTATAGATTTATCAATTTGACTTACGGTAACAACGCCTCCGCCAACCTCTTTTTGAACTAAGTTTATATCAAAATTATCAAATCTTGAAGTTGTAAAATTATTAATATTTATCATAATTACAGTCTCCGCTAAATTCTTTGCTATACTGCGATAAATCAGAATTTATCTTTGACTGAAAGTGTCTATTTCCTGTTGCAGTAGACGAAATACATTTGCAATTAAATAACCGTCTGCAATTGCGTGATTCAAACGAACACTTACAGGCATAACAAATCTGTCGTTTTCTACTCTATATTTTCCCCAATTGATAATTGGTGCAAAAAACAAGTGACCATCAGGTAGCTCAATATTCAGAGAATCATAGGAAAGCCATGAGATGTAGGAGGCATCGAACCAGTTTGGATGATTTATCATATCCAATCCATACTCTCTTGTTTTCTTTGCACGTTCAATGTCGCTGTATGCATTTGCATAGAACGTGTCATAATCCTCGAAATACTCGGTATAAACGGGTGTGCAAGTTTCAGTATCTTCATGAAAAATATACTGTGTTGGATTTATCACATCGTAGCATATCAATTCATCAGTCTGCCAAAGATAACCCATTCTGTAATCTTCACGTGAATTAAGAACCTTTGACAGGATATATAGAAAATTGATATAGAATTTTGTCCCCGTCTCTTTGGAATAGCGTACAAGAGCAGTGACATCTATTCTCGCAGTCATGGAAGTTGAACACTTGCAGTCCTCCGAAAAGTGACGGAACACTCCTTTTCGATAGTATGTTTCTTTGTCAATTATTTTATAGTTCAAATAAATCATCTCCGCAAATTCCGATTTATACGAGCTATTCCTCGCATTACTTACATTACAAATTATACCACAATCAGCCCTGATTTTCAATCTGAGCTGATACAGTAATTAAGACGGGTTACACCGTTTACAAGGAGAGTAGCCCTGTCCGATTATTTCATTTATATCTCCGGTGTACTCCTGTTTATTATGCTCCGCCATATCCTCAACCGAGGAACACCACGGATAATGTATCTTCTTCGTATTCTTGTTGAGTATGTATGTCTGCGACTGATTATCTTCCGAATCAGGCATTCCACGGTCAATAACAGGCGGTTCAACAGGATCTTCGACAAAAGGATCGAGGATAATAACATCTGAGTTTTCATCAAGATGATTTTCACCTGTTGAATAATCAATCACCACACCTGGCTGAGCGTTATAACAGAAAACATTGAAACACAGTCCCTGTCCGTTATCTTCAACCGAATAAGCTTCCATCAGAACACCTGTTGCGACTAAGTTATCACCGTCAAATACAGGTGTTATTCTGTACATCACATGATTTCCGGTAGATCTTATATATCCGGCAGTTTTGTTCTCAAAAGGGAGCATACCCTGAATATTCATGTATCTGGTGCCTGTTATAAGATTGCTGAGATTGGCATTTTCGCCTGTGAGCTGATAACCAATCAGGTGACAGCGGTTGAACAGATATTTGCCGTCAACAAAATCATACTTGTCGAGATGCCAGCCGGACGGCTTTACCATTCCTATTCCTTCACGATCTGCTGTCGGCATCATATCAAGGGATATGCAGGCTATACACGCACCACAGCGGCTTAAACTATCAAGATCAGGATAATACTCATAAGACTGCGTTGTGATCTCATCATCAGTGAAGAACGGCTTATTGTTGTTTACCTCACAGTAAGGCATATTACTGAATGGAGGAATATCACTGAGAGAAAACGGAGTAGTCTGCTTTTCAGGCTCTGCGGCAGTTGATGATGAAGTTGTTGTCTCTGAACCCGTTGTTGATTCAGTTACAGATGTTGTGGAAACAGCAGTAGTGGCTGTTGCGGAACTTGTTTCTTTTCTCTTTTCAGAAGTAACGATTTCTGTCTGAGTCGAGGAAGCAGATGTATCTGTATCAGAAACATCGTTTCCAGTATTATAAGGAACACACGATGTTATTGTCATCACAAACAGCATAGCTGCGAGCAACAGTTTTTTCTTCATTGAATATCCTCCTTTCACAGTTATAGTGAGTAATAATCACTTTCGCTTCCTATAATAATGATATATCCGAATAAATAAGTAAATAGTTCGGCTCTTTTGAATTAAAATCTTCGTAAAAAAGTATTATAATGGTAATTGACAATCCAAAAGGGAGTGAAACGGAATGGAATACGGCAAGCGTCTGAAACAGCTCAGAGAAGCTAAAGAGTTCAGTATATACAGACTTTCTAAAGACTCTGATATTTCACAAGGTCACATCAGCGACCTTGAAAACGGCAAGAATCAGCCGACTATCGAAACGCTGAAAAAGCTGCTCACTCCTATGGGAATTACACTCTCCGAGTTCTTCAATGAGGACGGGGAGGTTACCGTCCTGAATGACCGTGAGAAAGAGATCGTGACCAGTTTCAGGACGATGAATGATGAAAACGCATCGTTGTACTTGCAGTTAGGCAAGGCATTGAGTAAATCATAGCTATGACAAGAGGACTTTTGCAATGCAGAAGCCCTCTTTTTTAACTTTGACTCCAGTGGGGTCAAAGTTATTTCTTACACTAATTATATCATATATAGCTATTTAGGTCAATATTTTGGCTTGTGTATTGAAGCTGGACTTAATTTATGCTATAATGGTACATGATGGCAGAACACTGTTGACAGGCTGTATTATCGTGCTTGTCACAATAATCTTATGGAGCGATAAAAATGGGTAATACAACAGAATGGTACACTAAACACGCCAAACGGCTTGATAAGAAATACTATGCTAAAGGCGAATCAATCTATGTTCTGCACAGGCGAACATTGCAGACAGCTAAAAGCATCATTGATTTGATAGATGACATTCCAGCCGATGATTTATACCTTGAGCTGTATATGCTCGTTAAAGATAAGGATTTCGGGAATTTTGTCGGCAGATACCAGTATGTTTTGGAAATGGCAAAAGAAAAGCCGGATGTCTTTGCAGAACAGCTCTACGAATTCTATCTGAAAATGGCTTCAACGATAAAGAAAAACAACTATTATCAGCGTTTCTTTGAGTTTATGTCTTATTTTCAGAACGAAGATATGCGGGTTATGGAGGAAAAACAGCAGCTCGTTTATCGGGCTTATGTCAATCTCCTGATGAATCAGACAGAGTTTTTACGCAAGAACAAGTTTGACCTGAATAAAATGGTTGCCGGAGTGACAACCAAGGGTGAACTTATCGAGGTAGATGACATCTGTCCAAGCCTGGACTTCTGTGTTCACGAAATAGAGCATATTGCACTTATGACACCTGATAAGTTTACACCTGATACCATGTTCAAGGTGTACGCAAAACGTGGCTATAAGGTCAGTTCATGGGAAGATTCGGAGATACTTCGTGTCACTCAGCAGCTACACACCAATGTAGTGGCTTATCTTACTCCCTATATCAACGAGTTTACGATAGATATAATCCCACAGGCAAGTTTTAACCCGGCTCTTGGAATGTATCTTAAAGATGTTCCGATCTTACTTGAAAACAGCGATGCATTCAAAGAAACTCTTTTCCATCGACGTAAAACATTGCCTGCTAACGGATTGAAGATACACTTTGAGAACAGTTCTTTCACCAAAGACGTATTGCTGAAAGAGATTTATCATAATGGTGCAATCGTTTGCCTATACCGCTTAGAAACCTCACAAGGCGAAACAGCGGGCTTTTATAATACGCAGACAAGGCAGTTCGTTTCGATGTTCACTCACACCGAAGAACAGACCGCTCTGTTAGGGAACTATGTCGAAAACACGATTCTATGGTGTTATGCAGCCTTTGTTGGTTCAGATACAAATATACTGCCGACCGCTGATTCCTATAACGAGTATCTCACTGATCCGACTGTTGAGATCACTTTCACTTCAATTGGCGGTAAGCTAAGAGTCCCTACGGAAACTAAGCATATCCGTACCATAGTCGGTGATGACCGCTATGAAACCGAAGTCAAGCATATAAGCGGATATATCCGCAAGTTACCGGACGGTCAGAAAGCATCAGAACGGGCGGTTGTACTTGCTCAGTCGCTTGGATATGATCTTGCAGATAATGAGACTTATGTACAGCCGTTTGAAAGATCGAGCTGGATAATAAAGAAATAAATGTAAAATCGGGCTTTGTGTAAAAGCCCGACTTTTTTTTATTAGATTTATTGTATAAAAAAGACAAAAATCATGTTGGAAGGGATTGCTTTTTTTCTTAAAATGTGTTATAATATAAAGGATTATAAGCGGAATTGCAACGGCAAAGTTGCAACTGATAAAGTGATTAGCCTTTATAGGCAAATGTTGCTTAAAAAAATCGCCTTCACATTGTATTTGTACCACTATATGATAGAGGAGAGTCAAAATATGTTTGAGGATAATATATCATACTTATCGGCGGATGTTTGTCCTTTAGTGGATAATCTAAAGAGACTGAAGAAATCATCATCAGATGCAGTTGATAATGATGAAGAGTTTTCTCCATTTAAGATGTATATGCATATTCATCGCTCTTTAGAAGATGACCTTATTAAAAAAATTGAACAGGCTAAAAATAGAGCTGGCAAGAGTTTGATTTTAGTATGCGGAAATGTGGGTGATGGAAAATCTCACGTTATTTCATATCTCAAACATACACGAAGTGATTTGCTTGATGGGTTTATTATTCATAACGATGCAACCGAAAGTAGGTCTCCAAATCGTGATGAAAAAGAAGAATTAGCTATGGTTTTGCATAATTTTAGCGATGAGTGCATTACCAATGATTCATGTGATAAGATAATCGTAGCTATCAACCTTGGTGTTTTGTCCAATTTCATTGATGTGGAAAAAGGAAAAGGACAGGAATTCTCTATACTTTCCGAATATGTCAATAGTAATAATATTCTGATTGATAATATTGTTGATGATAGTTCAGGACAGGATAGTTGCTTTTTTCATATTAACTTTGGTGACTATCATATTTTTAGACTTAATAACGGTAAAATAGATTCTCCATACATAGAAGAAGTTATAAAGCGAATAGTTTGCGAAAGTGATGAAAATCCTTTTTACCAAAGCTATAAAAGATGTAATGAATGCTCCGTTGATCATTGCCCAGTAAAAGCAAACTATGAAATGTTGCAAAATAATAATGTTGTCAGCGGTCTTATCAATATTTTGATTGAAACTATAGTTAAAGACAAAGTAATACTGTCAACAAGAGAATTACTTGACTTTTTCTATGATATTATAGTTCATCCGGATTTTAATAAAACTCAATTGTTAAAATCTAAGAATCAGCTTGAACAGTATATCAAGTATTGTTTGCCAAGTCTTATGTATGAACATGAGGAGGCTTCGATGCTGTTGTCACATTTAACAAAGTATGATTTCATCAATCAAAGAACTGAATTATTTGATGGGATAACAACAAGATTTAACACCACTGATAAACTGACTGAAATGTTTGAGGCTTATATTGATGGTAATCCAATTTTAGATCAGATATTTAGTTTTGACATAGATGAGTTATGTGAAGGCTCATCTTCTAAAAGCAAGGATTTAAAGAAGTTGTTATTTGCATTATTCACGAGGCTTTGTAAAATCACTCCTAAACAAAATGACTTCTCTATTGTCAATGAAGAATTCAACGATTTTATTTCAGATTTGTATTATTCAATAAAGCAAGATAAAAAGAAACTTCAAAGAATATATAGAACCGTAGAAAAATGTATATACGAATGGAACGGTGGCTCACATGGTAGCAAATGTATTAATCTCAGAAGTGATGTTGAAGGATATATTGTATCCACAGAACTTGACCTTGAGCCTGATTTAAGTCAATTCACAGCTATTCTTCCCGATGAACAGTTTGACAAGTTTCCTTCATATATTAATTTGGTATTTACCAAAAAGAAAGAGAAAGATAAATCAGCGACGATTTCTATTGACTACGATTTATATAAAATGTTAAAACTCGTAGAGAATGGGTATCGCCCATCGGCAAAAGATAACAACCGATATATAGGCTTTCTGACTTTTATTAATCGTTTGGCTGAGTTTAGCGGCTTTGACGAGGAAATCATTATCCAAAGCTATCTCAGAGATGAAGATAAACAGTTTACCCTAAGTAAAGGTGGATTTGGATATACTTTTAGCGAGGTGAAATAAATGTACCGCTTTGATCAGCAAGTTTTTAATGAGAATTTTCTCTCTGGCAAAGATAATCAATTCTCGCATAAAACTAATAAACTCTTTAATATGTTTCCTTTTACCGCATCCACGCAGGACAAGATTGTAGATTCGTTTGATAATATTCTTGGGGCATTCCTGAGAATGATATATTCATTAAATCCTCCGAAGGAAATCAACAGGGATGATATTATATCTAAAATCTGCGAAGAAGTTGATTGTACATCGCAAGATAAAGTCGCTTTAAAAACGATTGTTAAAGACTTGTACTTCTTAGATGAACACACGCTAAGATGCACAGGATTTAATATGTTTAAGTACACAGCAAGCTCAAAGAATGATCAAAAAATATCCGAATACTTGGTGAGAGCAATTTGTGATTCACAACAAGTTAAACAGGCTTTAGAAGAAAGCCAAACGAATAATAATTTGTTAGATTCTTTGGTTGATGAGTTTTTACCAAAACTTGAACCAAAGGAAAACAGAGTCAACTATATCACATTAATTCCAGAGGTAAAAGAAAATTTTACAAAAGATTTAGTGTTTCTGATTAAAGATAAAAACGCTGATTATAACGATATTATTTCGCTTATTTCATATTACTATTTTTTCTATACAAGTCAGGTTATATTGTACCTAAACAAGTTTGGCAATGGAAAACCTGATATTACACCAGTTTTCTTTTGCGCTGAATGGGAAAAAACTTCAATCACAAGAGAATGTTTTACCCGTGGCTGGAAACTAATCGAAACGAAGTTAAAAACGATGTTTTCTCATGCTGTACTGCTTGAAATGATCAATCAAACGGCTGACGGCAATAGGTATTCATATCATGATCTTTATGAAGAATATAGTCATTCAAATGATGGTGAACAAAAAGCCATATTTAATCAATTAGAAAACCTAAAAAGGCAATACACCACAGAGTTTATTGAACAAGATGGCTTCACTTTCCAAGCAGACAATTATGAAGTAGGTAGCATTGATAGCCTGCTTAGAGGCTTTTTCGACGATATAATGTTGCAGTTTGAAAGCACAAGACGAAGTAGAGCTAATGATGCCTATAAGAGCAGCTTTTCATCTTTTTGCAAAAACAACTTTTTAAAACGATTTGGACGTTGTGGTAATATGCTTGCTCTATCCGAGGAACTGCTCGTTTTGATAACTAAAGTTTCTATCGGTGATAGAAAGCAAGTACGTTTAAATGAGTTGTTCGACGAGTTTAGGAAACGTGGAATATTCTTAGATAAGCAATCACAAGAGAGTATAGTTGAGTTTTATGAAAAGCTCAACTTAATTGAAAAGAAAAGCGATAGTGGGGATGCACAATATGTCAAAGGAATTTTATAACTACTTAGCTCAGAGAATGGTGAATTTCTTTCAGTCTACTATAGTGCCGGAAGGCGAAAAATACATTCTGAATTTCAATGATGAAAATGAAGTGCGCGACTTTTATGAGGCTTTAAGTTGCTTATTACATAAAAAAGCTGATATAAAAAGAGAATACAGTATTATTGATGATGTTCAATATAATACACTTGGCTTTATCACAAAAGGAAATGTTAGCGTTTTTGTTGTACCGGAGCAAAATATTACACAAGCCTATATGACAAGACTGAGAAATACTATTAAGCCTAATTGGGCTATGCTAATTGTATCTTGCAATTCTATCGACAGTATCTCTCGTGGCACAGAAAGTCTGTCGAAGGAAGGATTACCTTTTTGCCGTGAACAGTTGATTTTGGACATTAAAGAAAAGATTGAGCAATCGAGTCTGGATGCTGCATCTAAGCATATTCTTTTGCATGATTTAGACGCTAAGAATAACGGTGGATACATGGACTCTTATTCCATAACAGATTATTCAGATATTATAAAAGCCATTGTTAATGAAAAGATAGAAAATTCCGATTTTCAAAGCTTTCAACTCCTTTATGATGAAGATTTGCATTCTTTATTATTTAATGATGAAAAGGATATTGATAATCGTATAGTTGATAATTCCAAGCTGTATAAGCAGATAGATGATGTTGTTCGTTTTGGAGATCCTGAACATGATCTTGCCAAAGATTTCAGTGAAGATTTTATTAAGCACGTCATTGATAACCATTCAAAACAGGAGTATTGGTCTGACGGAATTACTTACGAAGAAGTAAAGAAAGCTCAAAGAAAAAAAGAAAAGGGAGAAAAGCCTCTGATTATTGGCAGAATATATGTGAATGCAGATGGTTCTCCTTTGAAAGATAATGTTAATTATTTTGTAAAGCATGAAGCGGAAAAGGGAGCTAAGGCTAATAATATTCACATCCTTATTTTCAATAAAGCAGCTTACTCTGAATTTGAGATTATCGTAGAGTTTTCCGATACTATCAAGGTAAATACACATCCTTCATTAGATACGCAAAATGCAACTTCTAACACTACCGGAAGAAAGCTCGTTATAACTCAGCATCATAAAGGTATCTCTATAAACAGAGTTGACCTGAAATGTACTGAAAGAAACAACAGCAATTTCAAGTTCAGTTATTGTATAATTGACTGTGATGCTTCATGGTTTAAAGATGTTTCTACGCTATATTCGATTGAAGCTAAGCCTAAAAAGAAACAGCCCAAGAGCCTTATTATAAACTGTACTTCTGAGGAAATTCGATTTAATCCGAGTGCGGAATTGGGTTCAACTATTCAGCTTCAAAATGAACTTGAGTTAAATTACGATGAATCAAAGCACATCAATCTTGTCATTGATGATACTTCGTTTAATGATGAGAACATTGCCAATGCTTCTTTGGCTATAAATGATGATGTGCTGAGTATACAGTTTGTTTCTGAAAGACCTCAGAATACCCCCTGCTCTGGTATCCGTATAGAACAGAAAAAGCTCCTTTCAAAGCAGAAATTTAATTATTGGGGAAACAATAAGCTGAGATTAGGTACTAACGAGTATAATACACAAGGTGAACTTAAAGAAAATCTTATGCTTGAAGAACAGATAATTAAGAAGCATATACTATCTTGTACGTTCTACAGCTTTGAGACGATTGATGTAACGGAGTTAGATGTGAGCGAGGAAATCAAGAACGCATATATTACGCTTCTTGACTACTGTGTAGCAAATGACACATTGCCGAGTTTGGTCTATTATGATGATGAATTCACTAAATTAGCTTCTACGTATCTTAGTGCGGTTATTTCAGCATTGTCGGGATTTGAAGAAAACAAACCGCTTACTAAATCTCAGCAAGACATTCTTCGCATCGGTGTTGTACGCTATCCTGAAAAAAATATCATTGCTTATTCACCTTTTCATCCAATAAATGTCGCTTATCAAATTGCGTTGACAAAAGCAGCAAGTGATATGACTATCGAGATTAGGGATGATATTCTCAAGAAACTTTGCTCTGATAATCTTTTGCCTATGGTGCGTGACGATGATGGTGAACTGTACCGTATACTTGATCAAAAACACTCTCCTCAATGGACATATTATTATAAAGCCAATGCCAAGAAAAACAATGGTTCAAGAGATTTCGTATCTGTAATTGTTAAGGAAAAGATTACGGAGTTCTATAACCACTTTGGCTATTTATTCGATTCTGTTGGTAATAATAAAATCATAATTAATGCTGTGAACATGGGCGATTGCCACAATCTATTCAAAGGCATAATCCTGTACTTTCTTAATCAGTATAGCGATGAGAAATCACCTGATTCTATGTTGACGATTATTGTGAATGTTTATAACGATAACAGGGTTCATAGTGTATTTGAATGTCTTGCTCACAAGCATTTACTAAGGAAATTCATTGATAAGTTAGAGCTTAGATATGATAAGAATCGTCTTACCATAAGTGAATTGGTAAATTGTCTCGTTTCCAAAATCAAATTCTACAGTAAAGATCTATCTGATGCGAAGTATGATTATTGTCATCTTGCATTTATTGAGATGGATCAAAAAACCAACGAAGGATTCTCAAATCACAACGATATTCGCTCTGGAACAATGCTTCAGGGCTTGGTTTCTGGCGTCTCGTCAACATATTATGGACAAAGCCATTCTTATCGAACTGGATACGGATCAAAGTTTAATCCCGAGAACGAAACAGACTTAATCTGTCTTTCAAATATGTATAATTCGGCAATGTACGTCTTTGGACAGAGTAATCCGTATATTCCTAATAATGTCCTCTGTACTTTCATTGATGAAAAAGAAACTGAGACAATTGAAAAAACATACGATTCTTCTAATTGGGTTGTGTTTATTGATCCCAAAGTAGACCTCAATTTCTTCAAAAACGCTGATAAAGATATTATGATTATTCATTATAGCGATCAGCACACCACATCCAGCGGATACGATGCTATTACCGTCACAAGGAAAACAGAACAATATGCTAATATTTTGAGAGAATACCTCGTTGAAAATTCGCTCCCTGCAGGTGATTTGAGTAATATCCGTTCCATGATAGATATGTTTAACGCAGTCAACGGAGATTGGCTGTTAAAGCTCATTTCATCGTCCGATAATTTCCGTAAGGAAAAAATAAGCATTCAGTCTGCTATAAAACTTGCGCTTGCTTTCTTCTATTCAGAAAACATTATATGGATTCCGATAGCATTGGAGGAAATACTGCGTGTTTCAGGTGCAGTCGGACTATCGCAAAATGGTGGTTTGTTTTCCGCTAAGAATCTTGGTTACAATTCAGGAGCAACAAGCGATGATTTGCTGCTATTCGGTGTGGAAGTTAGAGAAGAAAAAGTGTATGTTCACATTTATCCTCTTGAAGTCAAGATCGGATACAAAAACGCTGACGAGATTTCAAAGGCAACCGAGCAAATTAAGCGTACTAAAGAAATTTTTGATACGAAACTTACCAGCCCTGATAGTGAAAACTCTTTGCAATACAAGTTCTACAGAAACTTTATTGCACAATTAGCTGTTATAAGTGCGGAGAAGTTGAACCTTTATAATGTTTGGAGTAGTCAGGATTGGGAAAAGATTGTAAATACTGATGTTCGTGGCAAACTTCTTAATGATGACTTTATTATTTCTGATTCCCTGCATAACGAAATTGGCGATGGAATTGTTATTTCCTTCAAAGATGGCGCATTTATGCGTGAGGTAACTAAAAGTGATGTAACGGTTATCAAATTCCTTAGAGATGATGGAATCAATTATCTGACTAAGTCCGTGGACGACATTATTACAACATTACAGAATATGCAGGATATTGCTGGGCATTTATTCATGGCAAAGCACACTATTCCCGAAATCAAGGTATCCGAAGATGAAGGTCAGTTAAATGGCGGACATATTTCTTCTGATGGACAGCCTGCCGAAGATGAGACTGTTCAGGGTTCTGATATAGCTGAACAAAAGAGTTGTGAAGATCAAGAAGCTCCTGCTATTGCAGAAAAGTCAAAAGATGGAATGAAAATTCTGTTTGGTAACAGTATCAATGACGGAAAGCCGATTTATTGGTATCCTAACGATACCGAAAAGGTTATGCATCCTAATACTGGCATAATTGGCACAATGGGAACAGGAAAAACGCAGTTCACTAAGTCGATTATACTACAGTTGATTCAAGAACAAAATAACAATCCTGGTACTGAACCGCTTGGAATCCTCATTTTTGATTATAAGGGAGACTACAATAAGAATAAACAAGACTTTGTTGATGCAGTCGGTGCTAAAGTCTACGACCTGTATCATCTCCCGTTCAATCCATTCTCCATTACTGTTACGCCTGAATCTAAGCCGATGTTACCAATGCACATTGCAAGCACATTTAGAGAAACGCTGGCTACAGGATACAACTTAGGTGAAAAACAAAGAGCCACATTGCGCGATAGTATAATGCAAGCCTATGCTATGAGAGGAATCGATAAAGCTGATCGTTCAACATGGACTAAAACACCACCTGTGTTACTCGATGTATTTAACGCATATCAAACGAGTGAAGCTTTTAAGGAAGACAGTCTTTATTCAGCATTAACCGAACTGGTCGATTTTGAAATATTTGAAACTGATCCTAACAAGACAATGCCTTTATACGACCTCATCAATGGTGTAACTGTCATAAATCTTCAAGGATATGATCCTTCTATTCAAAATCTTGTAGTTGCAATAACTCTTGACCTGTTCTACTCTCAAATGCAAGCAAATGGTCATAGCATGATTGACGGAAAGCTCCGACAGCTCAGAAAATTCATTCTTGTAGATGAAGCAGATAACTTCCTCAAGCTCGGCTTTTCAGCAATTAGAAAAATACTTAAAGAGGGACGAGAATTTGGTGTAGGAACAATTCTTTCGACGCAATTTCTGAAGCATTTTGATACACAACAAGATGATTTCTCCAAGTATATTCTTTCTTGGATTGTACACAAGGTTGATGACCTATCAACAAAAGATGTTAAGAATTTATTCAACACAGATAATAAGGTTGCTGAGGAGGAACTTTTCTCTTCTATAAAAAAATTATCGAAGCATTATAGTTTTGTTAAACTTGGAGACTCTGCTTTTCCATTCTACATTAAAGATCGTGCGTTTTGGGAAATTCTCGAAGAAAAAGGACTGCAATAATACATTTTCACTAATAACCACTTGACTTTCTCCTGTTTTTATAGTATACTTAAGTATATCTACGCATATACTTAAGTATACTTTTTTGTTTGGAGGAATCATCGTGAACTTCTCATATAAATTTCCTGCTGTTAAAGGTGTTCAAGCTGGAAGAGAATACTATGTAGTCATGGTTCCATTAAAGTTTTTGTCAAAGCTATTTGTAACCGATACAGAGTATGTTAGCCCTGAATATCGCGCACAGCGCCGATTAAATGAATCAAGAATTCCAACTATTAAGAACTACATCCTAAACAATCGAAATAACTATGTGTTTTCTGCCTTGTCTGCCTCTATTGATGGGGAATTTTCATTTGTCCCTTTTAAAGAGGGAGAAGATATTGGCATTTTGGAAATAGACATGGGAAACACATTCTTAATTAACGATGGACAGCATAGAAAAGCTGCGATAGAGGAAGCCCTAAAAGATGACCCTTCTCTTGGCGACGAAACGATTTCAGTAGTTTTCTTTGAAGACAAGGGGCTTGAACGAAGTCAGCAAATGTTTACAGATCTTAACAAACACGCAGTTCGCACATCAAATTCTCTTTCTACGCTCTACGACTCCAGAGATGAATTTGCCGTTATTACAAAGCAGGTTATATCTGAAATCCCGTTTTTTCAAAAGTATACCGACAAGGAAAAAGATAATCTTGGAAAGAACTCATCTAAAATATTTACATTAACAAACATTTATAAAGCTAACAAGAATATCTTGCATGGAAGCATACAAGATGGTGATAAGAAATTCCTGGTGGATTTTTGGACGAATGTAGTCAATAATATAACTGAGTGGCAGGAATTACTTGATAAGGAACTATCGAAAGCTGATTTGAAAAGGAGTTATATCCTCTGCTTAAATATAACTTTACTTGCTTTAGGGCGAATCGGTAACTATTACTATTTACATCCGGAAATAGATATGCCTTCTCAATTGACAGCATTAAAAAAAATTGACTGGTCAAGAGACAATAAAGCAGATTGGAATGGACGAGCTGTTCGGGATAATGGTAAGGTAAATACGGGAGAAAAAGCAGTTATACTTATTTCGAATAGAATTAAGGAATTGCTGGGTATACCATTGACTGAAGCCGAGAAAAAGAGTGAGAAAGCCTTAAAAAAATAGAATATACGGTTGCTTTATTGTGAGCAGGAGGGTGTTATGCGTGCGATAAAAATCATGATGAAAGCAGAAACTCCGAACTCCAATAGTCCCAAAGATATAGTAAGTCTCTATATCGAAAATGACTTAGGACGTATAGAGGAATACAAAATTGAAAAGCTGTATGATCTGTTAATGGAAGATTCGCATAAGCGAATATTTTTAAACAATAGTATATCGTATCTTATTCCGGTTTGTTCGATGAATGGACAAAAATACGTAAGATCACTACCGAATAATAATACAATCGACGAGATTATGAAGTTACCTCGTTGTTAACTTAGGAGCATAAAATAATGGGTGAAACGACGATTACAAAAGAATTAGTAGCCAAAATGCAAGAGACAGTTCGTAACCTATATCTTGCAGATGAGATTCCGTGGGTTATTGGCTATTCCGGAGGTAAGGATAGCACCGCTGCCTTGCAATTAGTTTGGCTTTCAATAAAGGATTTGCCTGAAGAACAAAGGAACAAGACTATTCATATTATCAATACAGATACTATGGTAGAATCCCCAGTAGTTGCAAAATGGGCGCAGGATTCACTAAAGCGTATGGATCAGGCAGCCGCTGAACAAAAGTTGCCATTTGTTACTCATAGATTAACCCCTCAAACCGACAATACATTTTGGGTTAATCTTATAGGCAGAGGGTATCCATTCCCAAGAAAGCGTTTCCGCTGGTGTACTGATAGATTGAAAATTCGTCCTGTAAATGATTTCATCAAGAACTGTATTGCTGAACATGGTGAAATTATACTTGTATTGGGCACTCGTAAAGCAGAAAGTGCGAATAGAGCTAAAACGATGGCTCACTACGAAAAACTTCGTGTCCGTGAATTATTAAGCCCCAATCCAACTCTTGCTAATGAATTGGTTTTTTCTCCCTTAGAAGATTGGAACGATAATGATGTTTGGCTTTTTTTAATGCAATACAAAAACCCTTGGGGATATAATAATAACGATTTGCTTACTATGTACCGTGGTGCAACCGCAGATGGCGAATGCCCTCTGATGGTGAAAGAAGGGTTGCCGAGCTGCGGAAAAAGTCGATTTGGTTGTTGGGTATGTACGATGGTAGAGCAGGACAAATCGATGGAGGCGATGATAGCCAATGATTCTGAAAAAGAATGGATGACTCCGTTGCTTGAGTTTAGAAATGAGATTGGCGATGAGGCAATCGATAAGTCAAGACGTGATTTTAGACGTAGAGGCGGATATTTACAGGGGTACAATGGAAGACTTAATTACGGACCTTATACTAAGGCTACAAGAGAAATGTGGCTTGAGAAGTTGCTGCAGATGCAAGTTGACATCAATAAACATGGTCCGGAAGGTTTTGATTATTTAGAATTGATCACCATTCCAGAGTTAATTGAAATACGTAAAATATGGGTTGCAGAGAATCATGAATTTGACGATTCTTTACCTGATATATACGAAAGGGTTATGGGAAAGCCTTTCCCTGATAGAAGTGTTTATACATCGACTTCTTTCAAAAAGAAAGAATGGGATTTATTACAGCGTGTATGTGATCCGCAAGCCAATGATGATGAAACAATGCTCTTTGAAATGATGTATACTCTTATCGACATAGAAAGTAAGTCTAACTTAATGAATAACCGTAAAGGTATACTTGATCAGATTGAACGTACCATAAAGAAGAATTTTTACAAAGATGCCGATGATGCTTCAAACTACTATTTTGAGAGAATCAAACGTAAAAAAGAGCATGGTGCTAAGTATACTGATAATATCTTACCTGAAACTGAAGAAGAATTTGAGGATAATGAAGCATGATTATTAATAGATTGAAAATGCATAATTTTGGTGTGTATGCTTCTGACAACACCTTTACGTTCAACAGCCAAAAGCCTGTTGTACTGATTGGTGGAATGAATGGACGAGGAAAAACTACGTTTCTTGAAGCAATTCTGCTTGCACTCTATGGAAAAAACTCTTTTGCCGTTCAAGAGAGCATTTACGGTGCATACGGTAATTATCTGAAAGCACACACCAATACTGCTGATGAAACATTAGAAAGCTTTGTAGAACTTGAATTCTCGGTAGAAGAAGATAATGATACCAATCATTATACCGTTAATCGTAGCTGGAATTTAAATAATAAATATGTTAAAGATAAAGTATCTGTAAAGAAAAATGGTAATGATGACTCTTTCTTAACTCAGAACTGGACCATGTTTGTAGAAAGTATTCTGCCAAGTGCATTAGCTAACTTCTATTTCTTTGATGGAGAAAAAATAGCGGAGTTAGCCGAAGGCGAAACAAGTGTTCAGATGAAGAATTCAATCAAGGCTCTCTTGGGAATAAATGTTATTGACTTGTTAGAAAACGATCTAACTCGTATTATAAAGAGAATGGATAACGAAAAATCTGAGGATTATGATGGCGTTCAGGTTGAAAATCTGAGACATATTAAGGAAGAAAAGGAAGATGCGCTGAAGCAAATCGATGATGATATTTCTGAGTTAGAAAAGCAATTAAGTCGTGTGAATAAGAAACTTGATAAAAAAACTGAAGAATTTAACGCAAAGGGCGGCCAAATTGCAAGTCAATCACAAGAACTATACTCTGAGAGAATAGCATTAAACTCAGATGTTAGCAGAATTCAAGAAAACTATTACGATTTCGCTGCAGGCGAATTGCCTTTATTTATGGTAAGAGGTTTGTTGTCTAAAATCCAGCAAAAATCCTCTGTTGAAAGAGAAAACAAGTCAATGTCTCTTGCTGTACGAAAAATTGATCAGATGTTCCAAATGTATTCTGGCAATGGTAATGAATCAACAAAGGATATAAAAAAGTTTATAAAATTTGTTAAGAAGCAAGCTGAACAATCTGAAATAAAGTGTATCTTCGATTTATCGGAGAATGCATACGCTCAATTGATGATGCTCTTAAATTCACAGCTTGATCGCACACAGAATGAATATCTTAATAGCAAATCTGATGAGCAAAAGCTAATTAAGCGTATTAACGAAATTGATAACTACTTATCTGTTGACATTGATGAAAAGGCTATTGCACGAATTTACAAGCGAATCTGCGAGCTACAAACTCAAAGAACAGAGATTGAGGTACAGATTGAGGCTAAGAAAAAGCAAAGAATTGTGGCAAATGGTGAATGCCAAAAAGCTACAACAGAGTTTAACCGCTGCGTAGAAAAGGTTATAGCTACAATGGAACGTGGCGATGATGTTCAACGTATTCAAAGATATGCTCTGGCAGCACAGCAAATCGCCTTTAGATTTAAAATCGAACTTCAAAAGGAAAAGATTTCGAGTTTGGCTGAAACCATGACAGCTTGCTATAAAAAGATACTTGGCAAAAAGAATCTTATAGATCGGATAGAAATGGATGCTGAAACTTTGGATTACCATTACATTGATGTAAATGGTAATGAAGTTATGAAGAGTAGTCTTTCTGCCGGAGAAAAACAGTTAATGGTTATTGCGATGCTGTGGGCATTAGCAGAGTGTTCTAATAAAATGCTTCCAGTTATTATTGATACTCCTCTTGCCAGATTAGATTCGCTGCATAGAAAAGCTCTGATAGAACGCTATTTCCCTAATGCAAGCTCACAAACTATCATCTTATCTACTGACTCCGAAATTGATGCCAAATACTATGAGATCATAAAGCCTTTTGTAAGTAATGAGTTTACGCTTGTCTATGATGAATCTAAGAAGTGTTCTCATATAAGAGCTGGCTATTTTGCGGAGGTAACAGAATGATTATTAAACAGATAAAACTATCAAATACTGCAAAAGATAAGTTATCAAGGCTAAAAGGCAAAACAGGTATTCAGAACTGGAATGTATTATGCAGATGGGCATTTTGTTTTTCACTTAAAGAAGGAACTATTCCAACTGATATTGAAATCAATTCGGATAGTAATGTTGAAATGTCTTGGCTTACATTTGCTGGTGAATACCATGAATTATATGAAGCACTTATCAAAGAATGGTGCATAGAGAATGATCTTGGAACTGATAATGACACGATTGCAAAATACTTCAAATTGCATTTGGAGCGTGGCATCGGTTACCTAAGTGGCACGAACTTCGTTAAGGATATAAAGGATTTGCTTGATAAATCCTTGTTGGAGGAATAAGCGTGAGTAATTATCTTGACTATAATGCGTCAACACCGATTGATTCAAGAGTGTTGAATGTTATGATTGATGCTTTTCAGAACAAATATGGTAATGCAGATAGCCGTACACACGAATTTGGCGAATCAGCAAGACGAATAGTCGAAGAATCACGAAGCAAAATCGCAAAATTGCTTGATGTAAACAAAGACGAGGTATTTTTTACAAGCGGAGCAACCGAAAGCGATAATATATCAATACTTGGACTGCAAGAATATGCCGAGAAGTTTTCAAAGAAACACATAATAACAACGGCAATTGAACATAAGGCAGTTCTTGAACCTTTGAGTGTTCTTGAAGCTAAGGGCTTTGAAGTAACGTATATTAAACCTGATATAAGTGGTAGGATCAATCCCGATGAAGTCCTTAGTAATGTGCGTGACGATACTTTATTGGTAAGTGTAATGCATACAAACAATGAGACAGGTGTTATTCAGCCGATTGATATTATTGGAGATGCACTTGATAAAACAGATGTATTTTTCCATGTTGATGCCGCTCAAAGTTTTGGCAAACTTGTTGATGAACTCAAAAGTGTAAAATATTCATTTCTCTCTGCAAGTGCTCATAAAATGTATGGTCCGCAAGGCATAGGCACATTAATTCTTCGCAAAAAGAAGTTCAAATCTCCGCCTGTTAAATCAATTATGTATGGTGGAAGTCAGGAACACGGCATAAGACCTGGAACAATTCCAACCGCACTTGTTGCAGGATTTGGCAAGGCTTGTGAAATAGCATTATCAGAATATCAGTCAAATTTATCGAAATATCAAGAAATAAGGAAAAAAATCATTGACTTGCTTGATTCTTCAAAAGTTGATTATGTTATAAATGGTGATGTAGAGTATAGTATCCCAAACACAATAAACATCTCATTTAATGGAGTAAACTCTGAAGCACTAATGCTTGCGACTAAGCAATACTGTAGCATTTCAAACGGTTCTGCTTGCAACTCACATAGCTATAAACCAAGTCATGTATTAACAGCAATGGGATTGAATCTTGATCGAATTGAGAGTGCTGTAAGAATTAGTTGGGGTGTTGATGATTCTTTTATTGATGATTTTCGCAGTCTTATCCAAATCGCTATGTCGTTATAAAACTATGTTACAAAAAAAAAGCGGAGGAACGTCAATCGTTACCTCCGCTTTAACTTTGACTCCACTGGGGTCAAAGTTAAATAGAAATCATGTTGTTAAATCATCGAGACTAAGACCTGCAATTCTTATATCGCCAGCACCTTCTGCTCCAGTAATAAATAACAGGAGAGCATAAAGTATATTCGGAACATCCTCATAAACGCCCTTGTTTTTAATCTCAAGTGATAAAAAAGAATGAATCTCTATTTTGTTTTCAATTAGTGTTTCTACATACTTATAAAGCTTTTTTACGTACCTATTGTTTAAAGATAGTAATTTATTAAGCCCCTCATCTTTATAAGAGCGCAATCTGAAAACACATAGAACAAATTCCAAGCACATTGTAATGTCTTTGCCTTTTTTCTTATCTTTCTTCACTTCATTGATTAATTGTCCAAGATAATTTATGGCTGCTTCAAAATATTCTAACGTTAAAGGAACCGGAATATTCTTAATCAGGTCTTCATTTCCCCATACGCCCTTTGATAGAATACACACTGCTTTTTCTTTTTTTAATGCACAAATATCTTTTAATAACGACTTCTGGTAATCAGTAGTACAATCATCTAATGAATAACCAATATAGTCAGGCAGTTTACCATATCCGTTCATATAAGCTTCAAGGTACTTATGAGCAATAATGTAATAGTTTTCTCCTATATCTGTAGAAACTAATGATAATAGATTGAATATGCGCATTTTTTTCCAATCATCATCACAGTTAAGAAACATCTTCAACCATTTATTTTTGCTACTGTTAAATGCTTCTTTAAGCTCAATAGGACAATCGTCATCAGAAATATATTTTTTTCCAGTGAATAAAGTTATCATTAAGAAATGGAATCTACCATTGTAAAGAAATTGGCTAGGTGAATTGCCATTTCTAATGTGTCTAGCAAAGTAAACTTTACGTCTAATATATGCTCCTTTGCTTTCATCGTGAATATTCACCGCTTTATATATATCTTTATAAGGGATCACTTCAAAAGAAACATTTTGAATTCTCGGAGAAAAATCATCTGGCTCATCAAATGCATTTTCAAAGAAAGCAATTTTTGAACGTGTTCCGTTAATAGGAATAATAGGATAGCAAGCATAACCACTACCTTTGTTTATCCAAATATTATCGTGCCAAATGTAATCTCTTAAATTTACTTTATATCTTTGACCATTATTTTGGTTTGAAGCTTCTTGTAATTCAAATGATACTTCATCTGGTCTGTCAATACTGAATGTGTTATTTCTAATCTTATCCTTATCATCTTCTGAGAAAAGAATAGTTGCTGGCTCTCCGTTATAATCTTCTTGTATAACAAGTCGTCTCTTTTCATTTTTTCCAGTAATAGACCGGTCACACTTATTAAGATCTACAAAGATATAACCCTTGCGTATTTCGTTAAGCTTATAAACGAACTCCTCGATAAGATTTTGAACATTTTTTTCTCCTTGATAGTGGTACATTTCTGACCAAGGAAGATAGGGAATGAAGCTAGGAGCAGTAAGATTTTCGTAAGGATATTCTACAATTCTTTCCCACGACACCTTTGCTTCTATAAATGGAGCATCTTTGCTGATAGGAATGAAAAGGAGTTTGTATGGTTCTTCTGCACCATATTGATATGTCATGTCGAGCCTGCATTCTGTATCTTCCTTCAACGGGAAGGCTGGATGCTTTACTACAGCCTCATAGTTGACTTTACTGTTGGCATCACTTTGCACTAATTCAAAATGATATGATAATCTTCCTTTTGGTAGTGTAAAAGTCTTAGGAATAACGATTTTCTTTTCGACATTAAACTCAGGTATTACCGTTTCATTGCTAACAAGGCTGAACTTGCCATACAATTGTTTGATTGCAAGTTCAGGTAGATGATCACGCCAAAGTGCTTTTGAGGTTTTAACTGACAGTTCATTGCAAATCTTACAGCCTGTTAATGTACTTTCAATATTCGTATATTCAAAAGAATTATTACCTTTATAAAAGAGGTTAGAAGAAATCGAAAGAATAACAATATTAGAGTTGTGTATAATAGATTTATGCCTGATTATAAATTCATTTATCTTATCTGAAATATTAATCTTATAATCATTAACTGATTCACTAACAGAAGATGAAAGTAAGAAAGCATCATGAGCATAAGAAGAAAAAGCTATTTGTTCTTTCTCGCTTTTAATTCCATCACAACCCATTAGTTCATAGATTTTTTCACAATCAATACAGCCATTTCGAGTCAGCAAATCCTTAATTGTTTCACTATCTTCTTTAAGAGAAAAAGAAATACATGGATGACGTTCCCATATTACGCCGTTGTATTCTGGTATTTCCTTTTTTAATTCTGAATCAAATATTCCCTGTACAAGAGTAATACTCAAATCATCTTTATCAAAGTCAACAATAAGAAGAAAATCTCCGCTTTTAAATTGCTTCTTAAATGCCGATGTTAACATATATGAAAAGGCTGCACCAATGCTCCGGGGGAAAGAATGAACTTTTGGAGCAATTAATCTTGCTGATTTATGAACGAGGCTGAGCTGAAATTCGTTATATATGTCAGGAAAGACGAACGTCAATTCATTAGTAGAAAAGTAGTTATCTAGAAGACGTATCAGTTTATTCATCTGAGTTCCTGAACCGTTTTCAATAGCTGTTGTAACTGTAAAAGACGATACAGCATCGTTTAACAATATCATGTTTGATTGATCACATGGAACGGTACGTTCATGAATACGATCAGAAGTCTCGATAACTTGCGTTTGATACATTAATCTTCCAGACATATCTAGGACGCTACCTTCTTGGCTAATGTATTTAGGTCTGATAGAAAATGGATCGATTATTAGCTTGCTGATTTTAGTTGAGTTTAATGGGGAATGATTGAATAACAAAGTATCAGGTTTTATTTTCAGCTTTGAGAGAATCCATGTTATGTATCTGCTGATTGAAGCCTGTGAGACAACAGTTTCTTTTTCGATAACATGATCCACTTCAACTACTAAAGTGTCCTCTTTGAAAGACAATACAATCAATTTATTTGGATAATCAATTGTAATTGTCCTTTCTGCTTTAGATATTGTAAAAGTTTTACCTTCGCAATCCATACAGATAAGCGGCTCAAATTCGTTACATATACCGTATTCATCGAATTTTGTTTCTAATGGTAATTGAGTTACTCTGCAAGATTGGCTTATCTTAATAATCAGCTCATAATAGAACAAAGTGCATAAGCAAATATCCACCTTAGATGAAAGGTTTAAAAGCCAATCATCAAGCTGCTTTAACTCATTCCAACATTTCCAAATGACTTTATAATGCTTATCTGAAAGGAGAGTATTGTTCGGTGGGAGATTCTCCCACCGTCTTATTTCCTCAAATTCAGGATCACGGATAATAGATAATAGCTGAGAATAATACATTATTTCATCATTTCTTTGATTCTTTGATGGCATTTTTTCTGTTTTTACTTCTAAGTGCTCAATCAAATCCTTAAGGAAAGCAATATACAGACGGTTTTCTCCTGTATCTAAGCTCATTCTTCTGCGAACAGCCATCATCTGAGAATTAGAATTAGATATTTTTTCCCTGATAGACCTTCCTGGTCTGCGACTTAACCATTGAAGACCATAGCTATTGATCTCTTTTACCTTATAAACCGGCATTTTTATATTCTCTCGAATAATGTTTTCACGCATATTATCAGCAATAGTTCTTATTGCTTCAATGCAGTTTTCAATTAATCGAGATACTACATCTTTTTTTACATCACGATAATGACTTTTATCAATATTATCAACAATAAAAGCATCTAGGCAATAGTCGCCGCTTTCCTGATCTATTTTGTCCTCAATACGGATAAACCAATCCTGCATAAAGAGTAACAGATCAGCCTCAGTGGATAATACTGAATCGGCATTAAAAGAATTACAGAATTCTTCATAGCTACTAATTTGATGCATTATTCATCATCCTTTGCTGTTGTGGGAGTATATTCTGCTTCGTTTATGCTATTATCATCAGAATCTACTGTATCGTCAGTTAAATCTTGATTCTCATCAAGCTCAGAGTTAGATGATTCTTCATCTGCTTCTATATATTTTGCACTGCTCCAAATGAACTGACCGTAGCCCTGTTCACAGGCAATATCAAAATCATCTTTAAGCCTTTCAAATCCATTATCTTCAAGCAAGGATTCAATTTTATCTAAGCTTTCCTTACTCTTTCCTCTGGTTTCAACACCTCTAAGCTTTGGCATTATCTTCTGAACTATTTGATCTTCAAAAGCAATCTTCATATTTTCTCGAAGAGCTTCTGATACTTCACCATTTACTGATTTTGCGATTTCTTCAGAAACAGTAGGATAGTTTACGATATAATGTTCAATAGATTGCCATACTCTGTGTCCAAGTGCTCTTCCGACATATTCAAGTGCATTATTTATCTCTTCAACTATTTTTTTGTAATGTTCAAGTTCTTTTAACTGATCGCCTTCAAGTTTAATATCTCTAACTATCCAGCTACCCCATGTTTTCTTTGTAAGCATAGGACGGTTACTTTCTTGAACAAGTTTGTCAAGTATTGCCATTGTTTTTCGGCTAGATAATGTACGAGGGCGAGGAAAATTAATGACCAGTCCACGATCAAGTACTTTATCGGACAATGATTTAGTTGTTTCATCCTGGTTCATAGTACCTGTCCAAAGCAATGAACGTTCAAGCTTTAATTGATATGGCTCAACACCAGCACCAAGTTTAACTTCAATTGTAGGCACGTTATTCTTTGATGTACCTCGTCTGGTTTCAAGCTTACTCAAAAAGTCGGCAAAATAGTGTTCAACATGAGCCAAATTCATTTCATCCAAAAGCACAATGCTCATATACTTACTATATTCAGAATTTTCGGTACATTGAACAAGAAAACGAAGAAGAGGCTCAGGTTCAAAGCGGTTATCAATTGAATTAAAGAAACCGAGCATTGATTCCTGACTATCCCAACTAGGCTGTACAGGAACATTAATGAAATTCATTCCTCCAAATGCAGCGTAAAGTTTAGGCAACTCTGACTTACCAGTACCACTTACACCGGCAAGAACTGTAATTGAAGACCAGTCTGAGATTTTTAAAGCAGTATGGAAAGCATAGAGTATTCTTCTTGGGAACGTAATGCCGTAATTATTGCACTGGGCATAAATGTTCTGAAGCCAATCTGTTTCACTAAGTTCCATAGGCAAACCAGCCCCATACAATGCTGGCAAATATCCTTTATTAATCTCAGCTATACGAGCTTCTCTATCAGAAAGACGAGCTTCACTTGCAGAAAGACGTTCAATTCTTTGCTTATAGTTTTCTATAGAATCTTGCAGTTCTTGAACTAATGACTGTAACTCATCATTTTTATTTGTAAGCACTTGATTAGTTATTTCAAGATTCTCTAAATCCTGGTTTCGTACCTGAAGAGTATCATTCTTCTTTTGAAGTTCAGCAAGTTTAACATTTAGCTCCTCATTGTTCTGCTTAAAGGAATCTCTTTCTCTTTGTACATCCAATGAAGCTCTAGATGCAATTTCTTCTCTTAATTCTTTGATTGTACGTTCTTTTTCCTGCATTTTACTCTCGATGATTGCAGGATCAGAACCCAAAGAAACGGAATAACTTGCATATTGTTCGTTCTGGTGAATAAGCGATTCTATTTTCTGACGAAGTTCTTCTAAACTTTCATCTTTTGCTTTAAGCTGTGCATTGAAGTTTTGTTTGATTAGTTTGATTTTTTCAGTTTCAGAATCCTCAATATTCTGTTCAAGTTCCTCTAGTTCTTCTTGTTTTTTCTGAATTCTTCTCTTATCACGAGCTACAGATTTCTTTTCAGTCTCGAATTGTTCTTTCTGATCATCAAGTTCAGCAGCTTGTTGATCAACTACTGTCTTTTGTGATTCTGCATCAGAGATGATTTTAGATGCTTTGGAATTTGCTTCGTCTAGTATCTTTTTAGCTTCTGTATTTGCTTCCTGAATAGTTTTCTGAGCATCAGCTGTTGCAGTTTTTATAATCTTTGATGATTCTTCTTCGGCTTTCTTAAGCATACTATTAACTTCAGAAGACATTGCGTCTAAACGCTCTGTTTTTATTTTTTCAATTTTTGCTCCAAGATCTGTATACATCTTTTCAATTTCTGCTTCAACTGAAGTTATACGATCTACACGTATTTGTGCTAATTCACTTTCCAATTCAGTATGAGCAGTTACTTCCTGTGCTTTTAATTTCTGAGCAAGCTGTTCTGTTTCATGTGTAATATCCTGCTCTTTCTGAACTATCTCGAGTCGTTTGGTTGCAAGTTCACTATCAAGGGCATCAAGTTCATCCTTTCTGGATGCCAAGCTCTTTTCTAATTCTGATATTGTGCTTTCACGTTTATCTAGATCTTTTTCTTTTTGAATAGTTGCTGATTCGCGCTGGGCAACCTCTTCTTCTTTCTGAGTAACATTAGCCTCTCTTTGTTTAATCTTCTGCTCTCTGTCTGCAAGTTCTTTAAGCACTTCTTCAGAGCTTTCAGACTGAATAGATTCATTGCCAATTAATTCATTATTTGACTGAATAACAGATTCCTCGTTATCAATCATTCGCATATCATCATTCATATTAGCCTCCAATTAATTTTGAAAGTGTTATTGTTTTATCTCTTAATGCATTTAGAGAACTTTCCGTTTCGTTGAGTACAAGCAAATCGCTATGTCCTCTTAGGGATATTATTTTATCGATAAGACCAATAAATCCCTGATTATTCAATTGCTCAATATACTCGTCCTCGATATGAGCATAGTAAACTAAAGCTTCTGCACCTAGAGTTGATCCTTCACATTTTAGTGCTTTGGAATAATTAACTGATTTAATCTTGGTGAAAGATTTTGGCAGTTGATTAGCATATCTTGAAGCACATTTGTTTTCGGCATCTTCCTGGGACAGTATATTCTTATTAATCAATTCAGAGTTTGCTTTCTTTAGTTCTTCTTGTACAATTCGATAGAGAATCTCAATATATTCTCTTAAATCAGGGAGGGTGTGACCTTTTTTATCAGGTGAGATCTTCAGCCACTCATTCCTTAGTCCCTCATTCATTGAATAATATAGAAGCGAACCTAAAGCTTTTTCCAAACTGATTTGTCCAATCAGTTTTAACTGAGAGACATTATCTGTCGATTGAGTTTTGACAGTGTCAGAAATAATAAAATCGGGTAGCAATGCAATTATGATTTTCTCTGCTTTTCTAAGCACCTCAGTAGCATCTATATCAATAACTTCAGCTTCTGTATCATGTCTTAATGCACTATATTGATTAAGTGCATTCATGAAGCCTAAAATGTTACTGTCATTGTGAACTATTGAATGGACATTGCTACTTGAATTCTCTGATGCTTCGGCTATGGCTAATGGCAAGCAAACATACAGCTTAGGTGAATTGTACTTGAATACACCTTCGATCTTGTTTCCATCTAAATGCATAAAGAGATTTTTATATTTCTCTGCATTGCGAATTCCAATTTTTTTGGCTAGTTCAATAATAGTCTCACAATTTTTATGTACTGAGCGTTTCTTTAATAAGCTTAATAAACCTTCACTCAACTGGTGACTTTTTAGATGATAGTACAAAACCCATTCCATAGCATAATAGCTATCGATAATTACTTGTTTCTTGTTCTCATTAAGCTTATCTCTGACATCTTTACTGGCGTTTTCATAATCAATATCCGGAATATGCTGTTTTGCTGATTCGTAATACTGATATACTTCTTTGTACTTATTGTGATTATTAACCGAGTGATCACTTTCCTCAGTAGTAGTATCCATTACAATAGCTTTGCTTTTTATATCACCGACTATGTCGGCATGGTATTTTTGAAAATAATCAAGCATACCATCAATATTTGGAACAAAGCCATCAGAAATAATTAAGCTATCGACATTTCCTTCTTGTACTGCAGCTTTCATATGGAAATAAACATTTCCACCTTGAGAATTTATTAATCCATATTCATTACTAAGATTGATCTGTTCTTGTGACCTGTTAGCTGCTATATTGTTGAATGTATTAATTGTTTTCTTGACCACATTGGCACTGAGGTTTTTCTGAGCATTTTCGTAGTCTGAACATTTTATTCGTTTGCCTTTAATAGTACGATATTGTCCTGCACTTCCAAATCCAATAGTAATAGTTGAAGCATTTGAATCATCTACAGCTTCAGATTGAAATTCTCCGACGTGGATATATGGCAAAATCAATCCTGTTTGTTTAATCACGAATATTTTACCATACACATATTCAACTTCCTTTTTTAATTCTGATTGATAACTTAATAATTCTATTCCTTTTTGAGAAATGGTTGTTTCATCATTTAGAAGACCATTTTCAATAAGCCGAATGATAATGAATTTTACCAAGTCTTTTTCTAAGCATAGAATACTGGACAAATCATTCGCTGAACATTTCTTCAGCTTTATCATACGAAGAATGGCTTCTTCAAATAGATCCAATTCTCTTGCCTTTGCAACATTAACAGGAATTTCAATGTCATAGCTTAGACATTCAACAAAAACATCGACTGCTCGTCCTATAATAGGGACGTTTAAAAATCGGTTCTCATATCGTTCAGTTTGAAAAAGGCTAATTACTTTAGGCTTCGGCATTAATTATCGCCCCTTTCATTTCACACAACTCATAGAAGTTTTTAAGCGCAGGAACACACTTCTCAGCTACGGCAAGCCAATTGCCTTTACTAAATATAGTGGAATCACCTACAACAATTAATAATTTCTTTTGTCTGCTTAATGCAACACAAAGTCTGTTTTCAGAAGTAAGGAATCCATAATACTTCATACCTACTTCATCAATATAATCGTGCCATTCCTTGTATTCCGGGGATTCAATGTCACTGTTTGTCATATCCATGTTCAAAATAGAAAGATTAACAGAAGGTTCTTTACTATGAGTTCTAACAACTGAAAGAAAGATAACATCAAATTCCATACCTTGAAAAGCATCAACGCTGCCAACCCGAACCTTGTCGGAAATATCAAGATTTTTCAGTTTCCATTTAATCAATTTTGCCTGAGCACTATAAAAAGTAATAACGCCGTAACTTAGATCCTTACCGTTTTCAGAAAGCATATATTCTCTTATCTTATTAACGATGTAATCAGCCTCACATTCCCTGACTCTACTTGTTCCTCTTTTTTCTTCATTTCCAAAATTACTTTCTAGATTTACCCACATATACGGTTTATCATATAATTTTTGAGTGAATTTTTCTGCTGGAAGTGGTGATAAAAAACCTTCTCCATACGGTTCGTAAAAGTTAGCATTAACAAAGTCGCCTAGTTCAGGATGCATACGATATTGTGCATCAAGCGTAATAGTTCTAGGTATTTTATCTATTTTGGTGAGTTCTTCTGCTTTACCTTTAAGGTATTGGAACATACTGATTTTTACAACATCTTTTCCAACATCGTTTCCATTATCACGAAGATTTTCAAATATTTCTTCGTCATAGATGTGTGGAAGCTGTCTGTGGTCACCGACAAGGATGATTCTTCTTGAAGCTTGAGACATTGGTATCATTAAATCACCAGGATTTACACGAGCTGCTTCATCAATTATTACAGTCTCATATACAGGATGATCAAATTTCTGTAGATTTTTTGCTTTCTTGATATCGTTGCCTTCGCTCTGCTGTGCAGTTGCTGCATAAACAAGATTGTAGCTTGCAATCATCTTTTCAACATCAACTGAATTATTCTCAAGCTCATTTAAAAGAGTGAATAATATCTCTTCTTCCTCATTCGTAGGTTTACTAAGAGAAGATACAATTCGAGAGTATAAACTTAAAACTTCTGGTCTTGGCTGTTCAATCTTGTATAATGGTCTCGGAATACACTTACTCAACAATTCATGTTTTATATTCTTTAACGAAGCTAATAAGCTGTCATCAACCTCGCCAACAGAATCTACTGCTTCTTCAAGAACTGAAATAATTCTTTTATTATTCTCGTTTCTCAAATCAAGTATTTCTTCAAGTTCTGCTAACAAGTCATCAGCTGTTTCACTACCATCGTCCATGAATCCTTGTTTAGTACATCTCAATCGACGTATTTTCTCAATCAGCTTGGATTCGGTAGAATGCTCGATCGTCTTAATATCATTTAATATCGTCTCGATTTCTTCATTCAAGCCATTATCATAGTTGAGCTTTTTAGCACACTCCAGAAAAGCAATAGCATTTTCATCGTTTGGTGATGCTAAGTAAGCATTATGAATTCGCTCGAACTCTTGCTGTTCAATAGTTTGTTGAATTGAAGGATTACGTTCTTTCAAACGCTGAATCAATTCAGAACACCATTTTTCAATTATTTGATCCTGTGTAGTATCATCATCTCCCTGCTTTCCAAATTTAATTGTAGGAAGAGAATTAACACTAAGTCTATATATGACATTTCTTACTGCATCATGTTGGAAACTCGTTATTAGAACTTGACCTCGATTATCTTTTCTTTTATCTGATAATTCGTTTAGTCTTTCAATGATAGCTGTAATAACGGTGGTTTTTCCTGTCCCAGGAGGTCCTTGAATTATGGCTATATCAGGTGTGTTCAAAGCGATTCTTATAGCCTCTCGTTGTGCTACTCTCGGCTCATAAGCAAATATTTTCTCTTTAACATGTGAAGAAATAGGTTCAATTTCTTTGCTTTGTGTAACCTGTATTAAAGCATCAGATTTCTTACCTTCAATAACCAATCCCAATGAAGGAAGTGCGGATTCACCGTTTTCAATCAGTTTTCTTGCATTTTCTCGACGAAGTATTTGTTGCATATCACCGTGTATACTGTAAGACACAAATCCCTCTGGTAGAGTTTCATAACCGGTTGCTTCGATTATCCAGTTTCCGCTTTTGTCTATTCTTTTTATTTGAAACCGTTTAGACTTATTTTTGGGTGCATCTATTGCTTTGGGCGCAAAAATAACATTTTTATATTCTTCCCATGTCATTTCATCATCAGCTAAATAATTAGGGATTTCTTCTGATACAAGCAAAAAATCGCCTTCAGAAATCAATGCCTTTTGTTCAGGTGTTAAGTTTTTAGGGTAAACCATCAATCCATTTTGATCACGGGTTATGTTTTTTCTATCTATAATAATAATTCCAATAGATCTTGCTTTTTTAAGTATAAAGTCACCTTCAACGGCAGTGTATTTATCCCAAATATCCAAATATCCTGATGTCATTTCAAGTTCTTTTTTTATTTTTTCAGAGATATATGATTCTTCATCTTTAAAGGAGAGCTTACCAAGTTTTAAAGCAAGAGGTGGAATGTTTCTGTTTTTGAGAAAAACCTTTTCTGCATAAAAATATGAGTGTTCATCCGTTTCTCTTAAACAAATCAAGAGAGAATAGTCTTTACCGTAAAGCTTGATTTTTCTGAGATTTGTATCCGAATTTTGATTAGACTCATCAACCGTTTGACTATCTTGTTCATCACCAGTTTCGTCTTTTTTATCTTTATCAAATTCGTTTTCAATATAATCATTCTCAAATTTTTCTTTAGAACCTGTTGTGTAAGCATAACAGTCATTGTAACCGTCCGTCATAATAAAGTTTTTGATGACATCCTCTTCAAGCTGCTTCTCATTGCGAACCAGTTTCTTTTCTATAAGAAGCCGTTTGACTTTCTGACCAAGAACAATGTTAAGCTTGACTTCTCTTTCTGATTTATAAAAGAAAACTATATGAAGAGAAAACATACTTCCGTTATTTGAGGAACTAACTATCTGTGCGAGATTATATGGGTATTGTTTAAGCATACTTGTAAGAAGTTTCGAATCTTGCATATCATTGAGCATAAACTCATAGAACGTATCTTCAGCAATAAACTTATAGTGATTTTCGCCAATATGCTGTATTCTTCCAGAATTTCTGGTAATTATTTTGGCTATCAAGAGTTTGCAATTCAAATTTGAAAGAGTAAATTCCTTACTGGTTTTTAACTCCATTAGTTCCATTTGGTTTTCACCTCGATTATAACTTCTCTTAATTCACTGATATTCTTTAAATAGCATTTTTGAGGCAGAGCTACTTTTCCGTATATTGGTGTGAATGAATTCTTATCTAATGATATAAACCATTCTCCACACTCGTTAAGTTCTGAAATAATAATCTTATCTTGCTTTTTTTCATATTTAAAAGCAATGTCATCGATTTGCTTGTTGCGGAAACCATTAATTATTCGCATAGGAACTGCGACAGATTCATTTCCGATTTCGTGTGTGTATGACCATATTTGATTATTGTTTTCAAACGATTCAAATGTAATAACATCATTTACATTATCACACCAAGGGCAGGTTTCAAATGTATAATCATAATCCATTTGACATTTTTGGCACCTTATTGTATGATCCAATTCAAACGATAATTGATGAACCCATTCAAACATAGTTGGTCGTGAATGACGTTTAGTACGACCTTCTTCAGAAAACTCTTTTTGAAATAATTCATTTAGTCTTGAAGAAATAATCAACTCATGTGGAATACAGGTGTCTGTGTGATTACTGTCATCTTCCGCATCATTTATCCAAGGATACTCTCCGGAATATGCTTTTTCTTCGTGATCGTCTGCAAAATCGTCATCATCATCGAAATTTGATTCTAATAATGCACCTTTAAATGGATGAGTACCAGTTATTTGCCAGTAAAGAGAAACAGCAAATGCATATGAATCCGAATAAAATGTGCATCCTTTGCCTTTTATGACTTCTGGTGCACCAAAACCCGGAGTATAATATCCGGACTTTAGTGTTTTTTCCTGATAATCAAGGTTGTCTGCATCGATTAGCCAAATATTATTATTTTCCTTTGAACTTGAAATAAAAGCATTTTTTGTCGAAAAATCGCAGTATACCAATCCATTTGAATGCAGTTGAGATAGCATTTCAGCAATATGTAAATATGCGTTTAAGCGCCTGCGTAGACCTCCGCTCATCATGTACTGACCAAACATCTCAGTTATATCATCATTACCGAGACTTTCTAGCCATTCATTTGTATATCCACACTTTGTTTGAAACGAATAATCAAATGCACTTTCAAATGATTCCATGTCATCTAGTAGAGTCATTACATATCCTGAAAACTTTCGCAATGTTGCTTGGGGCAATGTAAGATTTATTTTAGAAGGGATAGGGAGCAATCGAAGTGATTCAAATACTTCGTTATCAGATGAGTCTTCACTAAAACCATTTCCTAACGAATTGAGAGCAACCTTAACTGCTATATTTGGATTTTCAGTTCTAAATACGATTCCTTGTCCGCCTCTTGATATTTCAGATGTTGTATTGTGAGTATATCCGTATATATCTTCAAATTGCTGTCCCATTGTTATTCACCTCCGAAATAAAGTACGCTAATGTCTTATCATCGATTCCTTGCCAATCTTTCACCCAAGATTCGATATCTTTATTGATATCATCTACATTCATCGTATTATAACCCTCTATAAAATCTTTTGTAAATGATTTTAGGTCAATATCATTCATTTCTCCTATAGCTATTCCATCGCTGCACATTACGCCACCATTTAATTCTGAAACCTCATATTCAACAAACTCGAACTGATCTATGTTATATGCTTCAGTAAGGCAGTCAGTTTCATTAGCAAAATAATTTTCTTTTTTATCAAAAAGGACATGAACGCCATCGTTTGTCCAAAAGCCGATGAATCCATCTCCTAATCGTACAGCCAATAATCGTCCGCTATAAAAAATCAATGCCAGTATCGTTGCGTAACATTCTTCGACTGTATAAGGCAACACCTTTTCTATCCATCTTCTGTGAACATTAAATATAAACTCGCTTGGCGAAATATCTGCTAAGCTTTGTTTTAATTCAACAGCTTCCTCAACGACTGATTCGCAAATTGCTTTTGAACCAATTTGTGATGTTTTCTTACTTCCTAGTCCATCTGATAAAGCCACAACAAATCCATTTTCTATTTTTTGTGCTATAAAGAAATCTTGGTTTATATTATGATAGCTTCCTTTAACAGATACTCCGCCTAATAGCAATTATATCACTCCCGTCTAGTTAAATTCTAATCGCTCTCTCCTGATTATCAATATCGTGAAAATATAGCATATTATTTTTCAATTCAAAATAATGAATAAATAATCCGTGCGCTTTGCCATTAAAAATCTTTTGATTTTGTGTTCCATCTGTTTTGACTTTATATATTTCACCATAATCAACCGAACCGTAATTGTTATGATGAAGTTTATAGTAGTAAATCCAGCCATCTTTTTCGATGGACAATTTAGGAAAACTGAGGATTTCTTCTATCTGTGCTGCGGAAAGAGTGGATATTCCATCAACCGCAGTTGCTTTGATTCTCTGAACAGGTTTAATGGAAGTTTCATTTGTTTTGTGACTAAGTCTTGCAACCGTTTCTTCTAATTCGACAATTCGCTTTTCATATTCTTGTAAATTAGATTCATTTGTTTTGTAACAGAGTCTTGAAACCGTATCTTCTAATTCAACAATTCGCTTTTCATATGCATTAACTTTTGAATCGATCAATGTTTGAATTTCATCAAGATCATTTGGGGAGACTTCATCTTTGATTTCCAAAACAATCTCTTTTTTTAGATCCGAGAAAATATTCTGAACGAGTTTCATAATCTCAGGTGTAATTGCATCACAGATTTCTTTTATAGATTCATTATTCATTTTATATTCCCCCAACTTTAAGTGATAGATACCTTGATATACAAGCAACAGTATCAGATGCCTCAAAAGCATTATTATACCCTAGTATTCTCTGAAATACGACTATATTGCTATCTATACCTATTAGTAGACAAACCAATTTCTTTGTGTGTTTTTTGATAATAGCTTTAATTTCAGATGAGAAACAACCATCTGTGATTAAAAGTATAGGTTCATCATTATGTTCGTCAAAAAAACTTGAAAAACTGCTTGCATCATTTGAGATTCCAAATTCTATTTTCCCTGAGAATGGCTTAATTCCGTTATCCCATGTGTATACTGTAGGTTCTGCTGTTAAAGAGTTTTTTATAGTATTTATTACATACATGATTACAGATTTCTTTCCATCTTCCATCATACTGCCGGAAGTATCGATTAGTATTATATTATCCATACTATACTCCTTTAAAACTCATACGGTCTAAACCAAGCATCAATAACAAGATTGTTTGCTAAGAACGCTCTTTGTCTTTCAGGAGCGCTATTAGAATAAGCAGTGTTACCTAAAAGCTGGTTCTTTTCATCACTGTTCAACGAATAGCCGATTCTGTAGCCAAAATCTTGAATAGGTATTTTGTAGGCTTTTACTCTAGTCATACCATCATAAAATGCAATAATATGGTTTCCGTGTTTATTTGCATCATCCCAGAATGTCTTAAACTCTACACCTAATTCGTTCTTCTGACCATAATCTGGTGGTGGGAAGCCGATTTCCCTTGACATATCTACACTGTCTATAATAACTATTCTTTTTTTATCAAAATAGTGACCTTTATAAGTGTTGATAAAATCAGTAAGGCATGACATAGAAATTAGCTTTTTGCTCTTAAACTCATTAAAGAATTCCGGAACTGAATCGCTTATATAGATTAACTCTTCACATTCATGCCTGTGTAGTACAGGTGCTCATCATAACACCTGCGACAGTCGCACACATTGTTGCCTTCTTAGCAACACGGGTGAACCTGGAAAGCCACTTGTGCTTAGGTTCGGTGGAAGCAGTTGTCTCCATTGCGGCAGTATCGACCGCAGAAATATTCAGTTCGTTCATAGGTAAAAAGTCTCCTCAAATAAAATAAAGTAGTGTCCGCAGCTTCAACCAATTCTCTTTTTTTATTCGGTTTCCTCACTGTCCGAGAATCCGACATATATCTCTGTTTCGTCGGTATTCTCAGATATTTCTGCTTCTGCATTTTCTTTTTCTGTCGCATCAGCAGTATTAACTTCCTGTCCGGCTGTCACATCAACATCAAAGCCCGTGAAGCTGTCACTTGAAGCAAGGCTCAAACGCATCCTCTTTTTTCCCTTAACGTAGTTTTCGATGTTGAACTCTTGTTTCGGATCATCATCAGAAAGCAGATGATATTGTTTGTGACGGGTAATATCGTACTTATCGCTGAAAAAGGGACGGACACCCCTTAACTGCAAAATACACTTACCGCCGTCCATGACCGCCAGTTCGTCCTGAGATTTCAGCTCTTTTCCGAGCTTCTGATAGTTCATTCCGTAGCTTTCGCTCTGTCCACGGTTCGTAGAGGTATTGAAACTGTCGATAGTTTCTTTTCCCAAGCTCTCTGATATTTCTTTGAGCGTGGATTTTTCCTTGCCACCGAGGAAAAGCATCGTGTCGCAGTTGCCTTCGATAGTGTCTGCGTTATCTTTATATATAGCCTTTAGCTGGCTCTTAGCTTGCAGTATGATCGAGGCAGAGATCTCACGGCTTCGGATAGTAGCTATCAGTTTCTCAAACTGAGGAATTTCGCCTATATTGGCGAACTCATCGAGCAAACAGCGTACATGATAGTTCAGCTTTCCACCTGGGGAATTATCCGCTTTCGTGCAAAGCAGATTAAAAAGCTGAGAATACATGATCGCTACAAGGAAGTTGAATGTAGCGTCTGTATCGGAGATGATTATGAAAAGCGCCGATAATTCGTCACCGAGCTTATCAAGGTGCAGTTCATCGAACGAAGTTATCTCCAAAACTTCATCTATTGCAAAAGGCGCTAATCTTGTCGAACAGCTAATTAAGATAGACTTAGCCGTTTTTCCTGCGGCGAGCTTATACGCCTTGAATTGTTTAAGGGCAAAAGCACCGATTCGTCTCTGCTCCTTAGACGGTCTGAATTTTTTTATTTTGTTATAACTATCGGATAACTCGTAATCGTCAGGGAAATCATTATCGAGCCAGTGTTCAAGAAACTCAAACTGCTGATCGATAGCGTTCTTAAACTCCTCATCGTCCTCACGGCACTCTGAAGCGTTTATCATTTCTATCAGCGTTTCAAAGTTTCTTTCCTCCACGGGTGACATAGTGAAGATCATAGCGATATATGCTGTATATAACAGCTTCTCCGCCTTCACCCAAAAGTCATCGCCGGACGGCTGCTGAGAAGAAGTAGTATTCTTAATAAGAACCTCAACGAATTTGAGAATATCCTTTTCACGGTTTTTCTCACTGATGTAAGCGAAAGGATTGTAGTGCATAGACTTCGCAAAATCAATGGTGTTGAACACCTTGATCTTGTACGGCTCATATACAGGTATGTATTTGCCGTCTTTGCCCTTGATATAATTGCCGTTAATGTCCTTGCGGTATACTATCTTTCCGTTTACACGTTTCGGGCGGCCCTGCCTGAGCATCTTTCCGCACTCGATAAGCACCGTTCCTTTCGGATCGGTAACAACATAGGAGGAGTGCATCTGCATCAGGTTCGGCTTCACGAAAAAGCGCGTCTTACCCGAACCTGAACCGCCTATAACAAGAATATTCTTGTTTCTGGCGTACTTCGGAGCTGAGGGCTTTCCCATAGTCAGAGATTCCGTTTTCGTGAGAATGACGTTGTTATCAGGATTTGATCTGTCCATATACGGTTCAATATCCTTTTCACCGCCCCATACGGCAGAGCCATATTCTTCACCATGACGGAATTTCTTCCTGTTTTTCGACTTGACATAGAGAATGAGTCTCATTACACCCGCAAGAACCAAGCCGAAAAGAAGATCAAACGGGTGTAAACTGGGGAAGATGCGTGAAAACGCCACATCGAGATTGCTCATAAAGGGCAGGACTTTCTCCTGAAAGCCGTTTCCCTCAGCGGTACGGTACGCAAAGCCGATAAGGTTGCCCACATAAGAGAAAGCTATATAGGGAACAGCCTTGATTATCAGCTTTTTGAGCTTCCTGGTGTCAAGCTGCAAACAGCAGTCTTATCCTTTCTCACAGTATCGGCATAAAAAACTGCCGTAAAAATATCATCGCCCCTTGCCCGTGGAACGGGTGCGGACTTGAAATAATCATAGATCAACGTCTGTTCTCCCTTGTTTTCTCTCTCTGTTTGTGTTTACGGCGAGGCTGACTTGTTACACGGGACGCTTCTTTCTTCATCATTTCCCGTGTGATCTCGCCACGCTGTTGATTTTTGCCCCGGCTCTTTTCCGTATACTCGGTAAATGCTCTCTTGAAATCCTCTGTTTTAGCAGCGGAAAAGAAAACATGATAGGTAGGCGGAGAAGTGCTTTTATCTCTTTTCAAGGCGAAGTCAATGTCATACTTCCTTGCGGTATTCAGAAAATCACCGATATTGCTGTCATTTACCTCAATGCTGTCGAGCTTCGACGGAGACTTAGCCTGCAACTGCTTGTAGGTCATACGTCCCTTTTTCTCAGCCTTGCCCGACAAAAACTCCTGCATTGCCGATCTGAGAACATCAGACGTGATCTTCTCAGCTTTTACAGACAGGTCAATGGTTTTTCTTGTACCGCTTTCAAAGTCAGAAGGCATCAGGCATCACCGCCTTTGTTTGTTTTCGGCATTTCAAAAGTACCGAATGCTTCGGACTGAAGCCAGCAGATGAGTTCATATCGGGCTTTCAGAGCTGATTCTGCATCTGAGAATCTTCCGAGGATAATAATATCAGCATCTTTTCCGCCTCCGGTCAGACCTAAGAGTTCGTAGCCGAGGACATTTTCATCGTCATCGAGGTCATCTTCGACGTATATGGCAACAAGATTGCCGTAATTCACGATATCGCCGTCCTGTGTGATAATAGACTTAGCCATGGTTTTCACCATCCTTTCCGTAAAGCTCACGGAGCTTGTTGTGATAGTTCTCCTGAAGCTCGTCAAAAGAAGAAAATACGGTATCAAGCGTTTTTCTGTCTATCCTGTCACCGAGTAAATCCATGACGATAGCTTCAAATTCACCGTGAAAACTGCCGAACAGCTCATCGGCGGCCCTTCAGCCGTCAGGCTGTTCCTCAGATTCCCCGGTATCATCGGTTTGGGCATCGGGATTGAAATATCCGAGCTTTTCCCATACCTGTTTGTCAGGGCAGAGGTAACGGTACTGTTCACCATTACCGATCCTTAGTGCATATCCGAAATCAAGCTCTTTGTCACGCAGACCTCGCTTGATAGATGCTACGCCTATACCAATGACCTGAGCAATCTCTTTCAGCGGCACATTTCTGCCTGTAAAGCTGGGGAAAACCGAAGCTTTTATTGTTGTCTCTGTTGCGATCAGTGTTCACACCTCCTTTGGCGTGGTTATTCATCATAACTTCTGAATGTAGTCTTTATGTCATAGTCAATTGCCCTTGCTTCGTCATTTCTCGTGAAATCCTTGCTGTAAGCAATATTGAACAGCACAGAAAAGAAATAACTGTCCCTGTACCGGACATCATAGTTCTGGCGTGTGATCTCCATTGCTTTTTCGATGCACTCTCTGTCAACTTCAAGCATGACAGTGGCGATTTCCTTTCGGGTGTATACTTCATCACGGATCTTCTGACGTGGAAGGTCAGAGCAAATGCCTCTGACGATCATTCTCACGATCTTGTTAAGCTCTGCTACGGTCGTATCGCCTTTACCGAACAGCATGATCCATTCAGCAAATTCGTCATAGTCTATATTCTTTCTGACCTGAGCTTCTGATTTTGCTTTGTCAGCCATCAATCCATCAATCCAGTCCTCAGAATCGCTGTATGTTGTTTTTTCAACATTTTCCTCGCAGGAGAGGGATTGATTGATAGATACTTCATCAAAACATATTTTCTTTTTTTGTATTTTGTCTTTAGTATTATATTGACGTCGATTTTCTATCGACAGATTTTCTACCCCTTGCTTTTCTTCCTCTTGAATTTCTGCCTCTTGTGAACATACCCCTTGACGGGCATATTTTTTGGAGACTGCCTTATTTTTTCTGGCATCTCCTGTTGAAAGTTCTGTTTTAATCTCTTTGGGAACATCTGTTTCTGAAAACTCAAAAAAGTCGTAAACATACTCAAAGCGACCGCTTTTTGTCTCGTTGGGCTTTAAGCGTGTCATTTTGAGATAGCCCCATTTCTTCAGTTCCTTCAGAGCTGACTTTATAACTGTTCTGCCATCTTTGCATATAGCTGTCAGTCCTTCAATGGAGTAATCCCAGTTGTCGGGGAGGGAAAGCACCTTGCAAAGCAGACCGATAGCTTTCAGGCTGAGGTTCTTTGAACGGAGAAAGAAGCTGCTCATGACAGTATAGTTAGCGTTTTTAGTAACACGGCACACTTTAGAGCCGTTGCTGCCACAGGCTTTTTCGATTGTTATGAAGTCGGTCGGCTTGATATGTACTGTTTTATCCTTTGCGGAGTATTCAAAGAAATCATATCTGTAACCGATCTTCTTGTTTACCGTCTGATCAGGGAACAGCTTAGTCACGCACAGATAGCCGTATTCTTTCAGCTCGTCCAGTGCGGTTTCAATGGCAGACTCCTTTTCCTTGCAGATAGAAGCCAGCCCTTTTACTGAGTAATCCCACTTATCAGGCAGGTTCAGCACCTTGCTGAGTAGTCCTGTTGCTTTCAGCGAGATCGCTGTTGACATCAGATGATAGTTGCTCATTACTGCGTATGCGGTGTTCTTGAATACACGGCAGACAGATGAGCCTCTTTTCTTTTCCATTTCCTTAGCAGCCATTGTGATACCCCTTTGTGTCAGAAACTGATTGTACGCCTCACCATTTCAGGGAGCTTGCTTCTGTTCAGTGAATAAACATCAGCGTTCTTTATGAGATAACCATTCTTTTTCAGACCTTCAAGGGTAGCCTTGATCTCATCGTATGAACTGCCGAGAAACATGGAGTGCATCTTTTCGGCTGTGCAGTTATCAGCTTCGGGATAGCTTGCCATCTTGGTGATGATAGCAGTTTCAGCAAAAGACAGGTCATTGCTGACCGGAATACAGATAGATTCAGTTACAGGCATAGGGAAGTCCTCCTCGTTATGTTAAATTCCAGTTAATTTCTTGACATTGGCGAAGTGCCATGTTATAATGAAAAAAATTGAATACTTGTAATTTTTTGCGGGCAAAAGATGAAAAAATAGCACCCCGACAGGAGTGCTGAGTGATATTTGATTTTGGGCATAAAAAAATAGCAAACAGCGTTCTAATCGAACACTGTCTGCTATCATTAGCTGTAATATTTTGTAAGGTATCAGACCGGAAGTCTTGTGAAGAAATTCTACCGATTTTCAGCGTTTTTCGCTACCGGATTTTCAGGAATTATGGTAGATAAAACACCGTTTTGGGAGAAACCTCAGAATTATATCCGACACCGTTTTTATCCTTATTAAAAAGTCTCACAACGGAAGTTGTCAGTAATTGTCAGCAAAATAGCTTCCTACCGAAATCTACCGAAAATCCATTTCTGCCAACTTTCTACCGAAAATTTCTTTTTAGAGGCATTTTTGATGCTTTTCTGAAACCGCGCTAAACCGTTATTTTTGCACTTTGATTCTTCTGAAACGACGATATTGCGTGATTTGCGAGTGATGAAAAGTGACTTGAAGTGACGTGGAGTGAAGTGAAGTGAATGTCTACCGAAAACTCAAAATCCACTTTTGGCAACAAAGTGCGGGTTCAAGTCCCGCCATCGGCACCAAAACCGAGCGGGCGCGCGGTTCACGTTGCCGCTCGAAAGCTCGCTCACCTTGTACGAAAGTGTTACTCTGCTTTCGCATACGGCACTATCATCAAATATGCACAGCTTACACAAGGCGGGTATCCCCGCAGCCAGTTTCGCGGCTTAGTTTTACTAAGCCGCTTTTTTATTAAAATCTGTTATACATATAGTATTATTTAATCAAAATATTGACATTTCTGACTTTATGTGATAAAATAGTGATAAGTGTCTATATGTCACTTTTATATCTGTCTGTACTATTTAATATATACAGAAATCTTTAATCGGGAGGATGAAACATTGAACCTTTCAAAAACCAAACACGGCAAAATGAAAAAAGCAATGTCATTGTTTCTCGGCTCTGTGCTGGTGCTGAATACCGCTGCAATGGTCAAAATCAAAGCTAACGATACTTCAGTCGCCGAAGCGAAAGAACTGCGCGACAGCATCATCGAAAAAGCTGCTGCATACCTTTCGTCACAGCAGAATGCCGACAAAAGCTACGGCGACAGCCGCCTCATCAATGATACCACCGAAGCTCTCATTGGTCTGAGAGCCGCCGGGAAAGACGTCGATAAGGCAAGTATCGACTGGGTCGCGGACAATATATCGTTCGATAACAACGATATGACTGCCCGTCTCGCTGCGGCTTCGCTCAATAAGGACTACCTCACAAAGCTCAGAGGACGCCAGAATGAGGACGGCGGATTCGGTCTCCACGCCGGATACGACAGTGACGCCCTCGATACAGTTCTCGCTCTTGAGGCTATGAACGACAACGGATTCTACACTGAATCGGCTCTTTCTGCTGACCAGATGTGTATGTACTTCCTTGTCAACCATAACTCCGACGGCGGCGTTTCCTACTCAAAAGCCAGCGACAGCGATGATACACTCACTGCTATGATGCTTTACAACTGCGGAAGATACTTCGTCTCGCAGAATCATACCCTCGCATTCTTCACTCCTACATATTATTATGTTGAGGAAATCGCTGACAGCTATGAGGACAAAGACCTGAAAACCACTCTTTACAAATACCTCGCTATCGACGCTGTACAAACCGGTTTCGACAATGCTGATTTCGATGATGTTGACGTACTTTACGAGCTCAGCAAGGCTGTGAAGAAGAACGGAAGCTTCGCTGACGATATCGAGACTACCTCCGTTGCGATAAGGCTTCTCAAGGAGCTCGACCTCGAGTCAACGTTAAAGGTGACGGATTTCAATACAACACTCAGCAAGACCGTCGGAACAAGCGACAAGTCAAACACTGTAACAGCAAAATCGACTATCGCGTATACCGGCAATTACGATGCTGACCTCGACGTAAAGCTCTCGCTCTACAGCGGCGATGCCGTCGTTTACGAGGA
>JAEEGJ010004125.1_pt1 | contig 50862 bp, 40 predicted proteins | sample 8958761 | NCBI WGS metagenome assembly JAEEGJ01 (sample SAMN16246546, study PRJNA631951) | gut metagenome | biome: gut microbiome; feature: rumen; material: RS-attached | host: Bos | place: Iran: Karaj | collected 2018-10
GCCATGACGATAGAGCCTTGGGAAACCGACCACCTCTACTCCATCGCAACCGACTACATGAAACTCAAGGAATACGACAAGGCCTTGGAATACTTGCGCAAAATCCAAGAGACGACCCCAACCGACCCTGACGCTTACTATTACATTGCTGACCTTTATGGCCAGCAGGATAAAATCGACGAGGCCATCAACACCATCAAATTCGGGTTGTTGCAGACCGACAACGACGCTTCGCTACTCTATCTTTTGGCTTACGCCTATTTCGTGAAAGGTTGTCATAACCAAGGGCTTGAAGCGCTTGACCAAGCCTTGGATGCCGACTTTGAGGTCTGGCCCGACTTCCTGGAATACGACCGAGAGCTGTTGGCCAACGACAACGACATCCTTGAACTCATAGAACAGCACAAAAAGAACCAAGAAACCAATCCTAATCCAAACAACACTCCTGCATGAATTATTACATCTACATCTTCCTTATTGCCATGGTACCCCTTATCGAGCTTCGCGGTGCGCTACCTGTGGCATACGGCATACACACAGCCAACCCCGACTTCAGCCTCCTGTGGAGCTACATCATCATCGCCATCGGCAACATGTTGCCTGTGCCCTTCATCTATTTCTTCGCCCGCAAGGTGTTGGAATGGGGCAAGGATGTCAAAGTGCGCTGGTTCAGCAGGTTCTGCATCTGGTGCCTCGAAAAAGGCGAAAAGGGCGGACAAAAGCTGCAAGCCAAAGCGGGCCGTGGACTCTATTGGGCTTTGCTGCTCTTTGTAGGCATCCCGTTACCCGGCACAGGAGCTTGGACGGGTACCCTCGCCGCCAGTTTCTTGGACATGGACTTCAAGAAGAGCGTTTTAGCCGTCATCGGAGGTGTGGTGCTCGCCAGCATTATCGTCGGCGTGGTGTGCACCTTGGGCTTTGGGGCAGTGTTTGGGATAAAATAATCTATCACTATCCTGAGTTTACAGTTTTTTTCTATTTTTGCAGTATTATGCGAGGTCATTCAAGTGAAATAGAAAAGTTGGAACACAAAAAACAATCCCTGTGGCAACAGTTGGCACAGATGGGATGTTTGTGGTCATACGACAAAAGTTTTCCCCATTTCGACGACGACCTCCTCATTGAAAAAGCCTTGCTATACTTGGAATTTGAAGACTTGCACAAGCTCAACGAGCTGTATCCAAAAAAACACCTAAAGGAGGTGTGGCGCAACAGGCTTGTCTCACAAGGTGCCTATTACGACATCATCAATTGGCTTTTGGCCGCCATGTATTTTGACATCAAGAAACCCGACAGATACTTGAAACGCTATGGAAAACCTCGACTGGAGACTAGGATTGAAGCCTGAAACAATACCCGTTTTCGAGGCAGTTTCACAATTGGACGTTCTCAAAGACCTTTATCTTTGTGGCGGTACGGCACAATCTATACAGATGATGCACCGAAAAAGCGAAGATCTTGATTTTGAACTTCTAGGAATAAGAAAAGACCGTCCCCAACTCGATTTTTCCGCCATTTCCAATGCCATCTCGACTCTTTATCCAGATTGCAAAAAAGAATTCCTCGGGAAAAACCAGCTTCAGGTATTCGTTAATGGCAATGTCAAGCTATCGTTTTTCAGACCCGACAATGCAGTCCCTGAATTAAAGAAAGGTTTTGTTTTCAACAACATTGTTACGCCTACCTTACAAGAATTACTGGGAATGAAATTGTTTACCATCGCCGTAAGGAGCGCATTTCGTGACTATTACGACATCTATTCCCTTTTGAAAGAAGGTTACGATTTGGAGCAAGGCGTGGCGTACGCTGGTCGTTTTTCACGTCATACAATCCATTCAAAAACCATTTACAGCATATTATTGAACGAGAACTATTTCAACAAGCCTGAGAACTTCGCTCTTCTTGAGCCAAAGTATGAGGTGGATGCAAGTGATATTACAGAATTCATCAAAGAATACATTACTGAAAAAGAAATCAAAATCAAAAACTAATACATGCAACGTTACGGACTCATAGGGCATCCATTGAAACACTCCATGTCGAGACATCTCTTCAACGAGAAATTCGAATACGAGGGCTTGGATTGCCTCTATCAGCATTTCGACCTTAAGTCATTGGATGAACTACACGAGGTTATGGAGAAATATCCCGATTTGTGCGGCTTCAACGTGACCATACCCTACAAGGAAGCCATCATTCCGTTGTTGGACGAGATTAATGTCGTGGCCAAGGAAGTCGGTGCGGTCAATGTGGTAAAAATCACAGATGGCAAGTTGAAAGGCTATAACACGGATGTTTATGGCTTTGAGCAATTGTTGAACCGAGCCATCAAAGACCGCCAAATCGAACATGCCTTGGTTTTGGGCACAGGTGGCGCATCAAAAGCAGTTCAGTATGTGCTGAAAAAGAAAAACATACCCTACTCCACTGTCAGTAGAAGCATCGAAAAAGGCGATTTCACTTACGACACACTGACCGATGACATTTTGAGGCAAAACCACCTCATCATCAATACAACGCCTGTAGGCATGTTCCCGCAAATCGACAACTTCCCCGACCTACACTATCAAGGTTTGAGCAAGAAAAACATCCTCATCGATTTGATTTATAACCCTAAAGAGACCGCTTTCATGGAATTGGGCAAGACTTGGGGCGCGAAGGTGTTTGGTGGAATGCAGATGTTTGAGGAACAAGCAAAGAAAACTTGGGAGATTTTTAATAGAAAATAGCCCATGGCCTATGGCTGATGGCTCGCTTCAACAAATAGCACAAAATTCACACCTTGGGTGAAACGAGCCATTGGCCATAAGCTAAAGGCCATAGTAAAAAAAGAAGAAATGACGAGAAGCAAAGTAAAACGAGAACCCGAATACATCGAAGACGTGGAAATCGTCGACGCCGGCTCGGAAGGCATGTCGGTGGCCAAGCCTGAAGGGCGCGTGGTTTTCATTCCTTTTGGCGTGCCTGGCGATGTGGTCGACATCGAAGTCTACAAGCGCAAGAAGAACTTCTTTGAAGGCAAGATCTTGAACTTCAAGAAGCAATCAGAGAAGCGTGTGGAACCCGTTTGCCAGCATTTCGGTCTCTGCGGCGGCTGCAAGTGGCAGCACATGGACTACCAATGGCAGACCTACTACAAGCAGAAGCAGGTGAAGGACAACTTCGACCGCATCGGGAAAATCGAGTATCCAGAGATTCGTCCGATTTTGGGCTGCGAGAAACAGTTTGCCTACCGCAACAAGCTGGAATACACCTTCTCGAACCGCAAATGGCTTACCGATGGCGCACCCATTGGCACCCATGATGAAGAATACTGCAAAGGTCTCGGTTTCCACCTGCCCCAGCTTTTCGACCGTGTGGTCGACATCGAGAAATGCCATTTACAGGCTGACCCGTCAAACGACATCCGACTGTTTGTCAGGCGGTTCACTTTGGAGCGACATCTGCCCTACTACAACTTCCGCGCCCATGAAGGCTTGATGCGCAACCTCGTCATCCGCTGCAACTCGAAAGGCGAGTTCATGGTCATCCTCGTCATCAGCGAGGAGAACGCCATCGTTCGCCACGAACTGATTCCTGCTTTGGAAATGGCTTTCCCGCAAATCGTCTCGTTGCTTTTGGTCATCAACCCGAAAATGAACGACATCATCAACGACCTACCTTTTGAATGCCTGAAAGGTGAGCCTTATCTGATTGAAACCATGGCTTCTCCCCGACCGGGTTTCGACGACTTGAAGTTCCGCATTGGACCCGTTTCTTTCTTTCAAACAAATGTGTATCAAGCAGAAAAACTCTATAAAACCGCCTTTGACCTCGCCAATGTGCAAGGCAACGAGTTGATGTACGACCTTTACACAGGCACTGGTACTATCGCCCAATATTTCTCGCGTTTCGTAAAGAAAGTGGTCGGCATAGAGTATGTGGAGGCCGCCATCCAAGATGCAAGGATAAATGCGGAAATCAACGGCATCAAGAACTGTACCTTCTATGCCGGCGATATGGCCAAGGTCTTCACCGACGACTTCATCACGACCAACGGCCAGCCCGACCTCATCGTCACCGACCCGCCACGTGCAGGAATGGCCGAAAAAGTAGTGGAACAATTACTGAAAATCCGAGCCAAGAAAATCGTTTATGTGAGCTGTAATCCAGCTACGCAGGCACGTGATTTACAACTACTTGATTCTGTATACAAAGTAATGGCTGTCCAGCCCGTCGACATGTTCCCGCACACACAACATGTGGAGAACGTCTGTCTGTTGGAATTAAGAGAATCCTAATTCTTTGCCTTCCAGTTTCTCAGTCGACAAGCCATATTTTGCTTCACATTGCCTGCAAAAAGCCAGGAGTCGGCGAAATGGAGGTTACCACGAGGAAACATGTCCTCGTAAGCAGGAATGAAGACCATATCGGGGTCAAGGTCTGGACAGACGGTATTGTGTTTGTAGAGATAAGTCCTTGTAGGACAAGGAACTATCAAAACACTGTCACGGGAATCGTTGTATTTAGCCATACCTAACTGACAATCAGCGGGAATAGTATCAGTTACGGCAGACCAAACCGTTGGGTTGACACCCGCCACGTCGCCTCGCGACACCATGCCAATAGCCGTTGTATCGGTTACCGAATTGAAGATGATGAGCTTCCCAACCTCGGTACTGTCGTGTGCAGGACAAAGCTGTTCGGGATATTGTGCCATCTCTTCAGCAGTGACATGATGGCCAATGCAATATGCCGCTACCATCAACCTTCGTTGCTCTTCAGTCATGCCATCCTTCAACAGCTCAATGAGCACCTGCGAGCCTTGGCTGTGCCCGACCAAAAAGAAAGGCCGACCTCCGTTGCCGTGCGCCATGTAATACTGGAATGCATCTTTCACATCCTGAGCAGCAAATTCAGCATTCCTTTGCAAAATGCTGTCGGGCTGGGTGTAAGACTCAAAAATCATCTGACGATAATACGGAGCATAGAAGTTGTAATCGTCGTACAACATCTTGTTGAAACGCAGGTTGCCATTAGCCTCTTCCCTCACCTCAGCTTGCGTGATATCAGCAAACCAAGAGGAGTCGTTGTCGGCAAAAGAAATGGTCGAAACTGTAGGATAGACATAAAACACGTCTGCCTGCTTGTCATTCTCGCCGAAGGCGTACCAATAGGTCATATCGGCATAATCGATGGTAACATCGACTTCAGGTGTTGTCTTCTTTTCAGCGCATGCCATCAACAATAGTAGCACACACAACGAACAAAGCAATTTATTCATCTTCAATTAGTTTTAATAGATTATCCAAATCAAGGTCTTCAGATTTTATGGTAATTTTCGCCTGCTCATAAAATGGCAGCCTTGAGGTATAATGTTGGTTGACAAATTCCGTCAGCTCAGTCTCACTCTTCCCTTCCGCCAAAGGACGTTTGCGTTTGGCATGAAGCAACCTGTCAACCACTGCCTTAGGACTGATACGAAGAAACACTGTCAATCCATGTTGGTTCATCCAATCCATATTGTCGAAATAGCAAGCCGTGCCGCCACCCGTCGAAATCACCACATGTTCAAGGCTTTCCGTTTCCTTCAGCACCTCGGATTCCAGTTTACGATAGAGCGGTTCGTCGTATTTGTTGAAGAAATCGCAGACCGAAATCTTGTATTTCTCCTCAAACAAGGCATCGGTGTCGACCACTTCCCAACCCATGCGCTGAGCAAGTCGCCTCGCCGCAGTGGTCTTCCCTGCACCCATGTAACCGACGATGTAAATACGATTCAAGACTCAAAGATTTAAAATTCAAAGATTCAAAATTCAAAATTCAAGATGCAAAGATTCAAGATACATAAGTCCACATTCATCATTCTGCATTCCTCATTCAGCATTTATCATCTTGTACTGACACAGTTGAAGTTTCCCCTCCCCATCGCGCAAATGCATGCCATTACCCTGACAATACCGCCACATCTTGCAATCGGCACACTGGTCGGTCTTCATCCATCTCCGGTCGCGATAGACTTGGAACTTGTTTTGCCAAACGTCCCAAAAACTGTCTTTGTAGATGTTGCCCTGATGATAGTCGCTGCGGATGCTGAGGCAGCCTGATATGGAGCCGTCGGCCAACACAGAGGCAATGTTGATGCCCGCACTGCACGAATAGTAATGGTTGCGCACCTCGCCCTCGTATTTACCTAAGAAACCGTCGCAACCATAATCCGCTCGAATTTTTCCTTGCAAGCGTGTATCCTTGATAAACTCCATCATTTCAACGAATTGGCTGTTGGAAAGTCGTAACTCGGGGTCGTTGGCGGCGCGTCCCGAAGGAAACACTGTGAACAGTCGCCAACGATGGATACCCAAGGAAATCAAGAAATCACGAAACTGGGGTAAATATTTGATGGTCCGCTGGTTGACACAGGTAATAACATCCCAAGTGAGGCTCGGATGCTGCTTCATGGCCTCCACGGCACGAAGCACATTCTTATAACTCATGGGGTTGCCACGCATCCAGTTGTGGTCTTCCTCGAAGCCATCGAAGCTGACTGCCAACGACTTCAGTCCAGCAGCCATAAACTCATTGAGTTTTTCGGGCGAGAGCAACATGCCATTGCACACCATCCCCCACACGAAACCACGTTTGGTGATTTCCTCGCCGCAATGTGCCAAGTCATTACGCATCGTAGGCTCGCCACCCGTGGTGATGACCATCACCTTAGCGGGGTCTTGATGGGTGCGCACTTCGTCAAGCACCTTGGCAAAATCCTCGAAAGGCATGTCGTCCTTCTCGGAAAGCATACGGCAATCGGAGCCACAATGGCGGCAATTGAGATTGCAGCGCAGGGTGCATTCCCAAAACAGTTGGTGAAGCTCGTGCTCGTCGATGCGCTGTTGAAGCATCTGATGATTAAGTTCGAGCATTACTTTTTTATAAAAACCGAGACGATCGCTCATTTTTGCTCTACTTTTTTATTTGCCGTATCTCATATGGACTACCATACAAAACTTCGGCATCCGGTAAACGAGAAATACAAAACTCATCCAGCTCTTTTTTCGCTTCTTTCAACTGTCTCTCCCAAATGGAAATATCACTTTCAATATTAGCTTGTTCTTCATCGTAATCTGGATACATCCCTGGAGGCGGACCGTAGACACAAGGCGGAATATAGGATTTAATAAGTAAATCCAATGAATCGATACGTTTCAGGATTTGACGGCGACGAACTTTACGGTCGAGGTCGATATCTTCGCCTAAACGATAGTTGATGGAGTCAAGCCTATTTTCAAGGGAATACTTTTCATCAAAATGTTCCATGAAAGCTTCCCAGTAATATTGGTAGTAGGTAGGGTCGTTCTCTTCGGGATTCTCCCACTCTTCGCTTTTCACTTTGGCCAGCTGCATTTCGACCTGCTCACGCTCTTTGCGGAGCTGCTTGCGTTCCTTACGCGTCAAGCCATTCTGCGTGCAGCAAGCTCCCAAGAAAGCCAGTCCAGACAGGGCACAAATCCATACCGAACGGACTACCTTTTTCATGGCACTTATTCCTGGTTCAATTCTTTCAATTCCTTACGGATAGCCTGAATTTCATCCCTCATCCGCTGGGTCTCGCGACCGTATTCTTCAATGATTTCTGGTGAACCGTAAACGCAGGCCCCCTCACGGCGTTGCAAAGCAGCCTGAAGTTCAACGATGCGATCCTGCAAGGCCACACGGCGGGCACTCTTTTCCAAATCCACGTCTTCGCCTAACTTGTAATTGATGGAATCAAGCTGGCTCTTAAGGCGATAGGTCTCAGCCCCATATCGTGCAATGATTTCGGGCGAGCCATAGACAGCCGCACCTTCACGTCGAGTCAAAATCTCTTGAATGGAATCGCGTTCCTTCATGAGTTGCTTTCTCTCAGCCCTTGACAAACCTTTTGCAGAGCAACAGGCGGTCAAGAAAGCCAGTCCCGACAAGGCGCCAATCCATACTGTTCGAACTACTTTTTTCATGATAAAATATTGTTATAACGCTGCAAAGATAACATTTTTCAAACCAAAAGGCATTTTTTACACATAATTTTATTGGTTGACCATCAACAATTTTAGCAATCCCGCAAAATTACGTATATCTTCTTCCGTCGTATCGAAGGCACACATCCAGCGCACCACATCGGCATCCTCATCCCAATCGTAGAAGAAGCAATGCTGTTGCAACGCTTTCCACACCTTTCGGGGCAATTGGGCGAAAACACCATTGGCTTGCACAGGATAAACCACCTTCACACCGGGGATGTCTTTCACCGATTCATAGAGCAGTTGTGCCATACGGTTACTGTGTTCGGCATTACGTCTCCACAAATCATTCTCGAAATAGGCATCAAACTGGGCAGCGATGAAACGCATCTTCGAGCAGAGCTGCATGGCCTGTTTACGACGGTATTTGAAGTCGGGGCATAGCTCAGGATTCAAAAGGACGACGGCCTCCCCCATCATCAGTCCGTTCTTGGTGCCGCCAAATGAAATGGCATCCACACCCAAGTCGGTAGTCATTTCCTTGAAGGAGCATCCCAAAGCCACTGCGGCATTGCCCAAACGGGCACCATCGATGTGGACATACATGTTGTATTCACGCGCCAAATCCACCAAAGCCTTGATTTCTTCCAAGGTGTACAAAGTACCCAGTTCAGTAGGTTGGGTTATGGATATGGCCTTAGGTTGGGAATGGTGCTCGAAACCGAAGCCGTGCAGACGCGTCTTCACCAACTCTGGGGTCAGCTTGCCATCAGGAGTGGCAACGGTCAACAATCGGCAACCCACGATACGCTGTGGCGCACCACATTCATCCACATTGATGTGGGCGGTCTCGGCACACACCACAGCTTCATGCGAATGTGTCATGGCATCGATGCACAAGGTGTTGCATCCTGTTCCATTGAAGGCGAAAAACACACGTGCTTGTTCTCCAAACTGCTGACGGAACAGTTCCTCCGTTGCAGCACAATATTCATCATCGCCGTATGCCAAAGCGTGGTCTTGGTTCACGCGGGCGATGGCTTCCAAAACCTCAGGGCAAATGCCTGAATGGTTGTCACTTCCAAATCCTCTTTTCATCTTTCAATAATTTTCAGCAAAGGTAGACATTTTTTCCATAGTCAAGAAAAAAAAGCGAAGCATCGGCATGTCCGACACTTCGCTTTTGAATAATGATATTGGTTTTATCTTAGAATCTGAATCCGATACGAGCCAAAAGCATGCGAGGTCTCACACCATTCACGTTATTGTAAACATCGTTTCCAACAACAGGACGCGTCCTTTCGGCAATAATCTTACTACCGCCAAGATCATAGTAACTGACACCAATAATGAAATTCTTGGCCACCTCAAAGCCAGCGCCCACTTGGTAGGCAAAGCTGAAGGCGGTCTTGTACTTCATGAGTGTTGTGGCTGACACGACATCACCCACATACTTTATAGTCTCCTCATAATTGGTGATCCAACGGCAGTTGCCACCTACGCCACCTTCAATAAAAATACCGAAAGAGTTGGTGGGATAAATGATATAGTTCAGACCAGCCATGACAGGGAGATTAATGTATCTTGGACGTGTCACCGAATAATCTTTAACCAAAGGATCATTCTTAATATCAACGATTTTTTTATCGAAATACTCCTTCAGATTATCGTTCAGGCCATTATAAAAGCCGTCAATAGAGAGCATGACATTGAGACCAGGCACACCAACACCAAAGTCCCATTTGAGGCCGGCATTGAAACCAATGCTTGCGCCACCATTCGTACTCGTTTCATTGGTAAGCGCCCATTCCTCGGCCGTACCATTACCATAGTTTCCCATCGGGAATGTGGCACCAAGGCTCATATAGCCATGTGTCTGTGCCATTGCATGTCCGCCCATGATCACCAAGGCAGCCAAAGCAAACAATCTTACTAGTTTCTTCATTTTACTGACAATTATAGGTTATTTTTTCCGTTTGAATTAAAACGCGGCAAAATTACAAAAACTTTCGTACTTTTGCCTTTTCAACAGAAAATATCATGCTGCAAAAACTAAAACTGTTCAAAGAACGTCATCCTTTCACCGCTTTGATGCTGACTGCCATTGCGGTGCGCATCCTCGTCGTGGTCTTAGTTCCAGGTTTCGGTTCCAACCGAGAAGTACAACATACCACTCTTTTCATCGGCTTTCTCGAAAAAATGAAATCCATCTTCGGCATCGAAGACGCCTCTGGACAAGGGCTCATGTTTCTGAGCCGTGCCTTGTATGCCACCGTGTCGCTCTTTACCGTTTCGATGGTTTATCGCATCTGTGACCTGACCTCCAACAAGGAGAATGCTTGGCTTTTGGCACTCATTCCTACTTTCTGCATTATCATGCCCTCATTCGGCATCATTGAAAATGCCAGTGCTTTTCTAGGTCTTCCGCTGTTGCTATATGGTGCCAACGTGGTGCTACGTCAGGAAGTGCTGAGGCAAAACAACCTCAGCGAAAATGTCCACCGCACCTCTTTCCTCATTGCAGGTTTGATGCTCGGTTTTGGCATTAGCGTTTGGTACGAAAGTGCATTCATAGTCTTCTGCATCCTCATGATTCTCTGCATCCGACGCAATTTCAAAGGTGCACTTATGACCCTCATAGGCGTCATCCTCTCCATTGCCTTTGTGTCGCTTCTGCTGACCATACTCAATGTCGATCCATTGAAATACATTCAACTATGACCAAAGAAGAAGCCCGTCAGCGCATTGCAGCATTGAGCGAAGAGCTTGAACAGCACAACTATAACTATTACATCCTTGCCAGACCCACCATCAGCGACTACGAGTTCGACATGAAACTTGAGGAGCTGTCACGCTTGGAGAAGGAATTTCCAGAGTACCTCTCCCCTGCCTCGCCTACCCAACGTGTGGGTGGCGGGGTCACGAAAGAGTTCAAGAGCGTGCAACACCGCTATCCCATGTTATCGCTGGCCAATTCTTACAGCCGCGAGGAAATAACTGAGTTCATCAACCGCATCAAAAAAACCATCGACGAACAAGTTGAGTTTTGCTGCGAGCTGAAGTTTGACGGATTAAGCATCAGCTTACAATATGAAAACGGTTTGTTGGTTCGTGCCGTGACCCGTGGCGACGGCACCCAAGGCGACGATGTCACCACCAACGTGAAAACCATCCGCACCGTGCCATTGAAACTCCATGGCGACTTCCCTGAGTTTTTCGAGATGCGAGGCGAAATCGTGATGCCTTTCGAGAGTTTCAACCGACTCAACGAAGCCCGTGCCGAGGCCGGCGACGATCTCTTTGCCAACCCACGCAACGCCGCTGCCGGAACGCTCAAGTTGCAAGACAGCAAGGAAGTTGCACGACGCAGGCTTGACAACTACTGCTACTACATGATGATGGACGGACTTGAAAGCCGGTACCAAACCCACTACGAAAGCCTGCAAGCTGCCCGCAAATGGGGCTTCAATATTTCCAATTTCATGGCCCTGTGCAAGACCATCGACGAAATCTTTGAGTTCATCGACTATTGGGATGTGAAGCGCCACGAATTGCCTTTTGCCATCGATGGCATCGTACTGAAAGTCAATAGCTATGCACAACAGCAAGCTTTAGGCTTCACGGCCAAGTCGCCGAAATGGGCCATCGCCTATAAATTCAAGGCAGAGGAAGTAGAGACCGAACTGCAAAGCGTCGACTTTCAAGTGGGTCGTCATGGTACCATCACCCCTGTGGCCAACCTTGCTCCCGTGCAACTTGCGGGAACCACGGTGAAACGCGCCACCTTAAACAATGAAGACTTTATCCGTCAGTTTGACCTGCACTATGGCGACACAGTCACCGTTGTGAAAGGCGGCGAAATCATCCCGAAAATCATCGGCGTGAACTTGGATAAACGGCAAGCGGGGGCAAAGCCAGTGGAGTTTGTCAAAACCTGCCCGATTTGCGGCACCCCATTGATTCAGAATGAAGGTGAAGCGGCGTGGTATTGTCCCAACAGTTCGGGCTGTTCGCCACAAATCCGGGGCCGTATTGAGCATTTCATCGGGCGCAAAGCCATGAATATCGAAAGCCTGGGCGAAGGAAAAGTGGAGTTGCTTTATGAAGAAGGCTTAGTGCACAATGTAGCCGATTTATATGACCTTACGTTTGAGAAGCTCTACGGTTTGGAAAAAATCATCACGATTGAGGATGAGTTCAGCCTCATGCCCGTAGCTACACGCAAGGTCAGTTTCAAGGAAAAGACGGCGCAGAATATTTTGGATGCTTTGGAGAAGTCAAAGTCGGTGCCGTTCGAAAGGGTGTTGTTTGCCTTGGGCATCAAGTTCGTTGGCGAATCGGTGGCCAAGGTGCTGGCCAAAGCCATGCATGACATCGACCATATTATTGGCGCCCGTGTCGAAGAGATGACCGAAATCAACGAAATCGGTGAAAAAATCGCTCTTTCGGTAAGGAATTTCTTCGATGATGAGCGCAATATCGAAATTGTCAACCGACTGAAACAACATGGTTTGCAGTTTGCCATGGCTGAGCAGGCTGTTTCCGACAAGGAACAAGTTTTGGATGGAAAGACCTTCGTGGTGAGCGGGGTGTTTGCACATTATTCCCGCGATGGCATCAAGGAAACCATTGAGGCCTATGGTGGAAAGAATGTGGGCAGCATTTCCGGTAAGACCGACTACGTTTTGGCCGGTGACAAGATGGGGCCCGAAAAACGCAAAAAGGCGGAGTCGTTGGGCATTCCCATCATCACTGAGGCCGAGTTTGAGGAAATGATAGGCGTTTCACGCACACCAGAAGAAAACGGATTGTTGTTTTGAACATTTTCAAGAAAATTTCTATTTTTGCACTATCAAAAGCATTTAGAAAATGTCGCAACTGACCATAGACAAAATCGAGTATCTGATTATGGTTGTCAAATTGTTTGCATCCAAGTATCAACTCACTCCCGTTCAGGCCTATCGTTATATCAGTCGTTACGATGGCGTTGGCTTCATTGATCGAAATTATGGCATTATGCACACGCTTTCGTTTCAAGAGATGGTTCAAGGCATTTCAGACTATTGTAAAAGACAAGGAGGTCAACTGTCATGATTCTCTATCACGGCTCAAATATTGAAATCGAGACTATTGACTTGAGCAAATCCAAACCCAACAAGGATTTCGGGAAAGCCTTTTATCTTTCCGAAGAAGTACAACAAGCCAAAGAAATGGCTGCGTTCACGGTAGACCGATTTGGTGGAAAACCTATCATCAGCTCGTTTGAATTTGACAGGAACTTGTTGGATGGCAGACAACTTCAAGTGAAAACCTTTGACGGCTATTCCCGTGAATGGGCTGAGTTCATTTTTTCCAACAGGGATACGGATTCTGCAGTCAACATACACAATTACGATATTGTTTACGGACCCATTGCCAACGACAAAGTTGGCCGACAAATGTTCAACCTTCGTGAAGGATATATCGACATCGACGAGTTTATGCGCAGACTACATTATATGAAAGGCGTCACTTTCCAATACGCTTTTTGTACTGAATTGGCTATTAGCAAACTGAAGAAAATATGAATATAGAGGAAAAAGACTTTGAGTTTATGGTCGATATTATGACCCGCGACCTCATTTCCTTGTTGATGGAACGTCACAACATGGACATGAAATCCGCCTTCGATATATTCTATAACTCAGACACTTACGCAGCCTTGAATCGTCCTGAAAGTGGTTTGTATTTCCAAAGTCCCAAATACGTATTTTCCATCTTGGAAAATGAATTGAAAACCGGGAAAATGGGATAAGAACTTTATCCAAACACCTTTTTCAGTCGCCTCATCGCTTCCTCCACCGTACTTCTCGGGCAAGCCAAATTGATGCGGAAAAAGCCACTGCCCGCCTCTCCGAAGTCCTTGCCCCGATTGAATCCGAGTTGGGCCTCCTGGGTCATCTTGCGCCAAAGCTCCTCTTCCGAAAAGCCATAGCCGTTGAAGTCGAGCCACATCATGTAGGTGGCTTGTGGCTTATGGAATTTTACTTTGGGGAGGTTCCGGGCCAAGAAGTCAGACACATAGTCGATATTGCCTTGCACATAGTCAAGCAATTGTGCAAGCCAGTCGTCGCCACATCTCATGGCAGTTTCGGTAGCAACCTTACCGAAAATATTACCCAGATGAGCTTCCAACGTCTCAACATAGTCGATGTAGGACTTGCGCAATGCCTCATTGGGAATGATCGCCGTTGAAGTGGCCAAGCCAGCGAGGTTGAAGGTCTTGGAAGCCGCATGGAAGGTGATGCTGTTTTGTGCAAATGACTCGTTCAAAGTGGCGAAAGGCATGTGATGGTAACCAGGCAAAACGAGGTCGCAATGGATTTCGTCAGAAATGACCAGCACATGGTTTTTCATGCATATTTCGCCCAACTGTAGCAGTTCTTCTCGGGTCCAACAACGTCCAACGGGATTATGGGGATTGCAAAGAATCAGCATTTTGGCAGTCTTGGCTTGTTCCGCTAATTGGGGATAGTTTATCTCATATCCAGTTCCTTTATCAATCAAGGTATTGTAAACCAACTTACGCCCATGCCCCGAAACGGCATGATGGAATGGCGGATAGACAGGCGGTTGGATGATGATTTCATCGCCAGGCTGTGTAAAAGCCAATACGGCCATATTGAAACCGCACACCACACCAGGTGTGAACGACATCCATTCAAGCTTCACATCCCACTGGTGATGGCGTTTCAGCCATCCTGCAATGGATTGGAAATAAGGCTCATCCTTGAAGTGATAGCCATAAACTGGATGTTCTGCCCGTTTGATGACAGCCTCACGGACGAAATCAGGGGTCTCGAAATCCATGTCGGCCACCCACATGGGAATCACGTCGGGATTGCCAAAAACTTCTTTTCTCAAGTCATATTTAACGCAGTTAGTATCAGCGCGATTGATGATTTTATCGAAATCGTATTTCATTGCGATGTGGTTTTTGAAAATGCAAAAATGCGAAATTTTTTGCGGTTTTTGCAGGGGATAAGGAAAAAAGATGTACTTTTGCCGCGTCAAAAAGAGACATAGGTTCTATTTTTTCTTGGGGGAGTCGCATAGTGGCAATTGCAACAGACTGTAAATCTGTCCGGGAATCCGTTCGGTGGTTCGAGTCCACCTTCCCCCACTGCAAGGCGAAGTTTTAGGCTTCGCTTTTTTTATGCCTAAGAGCTACTAGGCTCATTTTTAAAATTTCCACTTTTTTAGTTATCGTATTGAATTTATTATATATCTTTGCACTATCAATTCACACTATCATTATTATGAAGATTTTTGTCGCCAAATTAGCTTTTAAAACAACAACCGAAGACCTGAGAGCATTATTTGAACAATTCGGCACGGTAGACTCCTGCAAGGTTATCATGGATCGTGAAACAGGCCGCTCAAAATGCTACGGTTTTGTGGAAATGCCCAATGATGCCGAGGCATACAAGGCCATTGTAGAGACTGACGAGACCGTTTTTATGGGTAACGAGTTGCAAGTCAAGAAATCGCGCCCTCAAGTCGCCCCAGCTCCAAAACTTGAAAAACCTGCTAAGCCAAAACGTCAACATCATCCTTATGTGCCAAAGACTGAAGGATGATAGGCTTTCTTGCATTTTTTTTCTAAAAAACGACCCGCTCTTCAAAAAAAGTCGTACCTTTGCAGTCGAAATAAGATGGTCTGGTAGCTCAGCTGGATAGAGCAACAGCCTTCTAAGCTGTGGGTCTTGGGTTCGAATCCCAACCGGATCACGACAACATCAGAATCCCTAATTGGTCATCGATCGATTAGGGATTTTACTTTTTAATGCAGCCTCCCATAGATTGACTACGTCGAATGCAGGGCATTTCCCTCCAACGCACTTGCCCACGCAGGAATGACATGGGAGGCTGGTTTTCACGTGTTCTTTAGGTTGTTACAGGCCTCAACGGCTATGTCATCCCCGCGAAGGCCGGTGGGCAAAGGCATGGGATCTATAGCTGTTGAGGCCGGCACATATTGTTTTCCCTTCTTTGAACCGCCTCCCATAGATTCCCGCCTACACACCTGCCCACGCAGGAATGACATGGGAGGCTGATTTTCCTATCTGCCAAGCCCTGACTTTTGTGCCCAAAAACAAAAAAAAATGGCCGCTACAAAGACATCCTTGTAGCGGCCAATAGGAAAGGTTATTTGGATTATTCTTTATCTTCCTTACGCTTCTTCAGAAGATAATACCCTCCAAAGCCAGCCAACAAAAGCCATCCACTTCCCAAAGGAGCATAAAATATCTCATCAAGAGAAGTACCTTGGTAAGGGACCGGCACTGAAAACTCAGGATCATTCACCCTTATGTTTCCATTATGGTCTGCTTCTGTCATGAACACTTGAGCTTGCATTGGAACCGCAATGAATAACAACATGATTATCACTGCGAAGAATCTATTTCTAAAGTTTTTCATCTTATTTTCCATTTTCAAATCCTCCAAGGTTTATTATTTAATGATTATTTTCTGGACTTTCGTTTCGTTGGCATTTGTCAAGCGGAAGAGATACAGACCTGCTGCCACGTTGGGAACACTTACCCTACTCTGGCCTCCACTCAATCGTGAATTCCAAAGGACGCGGCCTTGCAAGTCTATCAACTCAATATTACCTTCACCGGTTACCACCCATTGTGAACCGTCGAAGAACGCTATGTTGGTCTCAGTGTCTTCATCATTCTCTTCCACGTCAACACAATTGAACGTGATATAGAAACGGGAATGATAGTCTGATGCTTTACCTTCAAAGACATAGCTGTCATTATTAAGCATATCGTAGCGTGTGCCTGTCAAGTTGTCAATCAGATACAGACTGCTGAAATCACCGTTAGCTGTGTTCCAAGTCATGGTATACACATCGGTATCCTTAGCTTCAAACCACAGAGGTACCCTTTCGGCACCTTCCTTGACGAACAAGGCTGCATAAGGTTCTTCATCATTGTAGGCATAGAGCAAACCATTGCCTTGACGAAGCTCCCTCTGTTTCCTTGCGCCACCCCATTCAGGTCTGTGGAACTCAATGACCGTCACATCAGAACAACCTTTTTCGCTGTTCAGATAGAGATTGACCAGAGGATAGTTCGGCTTCCAGCTACGGAAAGCGCTGTTAGAGGCTTCGTCTCTGGTTACTGTCATTCCTTCATTGAATGACAAGGCGCTACCATCGGTCGACTTGACGAAGAAGCCTTGGTGAGGATGCAGGAATTGATCTGCATACGCACCACCATTCGAACCTGTCTGCGGATAATAGAGATAGGCACTGGACGGGCCGTCTTGATAACCATCAGCATCGTAAATCACATAGTACGAGCCAATGTTGTTGTCGGATGCAAACTCCTCAAAGTCAAGGTAAGCGTGATACGGATTACCAACAAGGTTCCATCCCGAGAATATACTACCCGCGAATGCACTATTCGTATTGGTAACAACTCTATCCCGAGTATTACTATTGGCATTCAGATATCCATGGCTTTGCAGGTAGGTCTTCTCAGCTATGGCAAACATATAGCCCTTTCCGAACACAAGTTCATCCTCATTCTGGTTGGCGATGCCATTCTCAGTATAAGGCAGGTGGGCGTGGAGATGATGTTCATCTTCATACTCATCACTGTGCCAGTGGTTCGGGCCGTTACGTTTGAAGTTGATCCAGTGCGGTTCGGGCTCATACCAGCAGAACATATCCATACCGTATGGGAAGCGACCATATTCATCTTCTGTTTCAATACAGCTATTGCTGAATTCACTTGCGCCATCTACCCTACTCGGGAAGTAACCATCAACCCATTTTTCCTCATCAATTTCAGGATTCTCAACATTCAAGCTCTGGCTGTTCTCCCAACCCTTCATCCAATAACGGATCTTATCGTTCGATTGGGCATTATTAAGCCATGTGAACTCACCATAAGGACCCTGCTGGTGCAGATAAGGCCACGGGTTGTTGTAGTAGTCACCATTGTCGACAGCAGCACCTGTAGGATTCTCAGGATAATATTGTGACAGGTTGGTGTTCACTCCATTCACCTCATAGTTGAAGCCCAAAGGCGCGTTGTTGATCGAAGAGGAGAACATGTGCCAGTCGCGGGGCAAAATGAAGTTATCCATATGGTTGATTCCTGGGGTGGAATAGGCATGGCCACATGAATTGTCGAATGTCACGCCAACGTAGGTCTCAGGAAATTCAGCCATAGTACCAGGATGTAAAATGGCAGCGTTTTCATAAATGCTCACCTTACCAAGCTTAGAAGCATTGAATTGAGCACTTATTTCATCGATGATATCACCATAAACATAGAGGTAGTCCTTTAAAATTTGCTGTTCCTCATCTTTATAGGCTCCCATACGTTCGACCATGGAATCAAGCTCGTTTCCGTCACGCACAGGACCTGCATACTGCAACTTAGGACCACCATGCCAGGTAGCCATGTTGCGGAAGTCGCCAAGGCCTTGCTTGCCTTCGCTGTTCCAATCACAGAGGTGCAAGATCGGGAAGTCGTCGTTGATACCCGTGATGGTCGGACGGACCCACAAAGAATACTTGTGTCCTTCGCCATTGTTATCCTCAACCCACTGGTTCAGGTTGTTGAAGAGCAGGCAGGTCTCATCTTCCTCAATATCCTTCCAACTGCCGTCTTCCTTCTTCTGCAACTTGTTGTCGTTATAGATATAACGGAAGAAGTCAGCGGACTTAGGATTGGTGTAGTGGTAGCAATCGATCAGCATGCTCTCGGCAGTGCCCCAACCTTGGTCGAAGCCTGCTTGTTCATAGACAGGCATCTGGAAGCTGTGGCCCAAGGTAATTGGCATCATGGTCTCAAAAGCAAGGAGCTTGAACTTGTCGTAAACAGCGCTACCTTCTTGCAGACGGCTGTAGCAGTTCTGCATGGTTGACACGTTATATCCGACCAAGCCACCTGCACTGACCATACTTGTTTGGCCAAATGTCATCTTGGAGTTGGAGAAGGAGTTGTTGATCTTCGCCACCTTACCTTCAACATCAGGTTCGGCACGACCGACCAGACCTCCAACATAACCACCGTTAGGATAGGCCTTCACGGCTGTGATGTCGGACATACCCATTGAGGAATGGAGTTCGCCTTCCACCATGTAACCGATGACACTACCCACGTTGAAATCATTGTCGCGTTGTGCGCAGACGATGTCGGCTCCCCCTTCACTGTTGGAAACCATGCTTGCGGGCTTCGATGCGCCATCCGTACCCAGCATACCTACCAAGGTACCCATATTGGCCATACCCTTATAGTTCAGGTCACTGACGGGCTCGATATAGCCGCTCAACACAAAGGTACGGTCAACAACACCGCCGTCAACCACACCAAACATACCGTAGTTGTTTCTGTTGTAACGGCCATCACCATTACCCAAGTAAGCAATGCTCAGGTTTTCGATGATATGACCACGACCGTCGAACTTGCCGCCGAAGGGCTTCGTTCCAACCAGACGATCACCAACCGGGAGCCACACATACTGCACCAGGTCAATGTCGGTCTTTTCTTCGATAACATCAATGGCGGAAAGGTCATTGGCTACCCTGCCGTTCAAACCGTTCACCAAGCTAATCAGCCAGGCAAGGTCTTCGGGCGAGTCAATGTTGTCGTAGCTAAATTCAGCTGGCTTCCTCGTCACCACATTGTTCCAAGTCCAGCCGAAGTAGAGAGTCTTTTCGATGGTTTCATCGTCTCCTGCATCAGCCAATAACGGCGAATAGTTAGCTGCACTTTGTTCATAATAGGTGGTCTTGAAGTCGTCCTCATAGCCTCTATAGAAGAAGCGGGCCAAGTCATCGTAGTAGTTCTCGTTATTCCACGCATTGTATGCAATGGTGGCATCAGTAGCTTCTGCGATAGGTGACATGGTGTTCTGTGTGAAATGAGGCTCCGCATTTCTAATCGGGCTGGTGATACCGATTCGTGAACTTTGATCCAACTCACCAGTGATGTAAGTGTGCTTTTTAAAGGTAGGCAGATAGACGTTGCTCTCAATCTTGACAGGTGTAGTTCCAGCCTCTTCTCCATCCTCATTGTAAACAATTTGATCAAGATTCTGCAGATTGTCTTTCACGGTGACCTTGCCTTCAGCGTTCATAGTGGCATAACGGTGTACATAGACTGCACCGCCATGACGCGTAGCAAAGACATTGTCAGGATCATCGTCAGCGTCAGCATCATAATCAGGATCGTAGTAGTAATCAGCCTTGGTGTTGTTGTAGCAACGTTGCAGTTCGGTACCTTCCTGCGTCAGGTCGTCTGGTTCAGCAACGCTCTTGAGCGTCAACGTAGTTCCAGCACCCATAACAACAAGCGGCTTGTGCACTGCATCCTGATCAAAGCTGGTCGGAATCTGATGGTAACTATCATCGATTTGAGTGTGGCCATACAGACCATCGACCAAGACATTGTTCAGCGTGATATTGCCCTTTTGCGTATCCGAAATAGAATCCACATCGATCATGGCATTGTAGTTGGCACCAGGACCTGTGGTAACGTCTGCTGGCAATCCATCGTAAGCCTCAAATGTAATATCACCAAGGATGTCTTGGGTCAACGGTGTGGTCGTTTCAGAACCATCGATCTCCCCGTTACTCATCATATGTCCACCAGGATAACGGAAGAGCTTCAACTTGTAGTTGTCCAACTGATACACCTCATTGGGATAAAGCGTATACTCACCTTCCCAATTCCTGTTGATGTTAATTTCACCACCAGCTTCTTCCTTCAAGGCAGAAACAGGTCCTACCACATAAATGATATCCTTCGAAGGATCGAACACCTTATACGGTCCGGTCAACTGTCCTTGTCCACTAGGATCTGGGATAGTTCTTGTTCTGTCATAGATGATACCATTATGAGCATCATCTGCACCAGCATTAAAGCTCACCGTCAGTTTCGGCTTATCCGGGAAATGGCCCCAACCGTCTTGGTGGTTCAAGTCCTTACCCCAACCGCCGGTTTCTTCACCAACGCCACGACCATCCACATACCAAAGCGCGCCGTTTGGTCTGGGGATAACCCACATGCGGTAGAAGTCACGGTCCTCTCTTGTGAGCGGATACACATTGATATAAGGATACTGCTTCGTCTTGGTGTAATCAGCGCCGCCATCGTCACCATCTGCAGGATAGTCCCAACCACCGAGGTTATCTTGTAAAGTGAAGAAGTTGTATCCATGCTCGTAATCAACACCCAAATTGTCAACCTTGTAGCTCAGGAAGCCACCGTCAACAACGTTGTCGTTTTCGTATAGATAAGGATGATCAGGATTGTCTGTCAAGATGTTGTTGTTCTTAGCACCGGTAATCTTCGGGCGGGCAAAGGCGAAGCTCTCCGTTCCGTAAGGCTCATAGTCACTGTCCATTCTGATGAAGCCTTGAAGCTCACCATACTTGGTGTTTGGCTCGTCCTTATGGTAGCGCACCCAAAGTTGCGAGAAGTTGTTGAACAAGATGACATTTTCCTGCTCGTAATCCAACGGGGTGGTTGGAGCAGAAGTAACGTAATACAGTCTAGCATTTTCAGCCGTATTTTCACCACCAGTGAGAGGATTAACAGCAATCCACTCCAAGCTTTGAATGTTGTCGTAGTGTTGCTTGGTTTCGTCATTTTCAGCAGGAGTGTGATTACCATCCTCCAAGGCATAAAGCTCGTCGTAGATCGTTGTACCAGTCGGAATATTCAGATGCATGCTGCGCAGGCAATGGATGGAATCCATATAGGCAGGTCCAGCTTCACCACCAACGGAAAGTGCACTGGCATTGGTGAGATACATGACCTCGTCCACCTTAACCACAGAATAAATCTTAGAGGTGCTGTAGGTCGTGTTAATGTCGTTGAGACCTGTCAGATTGATGTTGACATTGTCGAGCAACAGGTTCTGGCAACGCTGGATAGTGGTCAGCGTACGGGTGGCTTCAGTGAACTCATCACCATGACCATTGTTTTCCGTGTTACGATGACCATACTCTCTCATCAAGACATTGTGTCCCGACAGACCAGCCTCGCAGTGGGTACCGCTACCGAACACGCCACCTCCGATATTCATGGAATTGCCTGTATTCGTAGCAGTGTTGTACTCAGTACCATCAATATAGATATTGGTGTAACCCGTGGCATCGTGGTGGGTCCAATCGTTCACGTTGCTGCCTTGCGTACCGAAATAGTTGGAACCGGCATACACCGAGTTGCCGATGCTCACCGCGTTTTCAATGGCAATCTTGCCTTCGTGTTCATCGCGGTCGATGTCACCTGTAGCAAATTCGGGTTCTGCTGCATTGGTAGTAAAGGAAATTTCGGCACCGTAGGCCGTTCCCTTGCCGTTCTTTGCGTAGGCACGCACATAGTACTTGGTACCAGCTGTCAGTCCGCTCAGGTTGTAGGTATAATAACCACGACCATCTCCAGTAATACCTTCGACTTCTGTCTCTTGAGTGGGGTTGGTTTCCGTTCCCAAGCAAATACCGCGTTCAGTGACATTGCTCTCGCCGATGGAAGTGACATAGCCGTCCACTTCGGCAGTAGTACCTGTCACGTCAAAAACGCCTGAGGTAAGAACCGTAGGAAGATAAGCACGGTCGTCGAAATAGATATTGTCGACATTGCGCTTGCTCAAATCAGACCATTCTCCATCGACCTTTTCGGCAATGGCGTTGACACCAATATTAACAAGCGATGAGCCCTTCACCTCACCTGCATAGCCTAAGCCATGTACACTACCAAGGATGGTACCGCCGCTGATGTTGACGAAAGCGGTCCAGTCCTTTTCGTGACCTGGTTCAAAGTTGCCATCGATAGACTTGTTGCTGCAGCCATACACGGAACCGTTGACTTGGCCACCACGCATATTGACGGTCTTGGTGCCAGGGTGCTTGTCAGCCATTTCAACAGAGACTTGTTTACAGCCGCCAAACACATCTTGCATCACGGTGCCGCCATTGACGTTGACCACCTTTTCCAAGGAGACAAGGCTTGCATTACCACCGCCAAACACACTGCCATAAGCAGTACCGCCCTCGAAGAAGACACGGGTGCTGCCTTGAACGATACCAGCGGTTTCGGTCTGGTTACCGCTGGCATCTCTGTCGATACCACGGCCACCGCCAAACACGTTACCTTTATACTCGTTGCCACCATCGAAACCAATCGTGCCGTCGTTAACAACCACCTTGGTGTTCTCAGAAACGTGACCGTTTTCACCGCCACCAAACACCGAGCCAGTGATTGTAGCACCATCGATGATAACTTCCGTATTCTTCAGATAGGCCAACTGGGCATAATCGGAACCCACCAAGCCTTTCGCGCCGCCATAGACATTGCCACCACGAACGGCGGTGTTTTCATTGCCTATAATCACGTCGCCATGGATATACACTGTGGCACGACCGCTTTCGGCACCGTTGTTGTAATCGGGGTCAGCAGGAATTTCGTCGCGTTCAGGATATGTACCCACACTGGCCATACGGCCACCGCCATAGACAGAGCCGTTCACCTTACCGCCACTGATGTCAACGAAGGTGTTGCCGTAGGTTCTACCAGAAGTGATGCTGAAATTGCCGCCATTCTGGTCCTTACCACGACCGCCACCATACACGTTACCTTCGTAACCTAAGGTGCCGTCGGTACCAATAATACCTCCTGTCACAAAGACATGGGTATTTTGACGCACGTGGCCGTTTTCGCCACTACCAAACACACTACCCTTTACGGCAGCGTCGTCTTGAATCGTGACGAAAGAGTTCTTCACAAAGGCCAATTCGGAGAAAATCTGTTGATTGCCTTCTCCGGCAGGACGACCGTATCCTGAACCGAACACATGGCCGTTTTCGTTACCATCAGAACCAATAACACCGCCCTTGACGATGACGTTGGCTCTTCCAGAGAATTCAGCATCGTGGTTTTCAGCAATACCCACGGAAGCCAAGTTACCGCCTCCATACACGTTACGGTAGGTCTGGGCACCTTCGATGGTGACATTGGTGTTGAACTTCACCCAACCGGCAGTGCGGCTGTAATTGCCGCTGAGATCCAGGTCGGTACCGCAGCCACCGCCAAAGACATTACCCATCAAGATGTTGTGTGACCCCACAAAACCAATGGTTCCATCAACGACATCAACATCGGTGCTGCCCAAGACGTGACCATTTTCGCCACCGCCATAGACCGAACCCATGACTTGACCGCCATTGATGTTGACATCCGTATTACCAGTGTAAGCAAAGTGCTTGTAGTCAGCACCGGCCATGCCTCGTGCCGAACCAAACACCATGCCATCGCCATCACCGTCGTCACCGACGATGGCACCATGATTAATGTTAACCACAGCCAAACCGTTGTTCACAATATCAGGTCTGAGCTTCAAGAAACCTGTTTCAGCATCTGCCACGGTTTCGTCATCAGGACCATAATAAATAGGTGTGTCGGAAGGTGTGCCGTAGCCACCGTTACCGTCATCAGTAATAATCTGACCCACGGAAGCCATGGTACCACCACCATACACGGCATGGTACACCTGACCACCGTTAATGTTCACCTCGGTTTGTTCATACACCTTACCGGCAGTGCGGCTGAAATCGGTAAGCGACGTGCCATAACGGTCAACGCCACGTCCGCCACCAAACACGTTGCCAGTGAAAGGATACATTTTTTCGCTTCCGATAGTGGCAACACCGTCAACAGTCACCGTGGTCTTTTTTGCCACGTGGCCATTCTCGCCGCCGCCATAGACCGAACCCATCACCTTTGCCGTACCTTCGACGGTGACATAAGTGTTGTTAGTGAAAGCCAAACTGGCATATTTCATGAGTTCGTCATCGCCTGGTGTGGCTGGCATACCACGACCTGAACCGAACACGCGACCATTGTTGAGACCCGTAGAGCCCACCTGACCGCCATTGATGTAGACGGTAGCTATACCCGTTTCCGGTCTGTCCTTGAATCCGACGCAGGCCAAGCTGCCGCCACCATACACGTTGTGGCGCACCAAGCCGCCCGTCATCATCACTCTCGTGTTTTTCTTCACGAAACCAGCGATTGTACTGATTTGGCCGTTTTCAGGATCGATGCCTCGACCACCACCATACACATTACCTCTATAGATAATCGCACCCGAGCCAAAGTCGTCGGTCACACATTCTTCAGCCGTCAAAGGCGTGCCGATAGTACCATCCATGATTTCAACGAAGGTAGAGTCGAGCACGAAACCATCGTCGCCGCCGCCAAACACCGAACCGCGAATGTCGGCACCAGCTGAAATAGTGACATGGGTGCTGTTGACATGGGCGTAATTCAAATCGCCAATGACAGCCTTACCATGGCTTGAGCCGAAAACCATACCGTTGGAAGCCACTATACCATTATAAATGTCATCCTCGCCATCTGTTCCGATGATACCACCAGAGATGTTGACAGTGGCAAGACCCGTATAAGGTACAGGAATAAGGTAGGTCTTTTCGTCAATGGTTTCCGTACCAGCTGTCAAACCCACCGAAGCGACGTTACTGCCGCCATACACATTGCGCAAGATATGGGCACCCGACACGATGTTGACCGTGGAGTTGCCCTTCACCCAACCATCTTCGGGGTCGACACCAACCATATTACCATTGCTGTCCAAGTTCAAACCACTACCACCGCCGTACACACTGCCGTGGTAAGGATTAGCACAGTCTGCATGTTCGCCCTCGCCATAGATGTCGCCTTGATAGCCACCCACTTGGCCGCCATTAACATTGACCACTGTGTTTGTCAGCACATGTCCATTCTCGCCACCGCCAAACACTGAACCCATAACGTAGGATCCAACGATGTTGACTTCAGCCTCATTGACGTATGTATTACCACCAGCAGCAGCCAAACCTTTTCCGCCTCCATACACATTGCCTTTGGAGGGATTCACATCGTCGTGCTTGTCACCAACTTGTCCGCCATGGATGTTCACTGTAGCTTTGCCTTCTACAAGTCCTTCATTTCCTCCACCATACACATTATTCACCACCAAGCCGCCATCGACAGTAACAAAAGTATTACTGTTTATATGAGCATCTAAACCTAGACCACCGCCAAACACGCAGCCATCTACGGTATTGTTTAACGTGTCACCAACGATTCCCTCAACTATCTCAACAATGGCATCATAATCACCGATATTACCATGGTAATTACTGCCACCATGAACACTACCTTTCACCACACCACCTCTAACATAGACTCTGGTGGCAGGGATGTCAGTATTATAGCCAGGAATATAATGGTCATAAGCGCCTCCAAAAACATGACGGCCCACCTCACCACCAAGAATATAGACATTGGCTTGTTGCATAATGTATCCGTGGTCACCACCACCATACACATTGCCTCCTGGTTCAAATCTGGGGTCATTATTATTATTGTACACTTTGGCATTATCGGCAACAACCACGTATGAATGTTCAGCACATGCCCTTTGTCCCGAGTTGCCACGACTTGCGCCAAATATCTGACCACCGTTGGATGGGGTTTTGCCTTCGTTAGGAACATCTAAACCTATACATCTGGCATTGTCACCGCCAACAATGGCATCACCGCCAACATAAATGTAGGTGTCGCCATCGATTATGGCTTTATCCCGTTCAGTATCCGTTCCGTTGGAGCCACCAGCAATCCAACCTTGAATTTCACTACTGGTAACGACAATCCTACGGCTGGCAGTTGATCTAGTATTGGCAGCACCACCGAAAACGCTTCCATGGAAGGTGCCTCCCTTAATCCTAATAGAGGATGCAAGCTCTTCATGTGTGGCAGTATAACTACGCTGTGTTCCATTGCCACCATTCATGCTTCCTATCATGCCTCCTTCCACTACGACATAACGGGTACCAGGATAGGTGTTTCTGTTCGTATTATTGTCTTGTTCTGTGTTGTTTTGGCCACAATAAAAAGACCAACGATAGTCTCCGTTAGTGGGATTATCCCAATGGCCTTCTTGGTAAGTGCCACTTTTCACCACCAGATTGAAAGTCTCTTTATCCATATTACTATCTGACGGGAAGTTACACATATAAGAATAGAATATACGGCTAGTATTTGAAACAATCAAATTACGGTTTTGGTCTTGAGCCCTGTCATAGTCGCAACCCATAATGGATTTAACTTGATACCTTCCTTGCACCTGAGCCCAACCGTCAGAAGTATTGTTTCCATCGTAAACGAAAGTGAATCGAGAACCTTGTAAATTGCCAAAGTTCTCATTAGTTTCTGCATATCGCCCGCTTTCCACACGAATGGTATAATTCAACCCCCCTGTTGCGCCTGGACCAATACCTCGTACAATTCTGGCCACATAGTCATTGTTGGGGTCGATGCCTCTTCCGAAGCAGAGATAATGGTTGTTGGCAGTTATAGTATTGGCATTGTTGCCATAATTATTGCCGCGTCTAAGGTTCATATATTCGAACTTGGTATCCGCCTGGCAAGTGAAGTTGCCAATGAAAACATTACCATTGTATACCTGTGTGCCATTGGGATAGTAACTCGAGTAGGTTGCAGGTACGGTTAATGAAGTATTGCCAATGTTGGTCACACCCACCACGAAGTTACGTTCATAACTAACGCTGGCATTCAGTCCAGTCGCAGTGTTGGATTCCACCACGTAGGCCTTGGCCCAGAGGGCTTCGAAATCCACCTCGTTGTCATATTCATTTTCGATATGGAACAGCAAGCGGGTCTCAGCATCGATAATGGAATTCTCACCATAAGAAGTACCATAGGCATCCTCGATGGTCACACCCTTCAAGCGCTTCACGCGCCAAGCGTAGAAGCCACGATAGTCAGTATTAGTAATAGTTGAACCTCCACCAGGACCTCCTTCTTGCACTGTGGCCGAACCTGTTACTGGATTACTTTGGCCGTTAGTATTCCAATAAGCTCTTCCGTTCCAAATCATTTCACCATTTGCATCATCGTATCTTACTTCACAACCGATAGAGCCACCGTCTCGACCCCAATTTGCAGTGTATAATGAGAAAGAAACCGTTGTTCCTGCTAACACTTGAAGAGTCGCCTCAGGAAAAATAGATCCTTGTTGTTGGCTCCAGTTAATGTATCCGTTCCATGTCTGCTGAGTGTTATTGATATCGATATATGTCACATTTATATATCCGAAAGCATTGTCTTGTATAGTACCTCTAACATAAATGTTTCTCGTTGTTGTAACGGTTGTATACATTGGTCTCACCGAGAACGGGTTAGGAATCAAGGAATAAGGATAGTCATGGCTGGTTCCTTCATAATCAGGGACTAAGTTAATATAATCGGAATTATCAATAGAATAGCCACCTGCTTCAAGGGTTTCGTAATAGACGAATTGGTTACCTGGAGCACCAGGGCCTACCTGCACGCCTGTGGCATCGGCGGTCCAACTGTCATTGGCGGGGGCCGGTCCATTGGTTGTACTCACCGTTCCAGTGCCGTTACCGAAGTATGTAATCTTCACATCGGCGGGATGGAGGCTATGCACAGGCTGGTCACCATCGCTGTAGTAGCTCAAGCTGTGCGGCTCACGGTCATCGAGATACACTACGTCGCCATACAAGCCACTTGAACTGCCAGGAGTGCTGCCGCTAGGAAGATAGGTCGCAACGGCATAAGGAGAGACAACATAAGGACCATCCTTGGTCACCCAAGCTTCCACTCGATCGTTGGCATTCACCACGAAGGTTTGACTATAGTCGGTGTAGGTATACTCCTCACCACCATTTATCGTATAATGAATAGTGCAGCCTGAGGCGGAAGGGGTTATGATAGTGTTAGCCGAACTGCCCGTACCATCGAAAGTGATGGCTGGAGGCAACAGATAAAGGGTATGGGTATCGTCGTAAAGATACTGACTTTCCTCCGAAAATGCCTCCGGACAAGTAGTGCCTATTACAACAGCTCTCACCATACAGAATTCGGGAAGTGCAACAGTGCCTGAAGTAGTCACCTCATGGGTATTCGGGTCTTCTGTGGTGGAAGTGATGGCCTGAGCAGTTGGCGAAGTGGCTGGGTCTTCTAATTCATTAAGAGTATAGAGGATAGTCCAGGTATCGTTGAGGGCAGCAGGACGCACGACACTTAGGGTCACCGTGGAAGAGTTAGCGGCAGGTCCAGTGATGGTAGGCGCATCGGGATGAATCACTTTTGACTCATCGCCAAAGGTGTACATCTTAATTGCAGAAGAGATAACATCTCCGTCGGCCGTTTCCTTCACTTCCGTCATCACCTTAATCTTAACGGGATAGTCCCCATTAGTATTAATAGGTGTGCCTTCTTCATAAGTCTCGCTGGGAGCGCCTGGTTCAGCGCCACCATAACCTACGGAATACTTCAGCGTGGTGGAGTGCTGTCCTTTGCTGGTGCCTAACAAAACGAAAGAGTTGTCAGAACAAGCCATCTTGGCTACTGCGGGAGGCTGAGGCGCGAAAGCTGCCTGTGTGACATGGGCACGCCAGCCGAAATCTCTCCAATGATAGTCGGAGACGAAACGCACAGTCATGTAGTTGTGCGAAGTCACAGTGAAGAGGTTGCCACCCAAGCCAAAAACGGAGACTTGTTCACTATTGCTATGCTTATATGCGTGATATTCGTTGCAAGTGTACACTCCGATAAGGTTGCTGGGGGCGATGTCGCCATCGTAGAAATACAGATAATCGTTGTTGATGAGCAACGAGTCGAAAACAATCTTCACGCCGTAAGCAGAGTTTTCGGGAATGAAGACGACAGAATACTCTTCGTAATGGTTGTACCATTGCCCAGGTTCATCGGTGTCAGCATTACTGTCGGTGAAGACGAAGCCATCTTCGTCCACTTCGATGGTTCCGTTTTGCATGTGGACGTGGGTATGGAAAGTCTTCACAGCGCCGTAAACAACGGTTCCTTTACTGTTTTTCGCATAAGCCCTCATGTAATAAAGGGTATTGGGCTCAATGTAGGACATGCTCACGGAATAGTCACCTTCGCCCACTCCGTTTTTGGCATGACGGCAATTCGGATTATTAAGGGTTGGCTCAGTGACGGAGCTACTCCAACACACACCCCTCTCAGTGGTAGGGTCGTTGCCTTGGCTGGTCAACCTAGCCACACCCACAGCAGAGTTCTGTCTGATGTGGATCACATCGAGCGTGGTCACCACAGGATCCACGATGGTTTTTGTCGTGAAAGACTTGTTGGCACCGTAAGCCGTACCTGCACTATTGGTTGCGTAAGCACGCACATAGTACGTAGTGTTTTCGGCAAGTCCCGTCAATTCAGCGGCAAAATAGCCCGTTCCTGCCGAACTGGAGAGGTGATTGCCATTAATGTTTGGGTTCTGCGAGGTGCCCCAACAGATACCACGTTCTGTTACGGTCGCCCCGCCGTCAGCAGTAACATTGCCATTACCTTTTGCAGTAATGGCCGTGATACCGTTCACATCATTTGTCACTACGGTGGGAACGGTTTGTCCCCACGCGATGTCAACAAAGGACATCAGCGAGATTAGGAGGGCAAACAATGCCCCCCATCTTGGTTCTTGGTAAATGTCTGCAATTCATTTTTTTTATAATTTATCATTTGTTTTGTATTCAATTAAATATCAAATTATTTCTTTGTTTCAAAAGTGCCAACTGAAATAGCCTATATTTGGCTTCGAGCATAAAAGACCTCTAGGTTTAGGTTCCCTTTTCAACTCGCAGTGACGCTCCTATGTTCAAACAAATCCGCTCATTAATTTATCTAACTAGCTAATAATTAAAACAATAGAATAAATAAAAACACTTTTCGTTATAACTTGCAAAAGTAGAAAAAAAACTCAATAAATACCAAGTATATTTTGAATTAGTTGTCAAAAAAAAAGCATCATACAGCATTATCAAAAAAATAGCTCGTTCTCAAGTTATTATCAGAGAAAGTGGAGTTAATTAAGATGAGAAAAAATACATGCTATGAATGGCGCGAGACTACGAGACTTGACTTGTGACTATGACCATGACTGTTTCGGCCAAGGGCTGAAATTTCAGCATTCCCGTGAAAACAGTCATAGTCATGGTCTATAGTTATGGTCAAAAAGTCCCGCAGTCCCGTCGTCCCGCGGTCAAAAAAACAATTAAACAATCAACACTTCAACATAAATCCCTATTTTTGCCGCCAAATCATCCACTATGATCCAAGCAACAGGCATACACAAATCGTACGGCAGCCTTGAAGTGCTCAAAGGCATCGACCTCCACATCGCCAAGCGCGAGATTGTGAGCATCGTCGGTGCCTCGGGTGCTGGCAAGTCCACCCTACTCCACATCATCGGCACCTTGGACAAGGCCGACCGTGGACAACTGCTCATCGATGGTACTGAGGTCAACAAACTCAACGACACCGAATTGGCCGCATTCCGTAACCAGAAAATCGGTTTTGTCTTCCAATTCCATCACCTCCTCCCCGAGTTCACCGCAATCGAAAACATCTGCATCCCTGCTTATATCGGAGGAATGGCAAAGAAAGAAGCGATGGAAAAAGCTGAAAAGCTGCTCGACTATCTCAATCTCTCCGAAAGGAAAGACCATAAGCCCTCCCAACTCTCGGGTGGCGAGCAACAACGTGTGGCTGTGGCCAGGGCATTAATCAACCAACCCGCCGTAGTGCTGGCCGACGAGCCTTCGGGCAACCTCGACTCCAAATCGGCCGAAGAACTGCACAAACTCTTCTTCCGCCTCCGCGACGAGATGAACCAAACCTTCGTTATCGTCACACACAACCCCACTTTGGCTGCCATGTCGGATAGGACGATTACGATCAAAGACGGGACGATTTAAGATTTAAGGATTTAAAATTCAAGATTCAAAATTCAAAATTTAAGATTCAAAATTTAAGATTTAGAGGTTGTGGGACAATAATAAATGGATTTGTCCGTTTGTAGTTGAATAATTATAGAATGATGAAAAAACTCATACTTTCCTTATTGTTGGGCGCTTCGCTTGTGTTGAGTGCCAATTTTGTTCAAGCCCAAGATGCCGAGACCTACGAGTCGTTGATGAAAAAAGGCAATGAAAAATTCACTGCCAAGGACTATATCAGTGCCAAGACCTATTTCGAGATGGCATTGAAGCAAAAGGCCAACGACCCGACAGCTAAAAAGAAACTTGATGAATCGGTGAAGAAGATCCAGGAGGACGGTGCCCGACAGGAAGTGTTTTATGCCCATTTGGATGCTGGAGATCAATATTACGGACAACAGAAATATGAAGAGGCTTTGACAGAATACGAAGCCGCATTGAAGGTCTTCCCAGAGGACAAATATGTTGGCGGTCAAGCCAATGCCGTGCGTGCCATCCTCAAAGAACGTCAAGACAAGCAAGATGCCTTCGACACAGCTATGAGTCAAGGTGAGACCTTGCTCGCAGAGGACAACTATGACGCAGCCATCATGCAGTTTGAAACAGCGAGTGAGATCTTCCCCAACGACAAACTACCCAAGGAAAAACTGGCCGAAGCCAAGCAGAAAAAACAGCTCTATACCGAAAAAGTCACCCGTTTCGACAACCTCATGGAAGAAGCTCGACAGTTTGGACTGCGTAAGAACTATGAGGCCGCCATTGGCAAGCTCGACCAAGCCTTGGAGCTATTCCCTAACGACCTCGAAGCCAACGCGAAACGCAATGAATTCCAAACCGCTAAAGGCATCGCCGACCAATACAACGGGATCATTGCCGTGGCCGACCAACTCTATGAAAACAAGGCCTACAAGGAAGCTAAAGCCCAATACCAAGGCGCCCTGGCTGTCGTGGCAGGTGATGCCTACGCCACCGACATGATTGCCCGCCTCGACCCGCTCATTGCCCAACAAGATGCTGAAGAAGCTGCACGCATAGCCGCAGAACAGGAAGCGGCGCGTTTGGCTGCAGAAGCCGAGGCTGCAAGACTGGCTGCAGAAGCAGAAGCCGCCCGTATCGCTGCCGAACAAGAAGCTGCACGTTTGGCAGCTGAAGCCGAAGCCGCAAGAATCGCAGCTGAGCAAGAGGCTGCAAGGATTGCCGCTGAGCAGGAAGCTGCTCGCCTAGCCGCAGAGGAGGCCGCTCGTATCGCAGCAGAGGAAGAAGCCGCACGTCAGGCTGCACTCGCTGCCGCCGAAGCCGAACGCCAAGCTACCATCAAGAGCATGCTTGATGCAGCGGACGCCTTGTTTAACCAAGAAGATTACCCCAATGCCAGAGTTAAATACCAAGAAGTGGTAGCCTTCGATGCAGGCAACGCCGCTGCCACTGCCAAAATAAATGAAATAGACGGTATCTTCGCGCAAAAGGCCGCTGAGTTGGAAGCCAACTACAATAAGGCGATGACTGCCGGCAACCAAGCCATGAGTGAAGAGAAGTTCGCTGAAGCCATCACGCAATATCAGAGCGCATTGGTTTTCAAGCCCGAAGACCCTGCTGCCACGACACAATTGGCCGCAGCCACGAAGTCGGAGAACGACCGCATTGCTGCCTTGCGTAGCCAATACGACAAATTCGTCAAGGAGGGTGATGCCAACTTCAAGACCAATACCTACGACAAAGCCATCGAGGCCTACACCAAAGCCGATGAGCTTGGCTTAGAATCCTACCCCTCAGAAATGATTGCCCGCATCAGCGAAATCATAGAACAGAACAAGTTGTATGAACTGAACAGCGAGCCTTTGCTGCTTGCCGCTGGAGAGGCCAAGCGCTTCGATTTCAACAAGATTGACGTGGCAGTGCGCCGTTCCAACTACATCATCATCAAGGTGCGTAACCCGCATCCCGAGAAGACCTTCCCGATGATTGTCTCCTTCGGCGGTGAAGGTGGCAAGAACGGCGGCTTCGTGTTGCCCATCGCAGCCACGGCTGAGGAAAAGACCTTCATCTTCCGCATCGGTTCACAATACAAGTGGTTCAGCGAAGACAACACATGGATTGAGATTGTCTCCGAGAACAACGAGGTGGAGATTGGAAAGCTGGAGGTTTCGAGAGGTAATTAATACTCTACAGCACCTCTGTCGGCACTGTCACCGGCAACTCCTCAGGCTCATTCGGCGTAGTCACCGAATAGACGCTGTCGACCACATATTTGGTCATGCCACGCCACGGCAAAGTGCCCAGGTATTCCTTATAATGCAACTCCACCATCTTACCCGTGCAACGCTCCAGCTGCTTGGCAACCGATTCTTTTTTCACCGAGAAGTTGAACTCGTTCGACTGGATGGTGTTGTTGCTGTTCCTGGAGTTGTAGCCCGCTTGGATGAGCCTGCCTTCGTAGGTCTTGAAGACATAGCCTTTGTAGACGAACAAGTTAAGTTCACCTGCCTTTACGCCAGAGCCAAAGACGTAGAAAAACTTGAAGAAAACAAAGACGGCCGCAGCCAATACAATAATGATGCTTAAAGTGGTGAGGATCTTCTTACCAGTTCCTCTTTTTGTGGATTTTTCTGAATAGTCTTCCATGGTTATTGTTGTTGTTTCTGTTTCTTTTGATAAAAATCGCAAATTGTCGTGATGCCACATTCCTCGCATTTTGGTTTGCGTGCAAGGCAGACGTAGCGTCCATGCAGGATAAGCCAATGATGTGCCTTCGAAATCACCTCTTGAGGCAGATGCGCCACCAAGGTCTTTTCGGTCTCCAAAACATTCTTGGAGTTTTTGGTCAGGCCGATACGATTCGAGACGCGAAATACATGCGTGTCGACCGGCATGGCGGGTTGGTTGAAGGCAACAGCCATCATCACGTTGGCGGTCTTACGACCTACCCCTGGAAGTTTTTGCAAGTCGTCCAAGTTACTGGGAACCAAACCGTTGAAGTCGCGCACCAAAGTCTGCGCCATACCCAACAAGTTTTTGGCTTTGTTGTTGGGATAAGAGATGCTTTTGATATAGGAATAAATCTCATCCGCCGACGAAGCTGCCATGTCTTGCACCTTAGGAAATCGTTGGAACAAAGCTGGAGTGGTCATATTCACGCGCTTGTCGGTGCATTGTGCCGAGAGAATCACCGCCACCAAAAGCTGATACGGGTCTTTGTAATGCAACTCCGACTCGGCAATGGGCATGTGTTCCTCAAAATAGGCTACGAAGGCGTCGTATTTCTGTTGGATTCTCATATTGTAATTTTTCACGCAGAATTCGCAGAATACGCAGAACCTACCGGCTGAATATTTAGGGTCGCTTTGCGTTTCATATAGTTCTGCGCATTCTGCGTGAGACAACTCAAATAATATCTCCTTGTTCATCAACAAGCACGCCCCAACTGACAGCCGCAAGGCCATCCTCATCAAAGAAAAAGTCGATCATGGCGTCTTCGAACGACACACGCTGTTCCTCATCTTCTTTTTCCTCTTCCAGCTCCTTGAAGCCGTGCTTCTTCATCAAGTCGATGATTTCCTCTTTCGAAAGGTCGAATATTGGTTCGCCATAAAGCGTTGCCTCCATGTTCTCCGTCTCAAAGCAAGCCACCACCGACTTTGTTACACCCTCAAAATAGATGTTGGTCTCAAGTTCTTCATATTCATAGTAGATAGAGCGGTTGCCTGTCTCTTCCATGTCGCTCAACTCCTCATAGAAATCAGGCATACCCAAAATCTTGGCTGCCTCGTCAAGAGTCATCCCGAAAGGTATTTCCCCGTAGCCTTTCAACGGTTCGATTGTAAAATCTTTCATCATAATTATGTTGATTGGGCCGCTAAGATAGGGATTTTATTGCAACTAAAGGAAAAAAAACAAGAAATTTTCCTCATTCAAACCGAATCGACTTGGTGGGACTGATGCGGTTGATGACAGAAGTTGGGATGAGCAGCATCAAGACCCAAAGCAGGAAAGTGCCCAAATTGATGAGTACCACAGTGCTGATATGCAACTCAATGGGCACGGCTGACAAGTAATACGTAGCAGCATCCAGTTTGATAAGTCCAGTATATTTCTGCAAGAGACAGAATCCCAATCCGATGACGTTGCCAATCAACATGCCGATAAACAAGATACGCAACGAGCGACGCAAAAACACCTCACGAACAAACTTGTTGCTGGCACCCATGGCTTTCAGCAAGCCAATGGTAGAAGTACGTTCAATAATGATAATCAGCAACATACTTATGACTGTGATGCCTGCTACAAGAAGCATCAAGGCCATGATAAGCCAGACATTGGTGTCCAAAAGGTCAAGCCAGTCAAAAATTTGTGGATTACTTTGACGCGCGGTGTAGGAAGCCAATTCGGAAGGCAAAGCATAGTACAGCTTTTCATTAACTCGATTCACATCTGCATTGCCGTCCAAGGCTATTTCCAACAATCCAGCTTCATTATCCTCCCAACCGTTCAGCTTGCGGATTTGGTTGAGGTCGGCGAAAACGTAGCGTTCGTCAAATTCATAAAGTCCAGTCTCGAAGATGCCCGACACCGTGAACTTTCGCCCACGCGCCTGTTGATCCTTGTCGATGAACCACACGCGAACGTCGTCACCCACATTGAGGAGCATCTTGTCAGCTATGACCTTAGAAACCAACACCTCCGTAGAACGTTCACCCGAATGATAATGAGGCGACACCCCTTCCAACAAGCAATTACTGAAATAGCTCCAGTCGTAGTTTTCGTCCACGCCTTTCAGCACCACGCCCTGAATCTCATCGTCGGTCTTGATCATGCCCGCCTTATTGGCCACCATCTGATAATGCGAAATGCCTTCAATAGAATTCAACCGACTGATTAACAACGAATCCAACACGAATGGTGTTTCCTCGACCGACTCGTTCATATCTAAAGCCTGCACATGAATCGGTGCCACGAAGCCAATCACCTTATCGCGAATCTGGTTCTTGAAGCCCACCACGACAGCCCAGGCGATCAGCATTACGATGATGGCCAAAGCCACACTCGTGACGGCCAGTCGCATCACCGTCGAAGAAAGATTTTCCTTCGAAAGCGAAAAAATTCGGTCTGCTATGAATTTTGGGGCGGACATTGGTCAAACTTAACGCACTACCCAATTTTCAACCTTTACGCCAGGCATTGGTTCGAAATCTTTCAAGTTGTCAGTCACAAGAGTTAAACCATAATGACGAGCGGTTGCTCCAATAAGCAAATCAAATTGACCGATAGGATTACCTTTGTGCTTTGTAGCAAAACGGATTTCGCCATAGTCATCAAAAACCTCTGATATAGGGAAGATTTCAACATTATTTTTAAGCCACATGGCTTCCCGATATTGTTTTTCGAAATTTTTTCTGTTATAGGCACCATATATCAATTCGGCCACTGTAATTTCCGATGCACAAAGTTGGCTTCTAGGCATGGCATCCACACGATCAGCCATTCCGATGCGGTTCTTGAAATACTCAATCCAAGAGACCGTGTCAAGTAAATATTTATCCATAGTCATCAGTCGTCAAGGTTGATTTCACGTGGCATATCTGATGCCCTAGCCTCAAGTATGGCTGCTTCCATAAGAGAAGCATCCTCAGGGTCCTCGGCCCAACAACCACGCAAACTGCGAAACTGTCGTTCAGCCTCGGCTTCTGCCAAGCGTTCCTGCTGCATTTCAAAGTTGGCCCATGCCATAGGATTCATATATATCAAACGTATAAACTTTGCGGCCTCAAGCATTCTTTTCATAGCCTCTTCATTACCGCGAATTTTACCAATCTCGCGCTCAAGTTCCAAATCTATCTGAACTGCTGTCATAACCATTTACTATTTTGTTTTCAGCCTGCAAAAATAATCAAAAACACCAACACCGCCACATTTTTCGAAATATGAGCACAAAACCCCACCCTTTCGCTCCAAGGTTTTGTTAAGAATCACGAAGGCAACCAAAATAAACCAAGGAAGTATAATAAGTGATGAGCAAAATTAGATTACATATTGGACACGAGACTACGAGACTTTTTGACTATGACCACTGACAATGACTATGACCGTTTCCACGGGAATGCTGAAGTTTCAGCCTTTGGTTGGAGCAGTCATTGTCATAATCACAAGTCATCGTCCCGAAATCAAAAGATATTGCAGCTTAAATTTGAATAGTTACTTAATGCTTATAATTATCAAAAAGTCGCGAATTGGCGAAACAATTCGAATGAAAACACAGGAAAAATTGGTTAGGTGAAATCATTAGGCGCGAATTTTGCAGATTTTTCCATACTTTTGCAAAACAAAACCTTTCTGAAATGAAACAACAATTCTTTGCCATAGCCTTCTTCTGCCTCATTATCATGGCACCTACTCAAGCCCAAATATTCAAGACAAACGACGAACCGAATTTGACCTTTATCGACAAGGCGCATTACATCAGTGCCGCCATGTGCCCTGAAAACTATATGCCCTATATCGAAGGCAAACGCGTGGGCATCGTCGGCAACCAAACGAGTATCATTGGCGAAACGCATTTGGTGGACACCTTGCTGTCGTTGGGCGTCGACGTGCGAAAAATCTATACACCCGAACATGGTTTCCGTGGTACCGCCGATGCTGGTGCCAAGGTGAACAGCGGTAAGGACGAGAAAACTGGCTTGCCCATTGTCTCGCTCTACGGCAAAAACAAAAAGCCAACGCCCGAGATGCTCCAAGACATCGATGTCATCTTATTTGATTTGCAAGACGTTGGCGTGCGTTTCTATACCTATATTTCCACCATGACCTACGTGATGGAAGCCGCTGCCGAAAACGACATCCCTGTCGTCGTCCTCGACCGTCCCAACCCGAATGGCTTTTATGTGGACGGCCCTGTTCTGAAGCCCGAAAACCAATCGTTTGTAGGCATGCACCAAGTACCAGCAGTTTATGGCATGACCATCGGCGAATATGCTTGGATGGTAAACGATGAAGGCTGGTTGAAAAATGGCGTCAAGTGCGACCTCACTGTGATTACCATTAAGGACTACAACCGCAACGCCATCTACGAACTGCCCGTGAAACCCTCACCCAACCTGCCCAACTGGGAATCGGTGTACCTCTACCCTACCCTTTGCTTCTTCGAGGGCACCATCGTAAGCGTGGGACGAGGTACCGAAACGCCCTTCCAAATCTACGGCCATCCCGACATGCGAGGCGGCTATACCTTCACACCCAAAAGCACCAGTGGCGCCTCCAAGCCTTTGTTGGAAGGCCAACGTTGCCGTGGCGAGAACCTCGTGGAATATGCACACTTTTACTCCACCAATAAAAACTGTCTCCATTTGGAATGGATTATCGAAGCCTACCAGCAACTGAAAGACAAAGGTTTCTTCAGCAATTACTTCGTCAAGTTATCGGGTGATAATCAGTTGCAACGCGATATTGAAAACGGAAAAACCGCTGACGAAATCCGTGCTTCATGGGAGGACGACCTTGAAAATTTCAAGGCTATTAGAGCCAAATACTTATTGTATTGAACCCCAGCCTCCTATGTCATTCCAACTTGGGTAAGTGCGTGAGCAAGGAATCTATAGGAGGCGGTTCAAAGAAGGAAAAAAACTTATCGGGACGGCATCAGAAAGCATAGATTGACTACGTCGAATCTTCGATTTCCATGCCCTCGCGCAATCCAGCGTTGGAATGACATGCTTTCTGCTGCCTGTTCCAGCCTGCGCGGGGATGACATAGCTGTTGACGCCTGTAAAAGCCTGAAAGGAAGTCAGATCCAGCCTCCCATGTCATTCCAGCGGGGGCATGTGCGTGAGCGGGAATCTATGGGAGGCGGTTCAAAGAAGGAAAAACCTTATCGGGACAGTCTCAGCACACATAGATCCCATTCCTTTACCACTTGCCTTGCGCTGGGATGACATGCCTGCTAAGACCTGGAACAATCCTCCGCACAGAATGACATGCTTTCTGAAACCTAAGAACAACAAAATCAGCCGAAAACCTCTTCAAGCAACGCGACAAACTTTTGATAAGCAAGCGTGTCCGACAAGTCCGACAAGGCTTCGCCCAACGATCGATAATACCATTCCACATCCGCTTTCCCATTCGGGGCGTGAAACAGCTTCCAAACCTCGTCGCCGACCCTGCGATAATCTATAGCTATACCATACATGTTGGAGAGTTTGTCGCCAAGCGCTACCACCTTGCTGTCGTAGGGAGCATTAGTTAATTGATTGACTTGAACCATCTTTTTTTCACGCCATGCCATATTCTCGTCCAAAGGCGCGGTTTCGTGTTGGACAAGTTCCGCCACCCTATCACCAAATTGTTCCCGGATTTGTTCGATGGTCACATCGGTGTCCTCAACAGTGTCGTGCAAAACGGCCGCAGCCAACAATTCCTGGTCGTTGGAGATGGTGGCCACGATAGCAGCTGCTTCCATGGGATGAATAATGTATGGGTAACCTTTGCCACGACGCTCGGTACCTTGATGGGCTTCGACGGCAAATTTCACGGCCTTGTCGAAGAATGTGGTTTCCAATGGGTTGTTCATGGTTCTTATATCATATTGATTTTTTTGGCTTGTTCATAAATGCGATGTGCACGTTGCTTATGATAGTCGTTTTCGCCATAGAGTGCGTCAAAGAGGCGCACCAAACCAGCCTCGCCATAGCCTTTCTTGAGGATGAGAACAATACAGAGGTTCAGGACAGCCACCGAATAAGTCACGATGTCCAAACCCGTGCCTGCCAACTGCAACAGCGCCAACTGATAGGCGCTCTCGCTATATTCGTTGCACATCCTGACGATGTCGCCTATGGTCTTCATGTTCATGTGCAGCAGTATTTTGTAATAAGGCATGAGGTTGTCCTCATAAACCTCGCCTTGGTTGATGGCTGCGATTTTGTCGGCAAGTTTCTTGAAGGGTCTCAACTTGAGAAAGCTACGGAAGGTGTCGCCATTAAGTGGCACTTCATTGAAGTTGCCGTTGGCCACCATCGACTGAACCGTTCGACGGTAACCATTAATCTCTTTCCGAATATGGCTGAACTGCTCGTCGGCCAGCTCCAACATCCCAGCGAGGCGAGTCATATTGCGCTGGTATTCAATGGGGATTTCCACATCGCTCTTGTACCCAATGTCATGGTACATGTTAGCCCACACATGCTGCAGCGTGCTCCGCATCTGCAACTCAAAACGTATCTTATTGATTTGAGGCGCCTCAGGATCTTTATACAAAGTCTCTGGAATACGACATACGTAATGGAGTGACAAATAACCGAAACGGTCGATTTCGAGCATCTTACGTTTGTCGACGGAGTTGTCCCAGTCGATTTCAAACAGTTTCTCGGCCAAGGCGGAGATGATGTCGACCTCGTCGCTATAGAAGGTGATGATGCGGGCACCAACGACATCGGTGATATCATCCAAAGAGCGGTATTTAAAGCCTTTCAGTTCGAGCTTTCCAGCGAGACTTTGCTCGGTCTTGACACGGGCTTCCAAACCCGAAACGAGGATATGATTCTCTTCAAGGCAGGATTGCAACAAACGAAGAATGACGGTTTTCATCTTCTCATAAACAGGCAGTTTCTCGTGATATTCGTCGAGAATCATCTCACTGTGCATGTCAAGCTTCATGGTAGGCTGATTTATACGATGGTAATGATATTTGAGAATCCAGTGATGTCGAAAACCTCCTTCACGCGGGGGTTCATATTGCGCAGCACCATTTTGCCATTGCGCGACATAAGGCTTTTCTGCAACAAGAGAAACACACGCAGTCCTTGCGACGAGGTATAAGTCATGTTGGTGCAATCGATGTCGATGTCGAGGTTTTCACCTTCCATCAATGGGGCAACGTCTTTCTGGAATTGGTCGGCATTGGTGCTGTCGACGCGCCCGTCAAGCACAACATAGGTTTTTTGTTCTAGTTTGTTTATTGTAATATCCATATTCTTCGTTTTGCTGTTTGCCCCGATGTTATATGTCGGAGCCTATTGTTAAACCTTTTCGGGGTTAACTAATTTCTTCATTGTAAGGATGTTATTTCCGTCTTTATAGTGATACTCGATGTTGTCCATCATTTGTTTGCAGAGGTAGATGCCGAGACCGCCAACGGGACGTTCATTGGCCCCCAAGGTGACGTCGGGATCATCCATTTCCAATGGGTTGAAAGGCATGCCTGCATCGCGCAACTCGATGGTGAGTAGCAATGACTTATCGTCCAAGCTGGTGCCTGCCTCAAGCCAGCCGATGCCGCCTTCGTAAGCATATCGCACCACGTTTTCAACGGCCTCTTCAATAGACAATTCTATTTTGAATCGCACGTCTTCATCCTTGGGCATATCGGGCGAAGCCATCAGAAAAGCGACAATTTCGCTGCTTCGGTCCTTTATAGGGTTGAATCGTTTTTTCATCATTTTTTCTTGTTCAATAAATTGGTTTCGACTGCCACGATGTGACAGCCCTACAACGCTTAACTATTAACTTCCAATTGTAAACTGACAATGGTTATATCGTCATTCTGTGTGTTGCCTTCGGCAAAATCCTTTACCGAATCGTATAGGTTTTCCACAATGTTCTTTTGTGACATTTCAGGGGACGTCTCCATAATGTTTTTCGCCCATTCTAGCAGGCGTTCCTCTCCATATTGGCTCAAATCCGCTTTCTCGGCTTCGGTCACGCCGTCGGTATAGGCGATGATACGTGTACCCTGTTTCAGGTCGATTTGCTCAGCCTCATAGGCAAAATCCCCAAACAAGCCCATCGCAATATTGGCTTTGCTATGGAGATAATACGGTTCGGCATCAGGAGGGACAACCAGGATGGGGTTATGTCCTGCATTGCAATAGTCCATGTGCCCCGTCTTAAGGTCGAGGCGGGCAACGAAGAGCGTCACGAACATGCCCGTTTCGTTGGTTGCGCTAAACTCATCGTTGATACGGCGCAAGGTTTCGTCCAAAGGCAATCCCATGCCCACCACGAAGCGAAGCATCACCCTTGTGATGGCCATCACCAAGGAGGCCGCTATACCCTTTCCCGACACGTCACCGATAGCAAAATAGAGTTGGTCGCCCTTCAAGGTAAAGTCGTACAAATCGCCACCCACTATCCTGGCAGGGTGAAGCATTGCATACATAAAAGGCGGAAACTCCTTGACCAACATTCCTTTTTGGATTTTGCGAGCTAAGTCAAGGTCCGACTTGTTGCGCTCATTGATGGCGGTTGAGGTCTTTAGCTCCTCAATATAATCAATGAGCGAGTGCTGCATGGTTTGGAAGCTATCGTGCAAACGCCGCATCTCATCCTCACTCTTGATTTCGGGCAACTGCGCTTTCAAATCGCCCTTGGCCATCTCAAGCACAGCCTTGGAGAGTTCTGAGACAGGTCGCGTCATGTAATTGATGACCGCCCTGCATGCAAAGAAAATAGCTGCAAGACTTGCCAAGCCAACGACCACCATGACCACATGCAGGAAAGGAGTATCTTGCCATGACTTGTACGCAAAATACACCGCAAATTGTGCCAGAACAGTAATGGCCGAAACGATGCCAATGATCCTCCAACTCAGCCTGTTTGAAAACGATTTGCCTCTCATCACGTCTCAGATTAATTGCAGCAAAATTACAAAAACTTGAATAATAAAACGCTTTTCTATTCTTTTTTCTATTTTTGCCCAAGAAATCCTAACTACAACCGATGGAAGCAATTAAGATTTCCTTAGACGACTATATCCTTACCGGAGGCGGTGCCAATGGAGAGAGCTACGACCATAAAACCGACCCAACGGTGATGCTCAAACTCTATTTCCCGGGCAAAATCCAGCAGCCTTTGGATGAGATGCAATTAGCCAAAAAGGTTTACGACATAGGTATCCCCTGCCCCGAACCTGGCGAATACGTGGTGACGGAGGACGGTCGTTATGGCATCCTCTTCCGACGCATCCCAAGCAAGGTCTCGTACTCACGCGCCACCGCCAACCATCCCGAACATGTTCAACACTATGCCGAGGAGTTTGCCATGATGTGTCTTCAGCTACACAACACACATGTCGACACCACACAATTTGAGTGTGTGAAGGATCGTTATCACAAGCTATTGACTGAAAATCCATTCTTTACAGCAGACGAAAAAGACAAGCTTAGTCGATTCATCAACGAGGTTCCCGATACCGACACTGCCATCCATGGCGACCTTCAATACTCCAATGCTGTTTTCAATGACACCAAACGATACTTTATCGACCTTGGCGATTTCTGCTACGGCAACCCCCTTTTCGACTTGGGTATGGTCTACCTGAGCTGCAACCTCAGCGATGCGTCATTCATCAAAGAGACCTTCCACATGGAGAAAGCCACTGCCATCAAGTTTTGGGAAGCCTTTGCGCTTGCTTATTTTGGCAGAGAACGCTCACTCAAAGATATAGAGGAAGAAATCAGGCCCTTTGCGGGACTGAAAACACTCATCATCGAGCGCGATACCGGTTGCCCCATGCCGCAATTCCGTATGGCATTGGAGGAAATTATCAAATGACCTTTATCGACGTTTCGCCGTTGAGTCAACAACGACTTCAGTATAAGTGGAAAGGACAAACACGGAAATTTGACCATTCTCTTTGGCGAAACGCAAAGCTGCTGCAAGCGAGTCTTCAGGGAAGATTCTGTCACTATCAAAATAATAGAGGCTGTCGGAGGTATTCAGCCAACCACCCACATAACCATTATGACTGAGTGCGTGAGAAACGACTTTGGGCAATTGGTCGCGCGAGTGGCTATTTTGCGTTTCCGCATACGCAACACAGATTCCTTCTGTAGGTTCGGTCATTGTGCGAAGGTCAAGTGTGAAACCATCGGGGTTCGTCTGACTGAACGCCCAAACCTTTTCGGAAATTCCCTTTACTTGGTAACGAGAGGTCTTGCATTGCGTAAAGAAAAGGGTGCTACAGAGGAATAACATCTCTGCAAGCACCCTAATTGCTGTTTGTTTCTTCATAGGACTTTTATCTTGTCCTACCTGGATACATCTTCAAGGCTTCGTCCAAACATTTCATGGCGGCCTTCAGGTCTTCGATGCAGAGGCAATAGGTGATACGGGCCTGATGACGGCCCTTCTCAGGATCGGCATAGAAACCTGTGGCAGGAGCCAGCATCACGGTGGCACCATTGTAGCTGAAGTCGGTCAGCAACCACTGGCAGAACTTGTCGCTGTCGTCGATGGGAAGGTCAATCACGGTGTAGAAAGCACCCTTAGGCATCGGGCAGAAGCAGCCCGGAATCTTGTTGACGCCCTCAACGATGACGTTGCGGCGAGCCACATATTCGGCTTGCACCTTGTCGAAATACTCCTGCGGAGTGTCGACAGCGGCCTCGGCAAAGATCTGACCGAAGCTCGGTGGTGACAGACGGGCCTGAGCCAGACGCATGGCGGTAGCATAGACCTCACTATTACGGGTCACCATGCAACCTACACGAGCACCGCAAGCGCTGTAGCGCTTCGAAACGGAGTCGAACAAAATAGTGTTGCGCTCCAAACCCTCAAGCTGCATCACGCTGAAGTGTTTGTGGCCATCATAGCAGAACTCACGGTACACCTCATCTGCAAAGAGATACAAGTCATACTTCTTGACCAAACCAGCCACCTTGAGCAATTCCTCATGGGTGTAAAGATAACCCGTGGGGTTGTTGGGGTTACAAATCATGATGGCCTTGGTACGAGGCGTGATGGCTTTCTCGAAATCCTCGATAGGCGGCAGGGCAAAGCCCGTCTTGATGTCGCTGGGGATGGTGACAATCTTGGCATCGCACAGTTTGGCGAAGGTGTTATAGTTGGTGTAATAAGGTTCCGGAATAATGATTTCATCGCCAGGATTCAGGCAGACTGTAAAAGCCATCTGCAAGGCTTCACTACCTCCTGTAGTAACGAGAATCTGGTTGGGCGTAACGTCGATACCATGACGGTGGTAATAGTTGCAAAGAGCACGACGGTAGGAAGGAATACCGGCCGAATGGCTGTACTCCAACACACCTTTAGTCGCCGGAAGTTCACGGGCGGTATCAGCCAAAGCTGCAAGTGCACCTTTAGGCGTCTCAATATCGGGCTGACCGATGTTGAGGTGATACACGTGGATACCGCGCTCTTTGGCGGCATCGGCAAAGGGAACAAGTTTACGGATTGCCGACTGTGGCAATTCCATACCTTTTTTGGATATCTGTGGCATAAATATTTGATTTTGAACAAAAAGCCATCTAACGGAACATTAGACGGCTTTTATGATTGTTATTACTTATTACTATTCTTGATTTCAGATTATTTGTTGACAGGTGAACCATTACCGAAGTCGTTCTTCTTTTCAGGCATGGCCTCTGTAGGTTGGTCGAGCACACGACCCTTGATGCGCAACACCACGGTCGAATTCTTCACTGCATTAGAGGTGACTGTTACAGTCTTGTTGATGTTGCCCGCACGGTTGGTACGGTAGGTCACTTTAATGACATCAGACTCGCCTGGGAGGATAGGCTCTTTAGGCCATGAGGGAATCGTGCAGCCGCAACTTGACTTGGGTTTCTGCACCAGCAGGGGTTCAGTACCCGTATTGGTGAAACGGAACTCGCATTCGCCATTGCCATTGTAAGGCACATCACCGTAATCATGGACGATTTTTTCAAATTCAATCTCAGGTCCCATTGGGACAGCCTTGTTGTCTTGAGCCTTGACAGCTCCTGCCATAAGGAGCATGATGCCAAGCAGATAAATCACTTTCTTCATTGTTTATTGATTTAAAATTGTTGCAAAATTAGTAATAATTGTTGTTCGTTGTTCAAAACTTCCAATTTTTCAAACAATTTTTCGATTTATTCAAAAATCGTACCAAAAAAAAGATGTAGTGTTTAATACGCAATAAATCCCTAGTTCGGGCGGATTTGTAATCCGACCGTCCATAATATTAGGATTTGCAATCCGTCAAAACACCCTATCGCTTCAATTCACTTCGCAACGATTACCTTAAGCAGACCTTCCATCCCGGCATAGTTTCGGGCGGAACTATACAAATAATCCTCTGCCCGCGCTACAATCTCTTGCCTCACAGGATTCTGATGAATATAGTCAAGTTTCTGTCTATAAAAATCATAGGAATAAATGTTTTCCACATGATTGTCTTCCTGCCAGAACTTGAAATTCGTTATCTTCTTATCGTTGGCTGCACGGAACTGAAGATATGTTTGTAAAGTGGACGGGCAAACACATCCAACCAATCAATTACGGTTGAAGTGGTGAAGTACAATTCTTGTGTCAATAATGTTGATGACATAGTTCTTTGTTATTTTTTCGCATTGCAAATGCTTATATTAGATTCGTGCGAATTGTAAATCCGCACAAACGGAGTTTTGTTGAGATATGGATAAAAACAGGAAATATCCTAGCCGACAAAATCCAAATTCCGAACAAAACCTTGGCGGGGCGAAAATTTCAACTACTGACATAAAAGAAAAAGGAGCAGCCAATCCATAGCCGCCCCCCAAAAGGAATTAGACTTCCCTTAAATTAACATCCCGATAATCTTTATTATCAAGGTTGCCGTGCTTATAATGGCAGAATAAATTGAAATTTTTTCCTACCTCGTAAGTTTGGCCTTTTTGGGTTGAGTCTTCTCTTTTGAAAACTCAACCTAAAAATTCAATGAAAAGCAATTCTTCATCTCTATTTAAGTTTTGTTTTAGGCAGTATCTTTATAGTCCTTGCCATTTGAAGACTTTATGGATTATAATCCTGCACCAAGCGAACACTAGTTCCAAATTGACGCCATTCGGGGTAAGCATTGTGGACCTCACCAGAGGTAAAAATCATACACCTTGCTGCGGAGTTATTATTCCAATCTGAACAATACGTAGATAACCAATAATAGCCAAACAATCCTGAATAATTCACCGAAGTACCCAACTCTTCTCTTACGCCGGAAGCAGGCAAGAAGATTGCACCTGATTGTTCTAAAGACTCCCATTGTGAGATAGACAAAATGTTGTTATTATAACTCGCACTATTGTCGTTAATTCCAAGTAAACTAAATGTGTTGGCATCCCAATAGTCAGGCAATAGAATCAAACCATTTATCCCATTTACATTCGCCTTGGCATACCTAACGCCTGATGAAGTGGAACGGTTAAACATAATGAAAGACATTTCTGATTGAGTCAAAGTACGCCATTGATTGACCGTGTTTCCTCCGTTACTTATATAATTATAGCCCCAATCGGCTTGGCCAGTTTGGTCATAAAGATTGTATTGATTGTTGCCATAGGCATAGTAGTCATGGGAATTTGTACTAGTACTCCATGGTTGATAACTTGCCGCTCCATGGTTGTAGCCACTTGTACCCCATCCAAATAGGTCTATCCAGCCATTGTAAGTTGGTGAAATCAATGAGTTATTACTCTTCACATTGTTATCATAAACTGTTCCCTGGGTTTCATCTCCTACATAATCCCATTGGTTCTCAGCGAAACGCCATGTGTTTGTGCTGGCTTGGTATTGCAGGTTGCCTTGCGAGAAATAGACTTGGTCGCCATTGTCGTTAATGGTGAACTTGCCGTTGATGGCTCCTATGGGAGTGGTGTTCTGAGAAATAGAGCGCACGGGCCGCACCGAAAAGCCGTTGCTGCGGCCGCCGTAGCCCACGTCGGAATCGCCCGAGTAGAGGCGCGCAAAGTTCGGTTCGTCCGTGCCGAGCGAACTCGACCAGTAGTGGCAGTACAAACCAGCGTTGTAGAGCTCACCTTCCCAACGGGTGCCCGCAGCGGGCAGGAAGAGACTGTTGCCGTTCGAGGCGGTGAAAAGACATCCATTCACTCCGTTCTGTGTCGTCCAAGTAACGGTCGTGTTATCGAGAAGTTCTTGCCATTCCGCCTCAGTAGGTATGCGCCAGCCGCTTCCCCAGTTGGCCGTGGCGGCGTCGTCCTCGGGCAACAGAGTGGTCAGGTTGTCAGTGAAGCCATTGTAGCCATAACTAGATTTGTTGCAATACTTGGTCAACGTGTTGTAGTTGCCGTTGCAGTACTGGTAGGTGCTCCAGTCGTAGATGTCCTTGGGCTGGGTCTCGCCCCAAGCGAAGTAGTCACCGTAATCTTCAGGTGTTTCTGCACCCACGTTGCAGGTGCCCCACAACAGGCCGCTCGGCAGGTCGAGGTCGACATAGGCGTGGTTCTGACTTGGACGACGCACCGCACGAATATTTCGACCATAAAGGCGGTTGCAGAAACTGATGTAGTAATTGCTCGAATTGAAGAAGAAGCTCAACGCACCGCTCGGGTAGTCCGTGTCTAACGAACTCGTCCAGTAGTCTCCAATGATGCCAGTAGCTTCGGGAGTGCTTTCGTTGCGGTAGCCGGAGGCAGGAAGGAAGAGGCTGTTGCCATTCGAAGCGGTGAAGAGTCGTCCGTTCACACCGTTTCGGGTCGTCCATGTGACGGTGGTGTTTTGGTACAGTTCCTGCCACTCTTCCTCGGTGGGCATGCGCCAATCATCACCCCAATTGGCCGTGGCCGCATCGTCGCTTGGTTCCAAAGTGGTCAGGTCATCGGTGAAGCCGTTGTAACCTATGTCTGGATTGTTGCAGTACTTGGTGAGCGTGTTGAAGCTGCCCATACAATACTGGTAGTTGGTCCAGCTGAAGTTGTCCTTGGGCTGGGTCTCGCCCCAAGCGAAATAGTCGCCGTATTCTTCAGGGAGGTTGGCACCCAAGTTGCAGGTGGCCCACAGAGTGCCGCTTGGCAAACCAAGGTCGACATAGGTGTGGTCAAGGTCAAAGTTCGCCACCAAAGTCCTTGAAGCATCCACGGTGAAGGTATAGGTCGCATCGGTGGAGACAACCTCACCGTTTTCGGTCCAATTGGCGAAGATGTAACCTTCGTTGGCTATAGCTGTAAGATTGCAAATGGCATTCTGCTCATAATCTCCCGCTCCTGTGATAGTGCCACCCTCAGTGGGATTAGATGTTGCCTCAATGGTCCAAATCGGGATAGTGCTGAAGCTCACCTCGTTGCCATAAGTCAGGCCATAATCAGAAACCGCGTAGGCTCTTACATAGTAAGTAGTGTTCGGGGTCAGCCCATCCAGCGTGCCGCTGAAGCTGCCTATGCCCGTCCCCTCGTCGGTGTGATTGCCATCAATGTCGGGGGTTGGTGCAGCGCCCCAGCACACGCCGCGCAGGAACACGTGTGTGCCTTCGGGCACATTCACCGTGCCATCCACTACAGCACTCACTGTGGTGATGTCGGTCGGATCACCTGTCGTTACCATAGTTGGTGAGGCTGGAGGACTCAGCACCACGCTGACAACTTCCGTCCTGTTGGAATAGTACATATAACCCCAGCCAGGTCTCAACTCACTAACCCCACCAAACCACCCATACCCTGACATGTATTCGGAATACTCATAATCAGACTCTATCACGTCGCCAGGCAGTGATTCAAAATCCCCAAATACGGTTTCCAAATCAACAGTTTCTGGATATGGATAACCTATCCAGTTCCAGCCCGGACGCAACAAGATTGAAACTTCCTGGGCCTTCAGACCCGTGCTTGCCGCCATCATGGCAAACAAGCATACAATCATCAAAGATATCTTTTTCATAGTGATTATAAATTTAGTTTATACATATCTGTTTAGGAAGCTATTACCTTCGTTCTATAATGCGACAAAAGTAACAAAATAATTGGTATATAGACCAAAAAAGACAAGCAATCCCCCAAGAAAAACCTTGAGGGATTGCTAGACTAGTTTTGTCAGCCCTTTCTGTCCATAGATTCCATCAGGAATGACATGGAAAGAAAGGACTTAGCTGTGATTACAGCAAGTGGCAAGTGACAGTCAGACCGGCCATCACAATGCTCACCATGCTCATCAGCTTGATGAGGATGTTCAGCGAAGGACCTGACGTATCCTTGAACGGGTCACCGACGGTGTCGCCAACTACGGTAGCCTTATGGTTCTCAGAACCCTTACCACCGAAGT
>JAEEGJ010004129.1_pt1 | contig 50801 bp, 44 predicted proteins | sample 8958761 | NCBI WGS metagenome assembly JAEEGJ01 (sample SAMN16246546, study PRJNA631951) | gut metagenome | biome: gut microbiome; feature: rumen; material: RS-attached | host: Bos | place: Iran: Karaj | collected 2018-10
TCCAGACCATATCGCATAAGAAACGAAATATAAAAGAAATGCCCGCAGGGCATAGTCATACCTTAGCTGTTCTTCTTGTCTGTCAACTTTAGAACAATCATGTATTAACATGATACCGAAAATTATTGCACCAATTATATTAATTGATGCGTAGTATATGAAATAAGCTGGCATAGCCCCCTCCTATTTACCGTCTTGTTTCATTAACATTTTAACAATTCTATCATAAAATATGTGGAAGATTCTACATTATTTAATTTTAATGTGGACTTGATTGTTGTTATAATAGTACCATGAGCGCGAAAAATAATACTTTTAAATCATTAGAAAACATTCTTATTTTGGGAGCCTTAATCGCAGTAGGGATGAGGTTTATATTCCTTGGAACAATTAACGGTGGTCTTCATGTAGACGAAGCCTACGCTGGATATGAAGCATACTCTCTTTATAACTATGGAGTAGATAGCTGGGGATATCATAACCCTGTATATTTTATTTCCTGGGGATCAGGTATGAATGTACTTGCTTCATATTTGATGATACCTTTCGTGGCCCTTCTTGGTAACAGCGTGTGGGCAATTAGGCTTCCACAGGCTATTCTCCAGTCACTGGCAATCCTCACAGTTTATAAAATCTTGAAAATGACTGTTAACAAACGCCTTGCAGCATATACAGCATTTTTCATGGCAGTGTGTCCATGGCATTTTATGCTTTCACGATGGGGCCTTGAAAGTAATATGTGTGTGGCATTTATTACCTTTGGATCATACTTCCTTATTAAGTACTATATGATTCACATAGATATGCTGGAGACAGGTAAAATAGGAGACTATAACCTGCTTCTATCTGCTTTCATGTTTGGTCTTTCTCTTTATTGCTACGCAGCAGACTGGGTTCCTGTAGCAGCAATACTATCTTTCTGGCTTATTTATTACATTATTTTCAACATAGTATCAGCCAAGAAAACACCAGATAATAATTCAGAAAATGCTACTTCAGAAAATACCATAGGAAGAAAGCATAAAATTGGCTATATAATCGGAGCAATCCTTATTCTTGCATTATTTGCGCTACCACTGTTATTGTTCCTACTTGTAAATATGGGCTATATACCTGAGATTCGTTCATTTATTTCAGTTCCTAAGATGGTGGTATTTAGAAATGATGAGCTTGGGGCTAACCTTCATAGCCGAATCCATAGCCTGGCTTATATTCTTATTAAAGGTACAGATGTTGACGGCTTCCGTATGTGGAATGCTTACCAGCCATATGGTCTCTTCTATATATTCTCACTTCCTGTAATGATGGTAGGTGTCTTTGGGGCTTGCAGACAGGTAGTAGTAGATTTTAAGAAGGGTAAGTTTTCTTTTGCATTTATGCTTCTTGGATACTCAGTAATAGCTACCTGTATTGCCATGGTTCAGGGAATTGATATTATCCAGATTAACTACCTGATTATTACTATGGTGATTTATATAGGAATCGGAATATATGTATTTAGTAAGGTTTGTTTTAAAAAGGAAAAAGATAAAGCAGGAATCATTAATTTAGGAAGCCTGCTTATAATTGCTTACCTTGTATCATTTATCTTCTTTTCAAGAAGCTACTTTGGAGATTTCCAGAAACGAATTGGTCCTTGCCAAATGCGAGGAGCTGATAAGGCATTGGACTACGCTTTATATCTATATCAGGAAAAAGATGGTCAGTCACATATAAGTGTTACACCAGGACTTCGTCATGCTAATATACTTTTCTATACAGCATCTTCTCCATATGATTTTATAGATACAGTTACATGGCAAAACTATCCAGATAAGTACCTAAATACAGCTTCTTTTGGACCATACATATGGGAAGATTATAGGAATGAACACATAGAAATAGAAGATGAGGAAGAACAGCCAGAACCTCTCTACACACTTAATCCAGATAATATCTATATTATAGAAAAAGAAGAGACGGACCAGTTTATAATCCAAGGCTATGATGTAACCTACTTCCAAGATACAGCTGTGGCAATAAAAAAATAACCGCTAAGCGGTTATTTTTTTTTCAACATTAAACTCTATAAAGTGGAACTTTTATAATTTGACAACTTAACGACCGTTATATATCCTATGAATTGGAATAAGGAACTCCTTAGGGCAGAAGAGGAGAATAATATGATTTGTAGAAGTTGTGGAACCAGGAATCCTAATAAGGCTATAGTATGCTCTGGATGCGGGGAAATCTTTAATACCGATAATGGTTATGTTGGTTACGAGAATATGGATATGCCTATGAAGTGGTATAAGTTCCTTGCTTACTTTTCTTGTTGGTTTAATGCCTTATATGGTTTTTCTCAGGCTTATTCCATGAGTCAAAATAGAATATTTAGAGGTGCAGGTGATTTAGGAGCCATACTTTTTGCTTATGAACCAGGACTAAAATCTTTTAGTATATTTATTTTTGTTCTATCAGGAATACTATGTCTTGTATCGGGATACACTTTACTTAAGTATATGAAGATAGCCCCAATTGCAGTTTTGGCAAATTACATCATTAATCTTATTTGGTCTATAGTAATACTTATTGCTGTACCAACTGTAATAAATCTTGATACTTTATATGGAATAAATGATTCTCAAAGTACGTATTTCTTTACATCAATTTTTTTAATAGGTTTGAACGTTGTTCTAACAGTTTGTAATGCAATATATTTTAACAAGAGAAAACATTACTTTACAAATTAATAATAGAATAGCTAAGGTCCCTGATTAAATCAGGGACTTTTTTCTTTTAGAAAAAATGGAATACAAGCTTCCTGCTAAGGGACATATCTCTTGAAAAAGCTACCTCATATTGTTATACTTTCATAGGATAAAGTAGAGTATGCTCTAGGCTTTGCCAGGAGCATTTCTATATAGGAACAAAATGCGTGGAAAGTCCACGTAGTATTATATATGGAGGAAATAAACATGGTTTCATGGAACAACATGGACTCTTTAAAGAGTTTTGATGAACTTAAGAAGACAACTCCTGTAGATCTTGCTAAGGTTATGACTGGTGAGAACGGAGCAGAGAGAGTTAAGAAGTACAGCGTGCCTATGGCAGAAGGTATGGCATTCAACTATGGTGCTAAGGCTGTAGATGATACTATACTTGATAAGCTTGCAGCATTTGCAGATGAGGCGCAGCTTGTTGATAAATTCGAAGAACTTTATAATGGCGAAGTTATTAACACAGGTGAGAAGAGACTTGTTCTTCACCAGCTTTGCCGTGGACAGCTTGGCAATGATGTAGTAGCTGATGGCGTAAACAAGAGAGCTTTCTATACAGAGCAGCAAGCTAAGATTGCAGACTTCGTTAAGAAGGTACATGCAGGTGAAATCGTTAACGAAAAGGGCGAGAAGTTCACAACTGCAGTTCAGATTGGTATCGGTGGTTCTGACCTTGGTCCTCGTGCTATCTATATCGCACTTGAGAACTGGGCTAAGAAGACAGGTAACTTCAAGATGGAAGCTAAGTTCATCTCTAACGTAGACCCAGATGATGCAGCAGCAGTTCTTAATTCTGTTGATGTTGCTCACTCAATCTTCGTACTTGTTTCTAAGTCAGGTACAACACTTGAGACACTTACAAATGAGTCATTTGTAAAGGATGCACTTAAGAAGGCTGGTCTTGATGCTTCTAAGCACATGATTGCAGTTACATCTGAGACATCACCTCTTGCAAAGAGCAGTGATTATCTTGCAGCATTCTTCATGGATGATTATATCGGTGGTCGTTTCTCTTCTTCATCTGCAGTAGGTGGAGCTATCCTTTCACTTGCATTTGGTCCAGATGTATTTGCTGATTTCCTTGCAGGTGCAGCAGCAGAAGATAAACTTGCTACAAATAAAGATCTTAAGAAGAACCCAGCACTCCTTGATGCACTTATTGGTGTATATGAGAGAAATGTACTTGGTATGGGTACAACAGCAGTTCTTCCATATTCTCAGGCACTTTCAAGATTCCCAGCACACCTTCAGCAGGTTGATATGGAATCTAACGGTAAGAGCGTTAACAGATTTGGTGAGCCAGTTAACTATCCAACAGGTCCTGTAATCTACGGTGAGCCAGGTACTAACGGACAGCATTCATTCTATCAGCTCCTTCACCAGGGAACAGATATCATCCCTCTTCAGTTCATCGGCTTCAAGAACAGCCAGATTGGAACAGATGTTGATATTCAGGGTTCTACAAGTCAGCAGAAGCTTTGCGCTAACGTTGCAGCTCAGATCGTAGCATTTGCTTGCGGTAAGGAAGATGAGAATCTTAACAAGAAGTTCGAGGGTGGTCGTCCATCAAGTATCATCGTTGGTGATCAGCTTACACCTAAGACAATGGGTGCACTTCTTTCACACTTTGAGAACAAGGTTATGTTCCAGGGATTTGCATGGAACATCAACAGCTTCGACCAGGAAGGTGTTCAGCTTGGTAAGGTACTTGCTAAGAAGGTACTTGCTCATGACACAGACGGAGCTCTTAAAGTATATTCAGATATGCTCAATATCTAATTATTAGTAAACTACAAGGCTGTGGTACTAAAGTGCCACAGCCTTTTTTTGCGCAGGGGCGTAAAAGGAAACTTTCCGGCGAAGCCGGATACCCCCCGCGCGGCCAGCAGGAGATGACTTGTCATTCTCCTGCTCAATTTGAAATTGCTTTATGATATAGTATAGTAGTAAGTAAAGTAAAGAGGTGACCAGCTTTATGAATATAGTTTTACTTGAAAGAAGTACACTTGGAATGGATGTAAGCCTTGACTGTTTTGCAGACTTTGGCAATTTAACATCTTACGATACAACAAGACCAGATCAGATAGAAGAAAGAATAAAGGACGCTGATATCGTTATGATAAATAAGAGTCCTATGAATGAATCTACTCTTAAGAATGCAAAGAACCTTAAATACATAGGCGAGTTTGCAACAGGCTACGACAATGTGGATATAGAGTATTGTAAATCAAGAGGAATAAGGGTAACCAATGTTAGCGGCTATTCTACAGATGCTGTAGCGCAGCATACATTTGCTATGGTTTTATATGTTATGGAGCACCTTCGTCACTACGATGACTATGTAAAATCGGGAGATTATATTAAGTCTGATAACTTCTCTTATTTTGGAAAAACATTTAACGAGCTTGCTGGTAAGAGATGGGGCATTATGGGCCTGGGTAATATAGGACGTAAGGTTGCAGGTATTGCAAAAGCATTTGGCTGTGAAGTAGTATATTACTCTTCAACAGGAAGCCATGAGGATAAAGAATATGAGAGAGTTTCCTTAGATGAGCTTCTTGAGACATCAGATGTGCTTAGTATTCACTGTCCATTAACAGAAAAGACAAGATACATAATTAATAAGGATACTCTGGCTAAGATGAAAAAGTCAGCCATACTTATCAATGCAGGCAGGGGTCCAATAGTTAATAACAGCGATCTTTACGATGCCCTGGTTAACAATGTTATTGCAGGTGCAGGGCTTGATGTCCTCGATGGTGAGCCTATGAAGGCAGACAATCCACTTAAGGATTTTAAGGATTCTGACAGACTTATTATTACACCTCATATGGCATGGGCAAGCGTGGAAGCAAGAAACCGCTGTGTCCAGTCAGCTTATGACAATGTTAAAGCCTTCCTAAATAAGGAAGAAAGAAATGTAATAGTATAAACTTTATGAAGAGCCCACTAGAACATTACGACAGACGAAAAACCAAATATCATGGATTTGTAAGAGCATTTACAGTGCTCCTTACTTTTTTATTGCAAGTAGTGTTTATTGTAATTCTCACAGCGGCTCTTCAAAGACAGTTTTTCCCTTTATATCTTGCTCTTGAATTATTCTCAATTATATCGGTTTACGGTCTTGTAGATGATGAAAGAAGAAGTAAGCAGTTCTGGATTATCGTTCTGCTTCTTATGCCGGGATTCGGCTTTATCCTTTATTATCTATGGGGCAGCAATCATACCAACTCCAGTCTTCAAAAGAAAATGCGTATAGCTGAGGCAACTATGAAAGCCTACAGTAATGAAGGGGACAGGATTATTCAGGAGTTCTCACTTGTTCATCCCAACAAGGTTCAGATTTCGCGTTATCTAAAAAGAGAGGGTTTTCCTATATATAAGAATACTTCTATAAAGTATTACAGTATGGGTGCTGATATGGAAGAAGACTTTTATCAGGACCTAAGATCAGCAAAGAAGTTTATCTTTCTTGATTACTTTATTATTTATAAGGGCTATTGGTGGGATAGAATCTTATCAATACTTGAAGAAAAGGCTGAGCAGGGTGTTGAAGTTCGTATTCTGGTTGATGACTTTGGAAGCATCTTCCTTAATGTTGCAGAACTTAGAGAAAGACTCAATGCCAGATTATCCAGAAAGAATCTTAAGAAAGACAGTATTAAGATATGCAAGTTCGCTCCAGTAAATAAGCGAATTATAAACCTGGCATTTAACTACAGAGACCATCAGAAGATTACAGTTATAGATGGGAAGATAGCCTATACAGGTGGTGTTAATCTTGCAGATGAATATATAGGTAAAATTGAAAGATTTGGTGTCTGGAAAGATTCTGCCATAAGACTGCAGGGCGATGCTGTAGCAGCTATGACTGCAATATTCCTTGTAATGTGGCAGGTAGGAAATAATCAAGAAGAAGAAAATATAGAGGCTTATCTTGAGTGTAAAGAAAAAGACCATTTTGATGGATTTGTCCAGCCATTTGCCGGGGGACCTCACAGAAATCCTACCAATCCACCAGAAATTGTTTATAACTTCATGCTTAATAAGGCAAGAGATTATGTTTATATTACAACTCCTTATCTGGTTTTGGACCAGAAGCTTATTGATAATATTACCCAGGCTGCCAGAAGTGGTGTAGATGTTAGGGTAATAACTCCTCATATATATGATAAATGGTATGTTTATCAGGTTAATGTTGCCAACTATGGACCACTACTAAAAAGCGGAGTAAAGGTATACGAATATACTCCGGGATTTATGCATGCCAAGAACATAGTGGCAGATGATGAATGCGCAGTATGCGGTTCTATAAATATGGACTATAGAAGTCTCTTTATTCACTATGAGAATGGGGTATTCTTCAGTGAAAGTCAGGCTGTTTTAGATATGAAGGAGGACTTCCTTGAGACCCTTAAGGACTGTCATGAGATTACATATGAAGAATGGAGTCATAGGTCTGCTTTCCATAAGGCTGTTCAACGGGTTTGCAGACTAACCGCGCCTCTATTATAATATTAGTCAAACATTTTACTATGGAACGGGTTATATATTCTGTTCCGGAATGGAGAAACAATGATATCACAAGAATTCTTATCAATGATTAGTACACCATCAGTAATTCGTGCTCTCTCAGTATATGCTACTGAAAGAGGTAAGGAGATAGGCTATGAGAATGTTTTCGACTACAGTCTTGGCAACCCTTCAGTGCCTGTTCCAAAGGAACTTACTGATGCAATGATAGAACTCCTTACAACTAAGGATAGCGCTTATATTCACGGATATAGCCCTAACCCAGGTAATCCAATTGCCAGAGAAGAGACAGCTAAGTCCCTTAATAAGAGATTTGGTATGGACTATAAGATGGACCACATCTTTATGACAAGTGGTGCTGCAGGTGCCATTGCCCATGCTGTAAGATGTGTTACTTCACCAGGGGATGAAGTGCTGACATTTGCACCATACTTCCCAGAGTATAACCCATATATTAATAAGACTGGTGCAGTGCTTAAGGTTGTTCCTGCAGATACAACATCTTTCCAGATTAACTTTGATAAGTTCCAGGAGATGCTTAATCCTAAGGTTCAGGCTGTTCTTATTAATACACCTAATAACCCATCAGGTATTGTATATTCAACAAAGACTATAGAGACACTTGCTTCTATATTAAATGAGAAGCAGAAGGAATATGGCCATGAGATATTCCTTATTTCAGACGAACCATATAGAGAGATTATTTTTGATGGAGTAGATGCTCCATATGTATCAAAGTTCTACGATAATACACTTTCTTGCTATTCATATTCTAAGAGTTTATCTATTCCAGGTGAGCGTCTTGGATATGTGGCAGTTAATCCTAAGGCTAAAGATGCAGATAAGATTGTTTCTATGTGCTGCCAGATTTCTCGTGGTACAGGACATAACTGTCCAGCGTCACTTATTCAGCTTGCAGTTGCAAAATGTATGGGACTTACAAGTGACCTTTCGGTTTACGAAAGAAATATGAATATTCTTTATAAAGAGCTTACAAGTCTTGGCTTTGAAGTAGTTAAGCCAGGTGGAACATTCTATATCTTCCCTAAGGCACTTGAAGATGATGCTATAGCATTTAGCGAGAAGGCAAAGAAGCATGACCTTATCCTTGTTCCAAGTAACTCATTTGGAGTAGATGGATACTTTAGAATGGCTTACTGTATTGATACTGAAAAGGTTGAAAGATCACTTGAAGCTTTAAGAAAGTTTGTTAAGGAAGAATATTAATGCCATAGGGCATACTTATCAGGTTTTATACTAGAGGATAATACTATGGAAAAGATTATAAAAGCGGGATTAGTACTTGAAGGCGGCGGTATGCGAGGCCTCTATACAGAAGGAATATTAGACTTCTTTATGGAGAAAGGGCTTAAGTTTGACCATGTATATGGTGTAAGTGCAGGCGCTATTCATCTTACAAGCTATATGTCAGGTCAGATGGGCCGAGAATACAGAATATCAACTAACTACCTAAAAGATAAGAAATATATGAGCTATGCTAATGTATTTAAGGGTGGTGACTTATTTGATGCAGAGTTTTGTTATCACACCATTCCGGATGAGCTTGATCCATTTGATTACGAAGCATTTACAAAGTATCCGGGTGTAGGCTATGCAGTAGCAACAGATTTAGAGACGGGAAGACCGGCCTACTTTAAGATTAGGGACGTTAGAAAGGATATTAAGGCTATTCAGGCCTCAGCGTCACTTCCTCTGGTATCAAATAACGTAATTATTAATGGAAAGCCTTATCTTGATGGAGGTATGGCAGATTCTATTCCTATAAGGCGTTCTATTCATGATGGAAACAAGAAGCACGTTGTTATCCTTACAAGACCATATGGTTATGAGAAGAAGCCAACATCGAACCTTGGACTTATAGCCATGAAGTATAAGAAGTATCCTGGGCTTGTTAAGGCTATGAAATATAGACATATTAGATATAACAATACTTTAAACTTCATCTATGAGCAGGAAAATAAGGACAATGTCTTCGTATTCAGACCTGATCCTTTAGTTAAAATAGAGCGAATAGAGAAGGATGTTAAAAAACTTCGAGTTTTATACCTGCAGGGATATCATGATGCTGCTATAAATTATGAGTTAATGATGGAATATCTAAATAAGTAGAGGATGAGGACCGGTTTTATGACTGGTCCTTTTATTATGCGCAAAGGCTTGCAATGAGTTTTCCGGCTATGCCGGTCACGTCCCGCGCAGGCAGCAGGAGGTGTCCTCCTGTTGGATTGTCTATCCCCCGCAAACCTTGATTTTCCTTGACTTTTAGTATTCGTTATTATAATATGTAAAAGAATGGGTTAACTATACCCTATGGACGGTATTGAAGGGAGAATGATGATGGCAACTACTGAGAAGAGTAAAGTAGGCATCAAGGATCTTGCAAAAGAGTTCTTTGCTACACCTGCTGAAGAAGTGCCAGAGGTTAAGAAGCCAGCTTCAAAGAAGGCTTCTAGAACAAAGAGGATACTTGATAACGATCCAGTGGATAATCCAGCTGGAGAGGACATCTTTAGAGCAATTAAAGATGCTGAGACAGAACTTAAGAAAGAAGCGAAAGCTAAGAAAAAAACTAAGCCAATATCTGCAAAGGAATTAGCTATGAAGGCAAGAGCCTCTGCAAAGGAGTTAGCTAATAAGGCAAAAGAAACTTTATCAGAAGTTAAGGCTGAAGTTGAGACAAAGAAAGAAGCAAAAACAGCTGTTAAGAAAGCTGAATCAGATAAAAAAGCTGAGACACCAGCAAAGAAAGCTGAACCAGTAAAGGCAGCTAAGCCAGTAGCAAAGGCACCAGCTAAGAAAGCAGAGTCAGCAAAGGCAGCTAAGCCAGCAGCAAAGGCACCAGCTAAGAAAGCAGAGCCAGCAAAGGCTCCAGCAAAGAAGGTAGAGCCAGCTAAAGCAACTAAGCCAGTAGCAAAAGCTCCAGCAAAGAAAGCAGAGCCAGCAAAGGCAACTAAGCCAGCAGCAAAGGCACCAGCTAAGAAGGCTGAACCGGTAAAGGCAACTAAGCCAGCAGCAAAGGCTCCAGCAAAGAAGGCAGAGCCAGTAAAGGCAGCTAAGCCAGTAGCAAAAGCTCCAGCTAAGAAAGCAGCACCTGCTAAGACTTCTGCAACAGATATAAAGAAGAAAGTAGTTCTTGAATATCAGAACGTTAAAGTAGAAGAATCAGTTATTATTTCCATGGTTGAAAAGATTTGGACTAAGGAATTAAAGAATAAGGCTGATGATCTTAAGAGCCTTGAGATATATCTCAAGCCTGAAGATAAGAAAGCATACTACGTATTTAATAAGAAGATTAACGGTAGTATCGATTTATAAGTTTTTTATTGATGTCAGTGTGGAAGACATCATAAAAATATAAACATCAACACATAAAAGATTAAAAGGAGAAAAAGTATGTTTTGTAGTAATTGTGGAAAACAGATTCCAGACGGATCTGCATTTTGCCCAGAGTGTGGGGCAACACTTGGAGGAGCACAGGCAGCACCACAGGGAGCAGCTATGCAGAACTTCCAGCAGGGATTCAATAACTTCCAGAATGCAGTAAAGGGCGCTGACTACAGCGATGCATTCAACATGAACAGAACAGGTAACAAGATGAACTTTGTAGGCTTTGGATCAGCACTCCTTATGCTTATCTTCCTCTTCTTACCAGTTGTAAGCGTTTCAATTGACGCAAGCTTCTTTGGAACATTCAAGTTTAAGAACAGCTTATTCCAGATCGGTGCTATGGGTATTATTACAGCTATCGTATTAATCCTTGTAGTATGCGCAACAGCATTCTTCTCATTTATTAAGATGGATACACCAGTTCTTATAGCTGGTCTTGTTGCAACAGTATTTATGCTCATTCTTACAATTATTATTATTTGTAAGGGATTTAATGTAACAATTGAACTTATGGGAATGAAAGATTCAGGTCCTGTTAAGGATATTACTGATGAAGGTGGCAAAGTAGGTATTACATTCGGCTTCATCATGCTTTGGATTTCTTCACTTGCAACAGCATTTGCTGGTATTTGCAGAAAGTTCATCCCAGCACTTAGATAGTTTTAAATTAGAAATATCTATATTAAAGGTACATAGTCACCAGGCTATGTACCTTTTTTATATGTAGCATGCCACTCCTACCTTCCTCAAAACAAAAAACTACAAACATATTGACAACAAAATACCAAGGTGCTAAATTATGTTCTAGAGATATTAGCACTCCAATTAGATGAGTGCTAACAAAAAAGAAAGGTAGTGGCCCGTGAAAAAAAGCGTAGACAACAATCAGCTTGATGAACGTAAGAAAAAAATATTGTGTGCCATTATCAGAAACTATCTTGATAGCGGCGAACCAGTAGGAAGTCGTACTATTTCAAAGTACACTGACCTAAACCTCTCATCAGCTACTATACGTAATGAGATGTCTGACCTTGAGGAGATGGGACTTATTATCCAGCCTCATACTTCTGCAGGACGTATTCCTACAGATAAGGCATACAGATTATATGTAGATGACCTGATGGTTGAGAAGGATAAGGAGATACAGGAACTTAAGGGACTTCTTCTTGAGACAGAAGGTAAGATGGATACCATGCTTAAGAATGTTGCCAAGGTTCTTGCTACTAATACAAACTACGCCACAGTAGTTTCTTCTCCACAGGTAAGAGGAAGCAAGTTAAAATTCATCCAGCTTTCAAGAATAGATGAAACTCAGATATTAGCAGTTATTGTCAGCGAAGGCAATGTTATTAAGAACAACATGATTCGTGTATCAGAGCCTATCGATGAAGAGACAATACTTAAGCTTAATATATTACTTAATACCCATCTTAATGGTTTATCGCTTGAGCAGATATCTCTTGGCATGATAGCAAACCTTAAGCAGCAGGCAGGTATCCACAGCGATATAGTTGGAGAAGTTCTTGATTCTCTTGCAGATGCATTTAAGGATGATGAGGATCTTCAGATATATACAAGTGGTGCAACAAACATACTAAAATATCCTGAACTTACAGATGCAGGTAAAGCCAGTGAACTTATAAGTACATTTGAAGAAAAAGAGATGTTCACAAAGCTTGTTAATGACAGTCTTGAGAACGAAACAGAAGATGGTATTCAGGTTTATATCGGCGAAGAGTCCAATGTATCAGCTATGAAGGATTGTAGTGTTGTAACAACAACTTATGATCTTGGTGATGGTATGAAGGGAAGTATAGCAATTATCGGTCCAAAGAGAATGGATTATGAGAAGGTTGTTGCTTCACTTAAGACTATGATGACGGAGCTTGATAAGGCTTACAAAAAAGGTCCAAAAGCTATTCCTGATAAGAAGAGCAATAAGAAAGGAAGTTAGATATAGATGAGTAAAGATAAGCATGTATCTTCTAAAGAAAAGGATTCAAAGAAAGACAAGGATCTTGAAAAGAAGGTAAATGAAGCTGAAGAAAAAGAAGTAGAAGCTAAGGCAGAAGAAACTAAAGAAGCTGCTCCAGAGGAAACTTCAGAAACTATAGAGGCTACTGAAGATAATGCTGAAGCTAAAGCAGAAGATACTGCTGAAGAAGAATCAGCTGGAAACGAAAAGCTTAAAGCTAAAATCGACGAACTTAATGATAAATGCCTTCGTCAGATGGCTGAATTCGAAAACTTCAGAAAGCGTACTGATAAAGAAAAGGAAGCTATGTTTGAGACTGGTGCAAAATCAGTAATCGAAAAGATACTTCCAGTTATAGATAACTTTGAAAGAGGCTTCGATGCACTTACAGATGAAGATAAGGACAGTAAGTTTGCAGAAGGTATGAAGATGATATACAAACAGCTTATGGATGAGCTTGATAAGATTCAGGTTAAACCAATAGAGGCAGTTGGAAAGGAATTTGATCCTAATCTTCACAATGCAGTTATGCAGACAGAATCTGATGAGTATGAATCTGGTATAGTTGCTCAGGAACTTCAAAAAGGATACACATACAGAGACCAGGTTGTAAGACACAGTATGGTAGCTGTTGTGTCATAGAAATAATAACTAGTAAACATGCACCGCGGTAGTAACCGCCCTGCTTAAATAATAAACATGTACATAATGAACTTTCATATAGGAGGAAAAAGATTATGGGAAAGATAATCGGTATTGATTTAGGAACAACTAACTCATGCGTAGCAGTTATGGAAGGTGGAAAGCCAACTGTTATCGCTAATACAGAAGGCGCAAGAACAACTCCATCAGTTGTAGCATTTACAAAGACAGGTGAGAGACTTGTTGGTGAGCCAGCAAAGCGTCAGGCAGTTACTAACGCTGATAAGACAATCTCTTCTATTAAGAGAGATATGGGTACAGACCACGGTCGTACAATTGATGATAAGAAGTATTCACCACAGCAGATTTCAGCTATGATTCTTCAGAAACTTAAAGCTGATGCAGAAGCTTATCTTGGTGAGAAGGTTACAGAAGCTGTTATCACAGTTCCTGCATACTTCAACGACTCACAGCGTCAGGCAACAAAGGATGCTGGTAAGATTGCAGGTCTTGATGTAAAGCGTATCATCAACGAGCCTACAGCAGCAGCTCTTGCATATGGTCTTGATAATGAAAAAGAGCAGAAGATTCTTGTATATGACCTTGGTGGTGGTACATTCGATGTATCTGTAATTGAAATCGGTGAAGGCGTTATTGAAGTTCTTGCTACAAACGGTGATACACACCTTGGTGGTGATGACTTTGATAATAAGATTACACAGTGGATGATAGATGAATTTAAGAAGGCTGAAGGCGTAGATCTTTCTACAGATAAGATGGCTCTTCAGAGACTTAAAGAAGCAGCTGAGAAGGCTAAGAAAGAGCTTTCTGCTTCTACAACAACTAACATCAACCTTCCATTCATTACTGCAACAGCAGAAGGACCAAAGCATTTTGATATGACTCTTACAAGAGCTAAGTTCGATGAACTTACACATGACCTTGTTGAGAGAACAGCTATCCCAGTACAGAATGCATTAAAGGATGCAGGTCTTACAGCATCTGAAATCTCTAAGGTACTTCTTGTTGGTGGTTCAACACGTGTACCTGCAGTACAGGAAAAAGTTAAAGCTCTTACAGGACACGAGCCAAACAAGTCACTTAACCCAGATGAATGCGTTGCTATCGGTGCTTCTATCCAGGGTGGTAAGCTTGCTGGTGATGAAGGTGCTGGTGAGATTCTTCTTCTTGATGTTACTCCACTTTCACTTTCAATCGAAACAATGGGTGGTATCGCTACAAAGCTTATCGAGAGAAATACAACTATTCCTACAAAGAAAAGCCAGGTATTCTCTACAGCAGCTGATAACCAGACAGCAGTTGATATTAACGTAGTACAGGGTGAGCGTCAGTTCGCTAAAGATAATAAGTCACTTGGACAGTTCAGACTTGATGGTATCCCTCCAGCAATGAGAGGTGTTCCACAGATCGAAGTTACATTTGATATTGATGCTAACGGTATCGTTAACGTATCAGCTAAGGATCTTGGTACAGGTAAGGAACAGCACATCACAATCACAGCTGGTTCAAGCATGAGCGATGATGAAATCGATAAGGCTGTTAAGGAAGCTGCTGAATACGAAGCACAGGATAAGAAGCGTAAGGAAGCTATCGATGCTAAGAATGAAGCAGAGTCTATGACATTCCAGGTTGAAAAGGCACTTGGCGAAGTTGGCGACAAGGTTGACGCAGCTGAGAAGTCTAAGGTTGAAGAAGAAGTTAAGAATGTTAAAGACCTTCTTGAGAAGTATAAAGATCAGGAACTTTCAGAAGATCAGGTTGCTGAGATTAAGGCAGCTCAGGAGAAGATGATGACATCTGCTCAGGGTGTATTCACTAAGATGTATGAAGGTATGCAGGGACAGGCTGGTCCTCAGGGTGCAGGTCCTGATATGTCTGGTTTCGCAGGAGCTGGTTCAGCTGATGCAGGAGCATCTGCAGGTGCAGGCGCAGCTGACGACATCATTGATGGAGATTTCAAGGAAATCTAAGATTCTGACAATACAGAATGCATTTTACAGGGGGCGCTTATGGTGCCCCCATAATGTGCCTATATGGCATATAGATTATAAAAGGAATTATTAACAATGGCTGAAAAAAGAGATTACTATGAAGTCCTCGGCGTAGATAAAAATGCAGATGAGGCAGCTATAAAAAAAGCATATCGAGTTCTTGCCAAGAAATATCATCCTGATATGAATCCTGGTGATGAAGCAGCAGCTGAGAAATTCAAAGAGGCTTCAGAAGCATATGCTGTACTTAGTGACGCTGACAAGCGTAGACAGTACGATCAGTATGGCCATGCAGCATTTGACGGAGGCGCTGGCGGCGGTGGCTTTGGTGGCTTCGACTTTAGCGGTGCTGATTTTGGAGACATATTTGGCGATATATTTGGAGATTTATTCGGAGGCGGCAGACGTTCTGGTGGAAGAAGCAATGGCCCTATGAAGGGTGCAAACCTTCGTACCAGCGTAAGACTTACATTCGAAGAAGCAGTTAAGGGCTGTAAGAAAGAGATAGAACTTAATGTTAAGGAAGAGTGTAAGACATGTAAGGGTTCTGGTGCAGCTCCAGGGTCTACTCCAGAGAAATGTCCAAAGTGTGGTGGTAAAGGACAGGTTATCTTTACTCAGCAGTCTTTCTTTGGTCAGGTTCGTAATGTACAGACATGTCCAGAATGCGGTGGCTCTGGTAAGGTTATAAAGAATAAGTGTCCAGACTGTCGTGGTACAGGATATACATCAATTAGAAAACGCTATGAGGTTGAATTCCCAGCTGGTGTTGATAATGGCCAGTGCAAGCGTATGACAGGACTTGGTGAGCCAGGACAGAATGGCGGTCCAAGAGGAGATGTTCTTGTTGAGGCAGTTGTATCAGATCATCCAACATTCCAGAGACAGGATATGGATATCTTCTCAACAGTACCTATGTCATATGCAGTGGCAGCTCTTGGTGGAGATATTATAATCGATACAATTGATGGACCTGTTGTTTATGGAGTTAAGGCAGGCACACCTACTGATACTAGAATAAGACTTAGAGGAAAGGGTGTACCTTCACTTAGAAATAAAGATATCCGTGGTGACCACTATGTAACACTTGTAGTTCAGGTTCCAACAAAACTGGGTTCTGAAGCTAAAGATCTTCTTAAGAAGTTTGATGAGATAACAATCGATTCACTTCATGCAGCAGAAAGATTTGCTGATAGCAAGAATGGTGACGACGCTCCTAAGAAGGGTCGAAAGAAGAAGTTATTTTAATATTTTATAAAGGGCAGGAAGTTATATTCCTGCCTTTTTTGTTATAATAACTTTATACATTTCCAGAAAAGAGAGAAGATATAGTGGCTACTTGGAATTCGAGAGGTCTTCGAGGTTCAGTCCTTGAGGAGATGATTAACAGGACCAATGAAAAATATAGGGATAACGGTATGGCGCTGATACAAAAGATACCAACGCCTATTACTCCTATAAATATTGATAAAGAAACAAGACATATTACCCTTGCTTACTTTGATCAGAAAAGTACAGTAGACTATATTGGTGCTGTTCAGGGTATACCAGTTTGTTTTGATGCTAAGGAAAGTAAGTCCCTTACATTCTCCCTTCAAAATATACATGAACATCAGGTTCAGTTTATGCTGGATTTTGAAAAGCAGGGTGGTGTGGCATTTTTCCTACTGCACTATACTCAGGAAGATATAATGTACTATCTTAGAATAGATGAGTTAAAGGTTTTCTGGGACAGGGCAAAAGAAGGTGGACGTAAGTCATTTACCTTTAAGGAACTGGATGAAAGGTTTATTTTTCCAAAGCATAAAGGTTTATTGGTTCCGTATCTTGATATGATACAAAAGGATTTGGATATAAGAGAATAGGAGGAGCTTTTACAGCTCTTCTTTTTCTTTGAAATATCTTTAATAATATAGAATTAAGGAGTATAATTATTTAACTAACACAAATTAACCGCATATTAAACAGGACTAGTTTTAACAATAAGTATTGATGCAGTATATACTGCCTGTACATAGGGGGGAATTATGACAGACGATATTACTAAAATGGACTGGTCTGCTTTGGAATATATTTCAGGCGGAATAATAGTATACCAGGGAGCAGGTAAATCAAATATTTTATTTGTCAGCAGCAGGATGCTGAGTATCTTAGAATGCCCATCTGAAGAAGCATTTCGTGAAAAATACGGCAACAATCTAGCAGATGCAACATATCCTGAGGATAGGGCCAATGTTGGAAACGTAATAAAAAAATGCTTTCTCAATCAAACTTATACCTATATAAGAATTGCATTTCGTATCTATACTTTCACAGGTAAAATCAAAACCATCGAAACCTTTATAACAAGGCGTGACGATATTTATGTCGTTGCAGCTGTTGATGATGCTCATACTTATGTGGCTACAGAGGATAGACAGCTTGCTTTCAGGCATTTTATAGAGGATGGAGAATCTAATGGTCTCTCATATATGGATCCTGAGTATAAGGCTTACGCTGTGTGGAATCTGACTAAAAATCTTCCGTGCACAGTAGCTGAAGGATTATCCTATCTGACTTCAGATCAGCTTAGAACCTATACCTATGATGTTCATTGCAGCTTTCTCCTTTCATTATTAAAGAATGATGAAAATAGGATGAAGGCCATGGGATATGGCAGAGAAAATCTGATTAAGATGTATAAAAATGGAGTATCAATAGCTCCTATCGAACTGTCATATCAGCTTAAAGGTGGCTGGATCAATGTTCGAACAGATTTCTATATGATGGAGGATCCTAATTCCGGCGACATCTTTTTAAAAATACAAAATCAGAATTTTGTAAGCCAAAATATATATGAAAAGCTGTTTGAAAACTCAGTTAAAGAAATCTATGATTCAGTAATTCTAATTGATGATGAAGCTGACAGTCTTTTATTTGTTAATAACAAAAAAGACAATAATTTTGAGAAAAATCAATATAGCCTGAACCAATCATTTGATCTTGTATGTCAAAGGATGGGAGTAAAAGATGTTCATTCAAAAGATGATTTAGTGAGATTACTAAAAGAAAGATGTGCCAGTAGAGAAAAATACAGATGGGAATATGAAAGTGACGGTAAATATTATGTGGTAGCTGTTGCGCCGGCATTTTACAGGGACAATGCATATTCTGTCGGGATTAAGGATATAACTCAGCAGGTTATTGAGAGAGCTGCCAAAGAAAAAGAGGATTACAGAAACAAGACTATTATGGCAGCACTTGCCAGCGAGTATGTTTCTGTATTTGAAGTCGACCTTCCGGAACATCATATTAGCGTGCTAAAGATATATGAACAAAGCAAGGGGCTTCTTGATATTATTAACACAGGAAATTATGAAAATGCCCGTGACGCAATGATGAAATGGGGCGTTGTTCCAGAGGATATTCCGGAGTTTAAGGAAAAAACTGAAGTTGACTATATGAGGGCCAGACTTCAGAAAGAGGATAATTATAGCTTCATCTATAAGTCTCAAAATGAAAGATATGTAGAGTTAAAAATCGTTAGAGCTGACGAAGTAAAAGAAGGTGAGCCGAAGCACGTTATTATCGGTTATGCTGACCGTGATGCATCTCATAGAGAAAAGATGGCAAAGCAGGAAGAATTAATCCATGCCTTGGAGCAGGCTAAATCTGCCAATGCGGCCAAAACCAACTTCCTTTCTAATATGTCACATGATATAAGAACTCCTATGAATGCCATTATTGGATTTACAGATATTGCTCTTAAACATAATGATGATATTGAAACTATGAGAGATTATCTTAAGAAGATAAGCCTGGCTTCAGATCAGCTTTTGTCCCTTATTAATGACGTACTTGATATGTCTAAGATTGAATCTGGAAAGTGGGAGCTCCAGGAAGAGGCTGTTTCTATAGAGTCTTCTAAAGATAATTATGAAAGTATATTTACTTCTTCAGCAGGAAAGAAGGGGGTTAAGTTCACTGTTGAAACTATTAATATACAGCATAATACCGTTATATGCGACCGAAAGTGTATTGATAGAATCCTTATGAATATTATCTCTAACTCAATAAAGTTTACTGAAGAAGGGGGACATGTTTCCTTAACAATTAAGGAAGAAGATACTCATGAAGCAGGAACTATGCTTTATACCTTTACTATTAAAGATAATGGAATAGGTATGTCTGAGGAGTTTCTTAAAAAGATATTTAGTCCATTCGAGAGAGAAAGAACTTCAACAGCATCTCATCAGCAAGGTACAGGACTTGGAATGGCTATAGTTAAGAATCTTGTAGAGAGAATCAATGGTCAGATCCATATTGAGAGTAAGCAAGGCGAGGGAACAACAACAACAGTTATTCTCCCACTTAAGATAGCTGATGAAGAATTAGTTAAGGAAAATGCTTCAAAGCAGGGGGCTGAAGCTTTACAGTCAGCTGGCTCAGCTTCTTCTGGCGGTATGACTCTTGAGGGAAAGAGGATCCTTCTTGTGGATGATATGGATATTAACAGGGAAATAGCAACTGTTATTCTTAAGGAACAGAAGATTGATGTTACACAGGCTATAGACGGTCAGCAGGCTATAGATATATTTAGAGACAATCCAACAGGATTTGATGCAATACTTATGGATGTTCAGATGCCTGTTATGGATGGATATGATGCTACAAGGGAGATTAGAAAACTCGATATTCCTGAGGCAAAGACTGTACCTATTGTAGCTATGACCGCCAATGCATTTGCAGAGGACAGGGCAAGAGCTATTGAATCAGGTATGAATGATCATATATCAAAACCTATAGATGTGTCACAGCTATTTAGGATACTTATGAAATATACACTATAAAAATGAGGGCGAAAAAATTGCTTTTTCGCCCTCTTGCTTGTTGTTATATTTTCCTAGGACAACGTTAAAACACTATAATGTTGATATTTTAATATTGTATGTTAACGATGGTTAAGTTATCATTTCAAACATAGGGAATATGAAAGCAATATAAATATTGCTGAAAGTAAATAGGGGCAATTCTATTTTTGAGGAGATATTTTATGAAAAAGAATTGTCGCTTAAATAACAAAGGTTTTTCTTTAGTAGAACTTATTATTGTTATAGCTATTATGGCTATACTTGTTGGTGTTGTAGCACCACAGTTAATTAAGTACATCGAAAAAACCAATGTGTCAGCAGATGTACAGCTATGTGATTCAGTGCATGAAGCGCTTGTTATAGCTATGTCGGACCCGGATGTATTTACGGATCCGGATGTAAATAATCAGGGATTATTAGATTTATTTTCAACACCAAATAAGGATTTAAAGTTAACTGCCCTTCCAACAAATTATCATGATACAGCCCTAGCCAATGCTGTTACCGAGATAGTTGGATTCAATCCTATAGCAACCAGTGAAAGTACTGTTCTTAAATCTACACCGGCAAAGCAAAGCGGTGAACTATGGATTAAAGTTGATGATACAGGAAATAATTTTTACATATATATAAAGCATAGTGATAAGAGCGGATCTAAACAGGACTGTACAGATATGGACAAGGTAATCTGCTCACCAACTTATAAAGACTAAATAATTCACCAATCCTTTTTGTACCCTTTAGGTGTTAGTAGTAAAAAGAAGGCGGAAACAGTTTTGTTTTCGCCTTCTTGCTTTTGCATATGTCGAGATGTGATTTTAAAGTTCTACTCCTTCTTCTTTGGCAACCTGCCTAAAGAAGTCACCGATTCTTTCTGAAACAACAAGGGTATTAGAATCAGTTTTTATATTAAGAGGACTTTGGTTTATTATTACCAGATATTTTCCTCTAAAGTAATCAATATATGAGGCTGCAGGATATACAGTTAATGAAGTACCGCCGATTATAAGCATATCAGCACTGGCTATAGCTGATATAGCACCTCTTACTGCATCTTCTGGAAGACCTTCTTCATATAATGTTATGTCAGGTCTTATAGTTCCACCGCAGGAACATTTTGGAATAGAATCCTTATTTTCGAATATATAATCTTCTGGATATGTTTTACCACATTTGCTGCAGTAGTTCCTAAGGGCACTACCGTGAATTTCATAAACCTTCTTGCTACCAGCCTTCTGATGAAGTCCATCTATATTTTGAGTAACAATAGCAGTTAACTTTCCAGCTTCTTCAAGCTTTGCAAGATACTTATGTGCATCATTAGGGTCGATATTTCTGGTATCCATTTTCTGTCTGTGGAATTCAAAATATACTTCTGGATGGTCTACAAGGCAGCTATGGCTAAGAAGATATTCAGGTCTGTACTGATCAAAGCGAATATCGTGCTGATTATAAAGACCATCTTTACTTCTAAAATCAGGTATACCACTTTCTGTAGATACTCCTGCTCCGCCGAAGAAAACTACCTTGCTACTATTATTAAGATAATCTATAAATGTCTCTACTGTTCCCATATTGTCCCTCCTTTTATATAATGCCAAATATAGTCATGGCTTTGATTATGTCGTCTATTCTATATTATACATTTATCTTGATTTAGCCTCAATAAATCAACTGCTTATCGCTTATTTTCATTTATTATGTATATGAATCAGGCATATAAACACAAGATATAGCAAATGTGAAATTTCTCTTGTTTTTTGACAGGACTTATGTTAAAGTAATGGTCTGTGAAATATTTTCATAGTGAAAACCTAGTTTTCACATCCTTGCTTTCCTTTGTCAGGGAAAGCCAAAATAGACCAGAAGGAGGTACAGTAGCATGAACAAATACGAGTTATGTGTCGTTGTCAGCGCTAAAGTCGATGATGAAGTAAGAACTGCTACAGTAGACAAGTGTAAGGAGTACATCACTAGATTTGGTGGAACAATTACAGATGTTGAAGATGCTGGAAAGAAGAAGCTTGCTTACGAAATTCAGAAGATGAAAGAAGCTCACTACTACTTTATTCATTTCGATGCAGAAGCGTCTGCTCCATATGAGATCGAAAATCACGTTCGTCTTATGGAAAATGTATTGCGTTTCTTATGCGTTAGACAGGACGAAGCATAAAGAAAGGACAGTATATGAATAGAGTTATATTAATGGGTCGTCTTACAAGAGATCCAGAAGTCAGATATTCCAATGGAGAATCACCACTTGCAATTGCTAGATATTCAATAGCAGTTGATAGACAGGGTGGTAGATCAAATGGTCAGGATCAGCAGACAGCAGATTTTATTAACTGCGTAGCATTTGGCAAGCAGGGAGAATTTGCTGAGAAATACCTTCATAAGGGTATGAAGATTGCTGTTGAAGGACGTATTCAGACAGGTAGCTATACAAACAAGGATGGCAACAAGGTTTATACAACTGATGTTGTTATCGACAGACATGAGTTCTGTGAAAGCAAAGGCAACCAGTCAGGCCAGGATGGTGCTATGGGTTCCATGGGCGCTGCTCCAGATGAAGGTTTTATGAATCTTCCAGGTAATATTGACGACGAGATTCCTTTTAACTAGGAAATTTGATAAGTGAGGCACAATCCTCTCCTCCCCTGTTGAGGCTCGGATTTTTGCTTCGCAAAAACTGTAAGGAGGTTTTATCATGGCATTTGAGAAAAATGATAGAGGCGATGCACCTATGAGAAAACGTGGTGCAGGTCTTCATAGAAGAAAAAAAGTCTGTGTATTCTGCGGTAAAGATAATGTTATCGATTACAAGGATACAAACAAGCTTAAGAGATACGTATCAGAAAGAGGAAAGATTCTTCCTAGACGTGTAACAGGATGCTGCGCAAAGCACCAGAGAGCTCTTACTGTAGCAATTAAGAGAGCAAGACACGTTGCACTTATGCCATACGTAACAGAATAAGTTATAATGCGTTTCATGAACCTCTCCAGAGATTTCTGGAGAGGTTTTTTAGTGGATTTTCCTCGTCGCTATGTGATATAATTCTATCTGTTATGAAAGAAGAAAAGATAGCTCTTAAAGGAAAAATGAGAACATATCTCCAGGTACCACTTTTGCTGGGAATTATACTGGCACTGGTGAACGTCTGGATTTATTTGCTTGATTTCAAATCAGCAATTATTCTGTCAGCATTTCTTATTATATATTTGGTGACTATTATAGTTATGCTTTCTATATCTAAGACTGCTGTGATTAACGAGCTGGTAAGTTTCGCTACCCAGTATGGACAGATACAGAAACAGCTTCTGAAAGATCTTGATTTACCTCATGCCCTTCTTGATGAGAACGGGAAGATAATATGGATGAACAAGGCATTTGAATATATTGCTTCTAAGGAAGAGTGTTATCTTAAACCTATTACACAGCTTCTTCCGGAAGTTACTAAGGACAAGATGCCTGTTGACGAGAATAATACAGAGTGCAATACAAGTTTCGAGGATAAGGATTATCTTGTAAGAATGAAGAGAATCGGCCTTAAGGATGTAGCTCTTCTTTCAGGTGATGCCAAGGCTGGTGATGGCTATGATGGATATCTTATAGCTATCTATCTCTATGATGAGACCGCTCTTAATGTTGCCCTTCGTGAAGTAGATAACCAGAGCCTAGTTGTAGGATTTATTTATATCGATAACTATGAAGAAGCTATGGAAAGTGTTGAGGACGTTGGTCGAAGCCTTCTTAGTGCATTTATCGACAGACAGGTTAACCAGTACGTCTCTTCGATAGATGGTATTGTTCGTAAGACAGAGAAGGACAAGTATCTTGTTATCCTTAGAAAGAGTGCACTTAATACTCTTAAAGAGGGAAGATTCAAGCTCCTTGAAGATGTTAAGGAAATTAATATAGGTAATGAAACTGCAGTTACATTAAGTATTGGTATAGGCCTTGATGGTCTTACTTATACACAGAATGCAGAATTTGCCAGAAATGCTATAGACCTAGCTCTTGGTCGAGGCGGAGATCAGGCAGTAATAAAGAGTCCTGCCGGCGTATCTTACTTTGGTGGTAAGAGCCAGCAGAAGGAATCAACAACCAGAGTTAAGGCCAGGGTTAAGGCTCTTGCCCTTCAGGAAATTATCTCGCTTAAAGACAAAGTATTTGTTATGGGCCACGCTAATGGGGACGTAGACAGCTTTGGCGCTTCAGTAGGTATCAAGTGTGCCTGTCAGAGTCTTGGCAAGGAGTGCCATATAGTACTTGAAGATGTATCTAAGGCCCTTAAGCCACTTGTAGACCGCTTTATGTCATATCCTGAGTATGAGGAAGACTGGATTATTACAAGAGATGAAGCTATTCAGATGGCTGAAGGCAATACTGTACTTGTTGTAGTTGATGTTAATAAGCCAAGTCTTACAGAGTGTCCTGAGCTTATTAAGAAGTGTAAGTCTATAGTTGTCCTTGATCACCATAGACAGGGTACAGAGATTATTGAGAATGCTACCCTTTCATATATTGAACCATATGCATCTTCAGCATCAGAGATGGTTGCTGAGATTCTTCAGTATATTAACGGCGGCATCAAGCTTAAAGGTATTATTGCAGACTGTCTCTATGGCGGTATCGTTATTGATACACAGAACTTCGAGCAGAAGACTGGTGTAAGAACATTTGAAGCTGCAGCATTTTTAAGAAGAAGCGGCGCAGATATTACCCTTATACGTAAGATGTTTAGGGAAAATGCTAACGATTACAAGGTTAAAGCAGAAGCAGTAAGACACGCTGAGATATTTAGAGAGGACTATGCAATATCTCATACAGAAGGCGATGGAGTAGAAAGTCCAACTGTACTTGCAGCACAGGCAGCCAATGAACTTCTTAACATAGAAGGAATAAAGGCATCATTTGTACTTACTGATTATTCTGGAAAGATATATATAAGTGCCCGTTCTATTGATGAGGTCAATGTCCAGCTTATTATGGAGCGTATGGGCGGCGGTGGTCATATGACTATTGCAGGAGCCCAGCTTGAAGGTGAAACTATTGACCATGCTAAGGAGATGCTTAGAAATACAATAGATGAGATGGTTAAAGAAGGGGCTATCTAACTGAATATACTATACTAAAAGAAAGAGGGATTAGGCCATGAAGGTTATATTAACAGAAGATGTGAAGAATGTCGGCAAAAAAGGCGACGTTGTAGAACTTAAAGATACATACGCAAGAAACTGTATTATAGGAAAGAAACTTGGAGTTGAAGCTACAAGCACTAACCTTAACAATCTTAAGCTTTCCAATGCTAATAATGAAAAGGTTGCAGCTCAGAAACTTGCAGATGCTAAAGAGTTTGCTAAGGAATTAGAAACTAAGAAGATTGTTCTTTATATTAAGAAGGGCCAGGACGGCAGAACATTTGGCTCTATTTCATCAAAGGAAATTGCTGAAGCAGTTAAGAGCCAGCTTGGTTACGATATAGATAAGAAGAAGATTAACCTTAGAGAACCAATCAGATTCCCAGGTTCATTTACTATAGAAGTTAAGGTTCATCCACAGGTTATGGCTAATTTTGGGCTTGAGGTTGAGGAAAAATAATTATGCCTGATATTGATGATGCAGTTATAAAAAAAATAATGCCTCATAGTACTGAAGCTGAAGAGTCCGTTATCGGTGGTATGCTTATTGATCCAGCCAGTATCAATGTAGTTAGTGAAATTATTCTGGATGGTTCATTATTTTACAACCGTTCTTACGGTTCATTGTATGATGCTATGCTTGCCCTTAATAAAGAGGGACGTGCAGTTGATATAGTTACACTTCAGGACAGACTTAAAGAGATGAATGTGCCTGAGAATGTCAGCAGCCTTGACTACATCAGGGACCTTGTTGTTTCTGTGCCTACAGCTGCCAACGTAAAACATTATGCTAATATTGTTGCTGAGAAGGCTACACTTAGAGAACTTATTAAGGTTACTGAGGAGATATCTAAGGATTGCTATCAGGGCAATGAAGGTATAACAGAGCTTCTTGAAGAGACTGAAAAGAAAGTCTTTAAAATCGTTCAGAGAAGAAATATGGGAGAGATTACACCTATTAATGATGTAGTTATGGACTCTCTTATGCAGATAGAAAAAGCTTCTAAGATAGATGGGGAAGTTACAGGACTTGCTTCAGGTTTTATTGACCTGGACAGAAGAACTGCTGGTTTCCAGCCAGGAAACCTTGTACTTATTGCAGCCCGTCCTGCTATGGGTAAAACTTCTTTCGTTCTTAGCCTTGCTAAAAACGTAGTTATAAGAAATCAGAAGCCGCTTGTTATGTTCTCACTGGAAATGTCAAAGACAGAGCTCGCAAACAGACTTCTGTCTATGGATTCTCATGTTGACTCTCAGAAGTTCAAAACAGGTGATCTTAACGAGGCTGATTGGGAAAGTCTTGTAGAAAGTGGTGGAAAGCTTTCTGAATCACCACTTATTCTCGATGATACTTCTACAACTATAGGTGAGATTAGATCAAAGTGCCGTAAATTAAAGCTTGAAAAGGATATCCAGCTTGTTATTATCGACTACTTACAGCTTATGAATGGCAATGGTAAGAGCGATTCAAGACAGCAGGAAATCTCAGAGATATCAAGAGCACTTAAGCTTATGGCTAAGGAACTTCAGATTCCAGTTATAGCTCTATCACAGTTATCTCGTCAGGTTGAATCAAGACCAGACCACAGACCTATGCTTTCAGATCTTCGTGAATCTGGTGCCATCGAGCAGGATGCCGACGTTGTACTTTTCATTTATAGAGATGAGGTTTACAACAAGGATACAGAAAAGAAAGATCAGGCTGAAATTATTATAGCTAAGCAGCGTTCTGGTCCTATTGGAACTGTTGAGCTGGCATGGCTCCCTCAGTACACCCAGTTCGCAAACCTTGCAAGATAAATACTTATTATTACAAATGCAAACCCTGGAGACTAACTCCGGGGTTTTAATACAACAAGATGATATTTCGAACTATAGCATACTCATTATTCATAATAATCTTATTATGTTCATATTTTAAAAATCGCAAATCTAAGTTTATGGTCTGGTTTTTATTTGCAATCTTTGCAGGAAATTCCGTGGCTATGATTATAGGTGATTCTATGCTTAATATTCTTCCTAAGGTAATAGGGGAATATTTCTTGGTATGCGGGGCATTTCTGGCCTTAAGCAGTGTTGCCATTAAGGAAATCTACAAATACTCACGTAATCCAGATTTTCTGGGACTTATACTTAGCCTTACTGGTATGTGTCTTGTGTATGCCACAACATGGCTTATAGGCTTCAATGCCGTGGCTATTGCTATAATCCATATCTATGTAATAGTAAAAGAGCGTAAGGAAAAGAAGAGTTCTAAGGCGTGGCGCTTCTTTGGAAGAGGCCGTATTACCTATAGAAAGATAAAATGCATGATATACCTTCTTGGCCTTATCTGGTGCATGCTTTATACCATAACTCTGCTTATATATACAGGCCCATTCTTATCATGGCTCTGGCTCTGGCCACTTGGTATGGTATTTTGCTTTATTAGATTCCTTATGATATTTAGAAATATAAGAGTTCCTAAGCCTCTAGCCATTCCTTACCACATTATGTTTCCTATATTCTTTATCTTCTTTGTGGTAATAGAGCTTATGATAATCCAGAACAAATTCCATATACCATCAAAGGAACTGGATTATGTAATAGTTCTTGGAGCAGGAGTTAATGGCTACTCCCCATCTAAGCCTCTTAAAGAAAGAATAGACAGGGCTTATAACTATCTTGAAGCTAATCCTAATACCATAGCTATAGCATCTGGTGGACAGGGGCCTGATGAACTTATATCAGAGGCTCAGTGCATAAAGAACAGGCTTGTAGCCATGGGGATAGAAGAAGACAGGATTATTATTGAGGACAGATCAACCAGTACAGAGGAGAACCTGGCATATTCATATAAGCTTATTGATAATAAAAATGCCAGCGTGGGCATCATAACCAACAGCTTCCACGAGTTCAGGGCAAAGCTTATGGCTTACAGGGCAGGTTTTGGAACTATAGAAAGTGTACCAGCCAGAACACTGTATCCGGTAGGCATTCACTATACTGTGCGTGAATTCTTCGGAGTAGTGAAGTTCTTTATAAGTTAATGGCATTGCAGAAACGTTGCAATCTGAAACCATATCTTATATAATGAACTCCTACAAAAACTAGAAATTAATATATAAACATAGAATAGGAGATTAAAAAGATGGCAGAAACAAAGATTACTAAGGATATGCTTATAGGCGAACTTCTTGCAGTTAAGCCTGACTGTGCTGAGATTCTTATGGAAGCAGGTATGCACTGTGTAGGATGTCCAGCATCACAGATGGAGTCTATTGAAGAGGCTTCTATGGTACATGGCTTCGACGTAAATGAAATTTTAGAGAAGTTAAACGCTTAATCGTTAACCTATATATAAACATCTATTAGTTTAAAATTGGGTATAGATTATCTTTATACATAGCTATAAAAATAAACCTTGTTAAAATGTTTTATATAGCGTAAAATACTAGTTAACATATTTATATGTAACGTTATATACAATTATGTAGGAGGTTATGAGCAATGGCATATGTAATTTCTGATTCATGTATCCAGTGCGGTGCATGTGCAGGTGGATGTCCTGTAGGTGCTATTTCTGAAGGTGATGGAAAGTTCGAAATCAACCCAGATACTTGCATCTCATGTGGTGCTTGCGCAGGTGGATGTCCTGTAAGCGCTATTTCAGAGGGCTAATTAAAAATTAAGCTTAAAGAGCAGAGGTTAAGCCTCTGCTTTTTTAGTTTCATAGATAGGTATAGGTACCCTGCTAATCTATGGCAAATTAGGGGAAAAAACCTGCCTAGACACAAGTCCTAGTGATTGTATAATAGCCCTTTCTATGATATAATATCCACTGCGTCCTAGGAGAATTTGGGAGGCATAAACAGGAATAATAATTATGAAGGATATAGAAGAGGGAAAGAAAAAAGGGGCTAATAATAGTGCATTAAAAAAGAGGTACATTAAGTACCTGGCTCTTGCTATTGTGCTTGTCCCTGTAATATTGTGTATAGCACTTCTAATACGTGTAGGCGTCCTTGAGAAATATATAAAGGACAATCTTGCAATTAATCAGAAGGTCTCTGATGTATCCAGTGGCGAATATGCTTCCAATAATGCTAATACTGTAAATAATGTAGGTGAGGTAGGTCTTGTAGAAACAAGCCCTAGTGCTTACGAAGAAGATAATACTTATCAGGAATATGATGGTATTGTTAAGGTATGTATAACATTTGATGATGGTCCTTCTGCTAATACAGATGCCATCTTAGACATACTTGATGATTATGGAATCAAGGCTACATTCTTTGTGAATGGTCATGAAGATTATAAAGATGAGCTTATAAGAATTGCAGAGGAAGGCCATACAATAGGCATGCATTCCTACAGCCATTCATACAGGACAGTTTATAAAAATCTGGATTCATTTGCAGATGATCTTTATGAGATACAGTCATACATAAAAGATACTACAGGCGTAACTAGTACAATATACAGATTCCCTGGGGGTAGCAGTAACCATGTTAGTAATGTTGCCATGGAGGATTGCATCGATTATCTCCACGCAAAGGGTATTGAGTATTATGACTGGAATGCATCTGGCAATGACGCTGTTGTAGGCGGGGCATCTGTTAACACTATTGTTAATAATGTTATGAATCAGGTAGCTGCCTGCAAGGACGATACAATCATTATTCTCTTACATGATACAGGGGATAAGAAAACAACAGTTGAAGCACTTCCAATTATAATTGAGAAGATTGCTGATATGACTAACGTAGCATTTGTACCTATCACAGAAGATGTGAAGCCGGTACATCATATAGAATCCAATAATTAACTTAACTAATCAAATGAGGTAGTGTAATGGGATTTTTTCAAAGTTTAAAAGATGATTTATCATCAGCAATGAATGAGCTTATAGGGGATAACGAAGAACTGGAAGATGATGCACCAGTCCTTCCTGGAGATGACAATCTTTTCCCTGATGGTGAGCCACTTCTTTCTAACACTGATAGCGAAGAAGAGGCATCAGAGGAAGAAACTATAGAAGAAGTTGTCGAAGAAGTAGAAGAGCCTGCAGAAGAGGATCTTGCTGAGGAATCTGAAGAAACAGAAGAAACAGCTGAGGAAGTAGACTTATCTGATATAGACATAGATAAGATGCTTGATAATCTTGACCTTGAAAGACCAAGCGAGGAAGAATTGTCAGATGCAGCAGAAATAGTAGAAGAGCCAAAACTTTCAGATGAAGACGAAGAGTCAGCAGAAGATCTTGCTGCAATAGATGGCGTTCAGGAAGAACTTGATTTTAGCAAGCTTGCAGATGAGATGGATCAGATTACACTTGAGGATCTTGAGGCAGCAGAAAAGGCTGAGGAAGTTTCTGAACCAGAGGTAGCTGTTGAAGAGGCAGAAGCTCCTGCAGTAGAAGAGAAAACTGAAGAGGTTGAAGAAGCTCCTGTAATCGAAGAAAAGGTTGAGGAAGTTCCTGCGGCTGATGAAGTTAAAGAAGAAAAAATAGAAGAGACAGTAATCGCTGAAGAAATAAATGACAAGAAAGAGGACGAAAAAGTGAGCGAAGAAGTTAAAGAGATGGAAGAACAGGTATCAGTAGAAGCTAAAGAAGAAGCTAGTGAGAATTCTGCTCGTGACCTTGAATATTCTGACGAAACAGCAATTATTACTAAAGGCATGACAATCAATGGTGATGTTGAGTCTAACGGTAACCTTGATATTTTAGGTACTGTGAAGGGTAATATTGATATAGTTGGTAAGATTAATGTACAGGGTACAATCGTTGGTAATTCCAAGGCACATGAAGTATTTGCTGATGGAGCAGATATCAATGGCGAGATTAATGTTACAGGTTCAGCCAAGATTGGCCAGAACTCAGTAGTTATCGGTAATATATCAGCTGCAAGTGCTGTAATTGCTGGTGCTGTTAAGGGTGATATCGATGTTCAGGGACCTGTAGTTCTTGATTCAACAGCTATTGTAATGGGTAATATCAAATCTATGTCAGTACAGATTAACACAGGTGCTGTTATTGAAGGTATGTGTTCTCAGTGCTATGCAGAGGTTAATCCTACATCATTCTTTGAGGAATTTAAGAAGTCTGCAAAGACTATGAAATAAGCTAACTGGCAGAAAGGTCGATTATATGAAGAGATTTCTTTTAAAGCTTAGCGGTGAAGCACTGGCAAACGAGAATAAGAAATATAACGATGATATTATCTTAGGTATTGCAGGTCAGGTTAAAACACTTCTTGATAAGGGTAATCAGATTGGTATCGTTATCGGTGGTGGAAACTACTGGAGAGGCCGTACAAGCGAGAATATTGATAGAACTAAGGCAGACCAGATTGGTATGCTTGCAACAATTATGAACTGTATATATGTATCTGAGATGTTCAGAAGCCAGGGCATAGGTACAGAGATATTTACACCATTTGCATGTTCTACATTTACAAAGCTCTTTTCAAAAGATGCAGCTGTAGAAGCATTGAGCCAGGGTAAGGTTGTATTCTTCGCAGGAGGTACAGGTCATCCTTACTTCTCAACAGATACAGGAGTTTTACTTAGAGCAATTGAAGTAGATGCTGACGGTATCTATCTTGCTAAGGCAATTGATGGTGTATATGACAGCGATCCTAAGAAGAATCCAGCAGCTAAGAAGTATGACAAGGTATCTATTAACGAAGTAATAGAGAAGAACCTTCAGGTTGTTGATATGACAGCTTCAGTACTTGCCAGAGATAATCATATGCCTATGTGGGTATTTGATCTTACAAAAGAAAATTCAATATTAAATGCTATCGATGGCAACTTTGATGGAACAGAAGTAACTTGCGATTAAGAGCAAAGCTAAAATAAAAGTAACACAGTATTTTATATAGTTTGAAAGGACATGAATATGAACGAGAAACTCAAACAGTATGATGAAAAGATGAAGAAAGCATATGATTTTTTAGTATCAGATCTTGCAACAATTAGAGCGGGACGTGCCAATCCACATGTCCTTGATAAGATAAGAGTTGATTATTATGGTACACCAACACCACTTTCACAGGTTGGTAATATATCAGTACCTGAACCTAGAATGCTTCAGATTTCACCATGGGAGAAACCACTTCTTAAGGAAATCGAGAAGGCTATTCTTACATCAGATGTAGGAATCACACCTACTAATGATGGTTCTGTTATCAGACTTGTATTCCCAGAACTTACAGAAGACAGACGTAAGGAACTTGCTAAGGACATCAAGAAGAAGGGTGAAGATGGCAAGGTTGCTATTAGAAATGTAAGACGTGAAGGTAACGACGCAATAAAGAAACTTGGTAAGGAAGAGATGTCTGAAGACGAGCAGAAGTCACTTGAAGAAGAACTTCAGAAGATTACAGATTCTTATATTAAAGAAATTGATAAGACTATCGATCAGAAGACACAGGATATACTTAAGGTTTAATAAAAGTGAATTAACATGAGGGCAGATAAGTCTGCCCTCATTATGTATAGTCCACTTTTGTCTAATGGAGAATTATAATGAACATTCCAAAACATATAGCGGTTATACTTGATGGCAATGGCAGATGGGCAAAGAGTAAAGGTATGCCTAGAAATTATGGCCATATGCAGGGTGCCAAGACAGTAGAGAATATGTGCGAAGTTATGTGGAATAAGGGTGTAGAGTACTTTACCGTTTACGCATTTTCCACAGAGAACTGGTCAAGACCTAAGGAAGAGGTAACTCTTCTTATGAAACTTCTTCGTGATTACATGAAGAACTGCATAAAGAGAGCTACTAAAAATAATATGAAGGTCAGAGTTATCGGTGATAAGTCTAAGCTTGCTGATGATATTCAGGAAAGTATAAGAAATCTTGAAGAAGCAACTAAGGATAACACAGGCTTAAAATTTACTATAGCAATTAACTACGGATCTAGAGACGAGATGAGACGTGGTATAACAGATATTGCGAAGAAAGTTAAAGCTGGCGAGATAGAACCGGAAGATATTACAGAGGATATGATATCTGATTGTTTAGATACAGAAGGTATGCCGGATCCGGATTTACTTATTAGAACCAGTGGTGAACAGAGAATATCAAACTATCTCCTTTGGCAGATTGCGTATTCAGAGTTCTATTTTACTCCTGTATGTTGGCCTGATTTTGATGAAGCAGAGCTGGACAAGGCTATTGAAGCTTATAATACCAGAGATAGAAGATTTGGTAAGGTATAAAAATATATAGAAAAGGGTTTAGCTATGAAAACAAGAGTTATAAGTGGAATATTTATCGTAATATTTACATTAGGATTAGTATGGCTTGGGGACTTGTGTCTTGCAGGTGCACTTCTTGCAATTTCAATATGTGCATATTTTGAATTATGCCATGCAACTAAAGTATCTGAGCCTGGCAAGGTCAATGCATTAGAGGTAGTTACAAGTATAGTAATTGCAGGGTATTATGCATTAGTTTACTTTGTGAACAATCCATTATACAGCATGTTAGTAATAGTATTATTATTAATCATTCATATGTTTGTATATGTACTTGCATATCCTAAATATCACGCTGACCAGATTATGAAGTCATATTTTTCATTTGTATATGCACCAGTTATGCTTTCATTCATAACTATGACAAGACAGATGAGTGGTAAGCTTGATACAGATGCTAATATAATTGGTTTCTATGCTGTATGGATGATTTTCATCTCAGCATGGTTTTCAGATACTATGGCTTACTTTACAGGAGTATGTATCGGTAAGCATAAGGCATTTCCAGTATTATCTCCAAAGAAAACTATTGAGGGCTGCGTAGGTGGTATATGCGGCGGTGCTCTTGGCGGATATCTTTACGGATTAGTGCTTACAAAGTGCGGCGTTATGGGAAGTGAGATTATCCTTCCATTCGTACTTCTTGGTTTTGTAGGAAGTATAGTTGGTATGATTGGCGACCTTGCAGCGTCAGCGATTAAGAGAAATTATGAAATCAAAGATTATGGCAAGATTATTCCAGGCCATGGCGGCTTTATGGATAGATTTGATAGTATTATCTTTACAGCACCATTAGTTTATATTCTTGCTACATTCTTTATCTTATAAGATTATTTCCAATAGGTATATGATATGAGAAAACTTGTTGTATTAGGTTCTACAGGTTCTATAGGAACACAGACTCTTGAAGTTGTAACTGAGCAGGGAGACCTTGAAGTATTTGGTCTTGTTGCAGGTAGCAGGGTAGAACTGTTAGAAAAACAGATAAGACAGTATAAGCCTAAGTTCGCATGTATGTGGACAAAAGAAGCAGCAGATGATCTTAAGGCCAGAATCAAGGATATGGATGTTACTGTACTTCATGGTATGGATGGCATCATAGAACTGGTTACTAAGGAAGGATATGATGTCCTTGTAACAGCTATCGTTGGTATGATTGGTATAAGACCAACTATTGCTGCTATTAACTGCGGAAAGACTATTGCTCTTGCAAATAAGGAGACACTGGTTACTGCAGGTCATATTATTATGCCACTTGCAAAGGAGAAGAATGTACCTATTCTTCCAGTTGATTCTGAGCACAGTGCTATATTCCAGTCTCTTAATGGAGAACCAAAGGATAGAATAAAGAAGATTATTCTTACCTGTTCTGGTGGACCATTTAGAGGTAAGAAGACAGAAGATTTAGTTAATATAGGACCAGCAGATGCTCTTAAGCATCCTAACTGGGATATGGGTAGAAAGATTACCATAGACTCTGCATCTTTAGTAAATAAAGGCCTTGAAGTTATGGAGGCCAGATGGTTATTTGATGTGGATATAGACCATGTTCAGGTAGTGGTACATCCTCAATCTATACTTCATTCTGGAGTTGAATTTGTGGATGGTGCCCTCATTGGCCAGATGGGAGTTCCTGATATGAAACTTCCTATTCTTTATGCTTTATACTATCCAGACAGAAGACCTATGAATGCTAAGAAGTTAGACCTTTTCGAAGTAGGTCAGATGACATTTGAAAAACCTGACACTGATACATTCAGAGGACTTGCTCTTGCAACGAAGGCAGGTAAGGTAGGGGGAAGTCTTCCTACAGTATTCAATGCTGCCAACGAAAGAGCAGTTAAACTATTCTTAGAAGAGAAGATTTCATTCCTTGGTATATATGAACTTATTGAGGAATGCATGGATAAGCACAGCTTAATAGCTAATCCATCTCTTGATGATATTCTTGAGACAGAAGCTGCTGTGTATAGATACATAGATTCAAAATTCTAAAGGGGACAATATATTGGCTTCAACATTAGTTACAATCTTAAGTTTCTTAGTTATATTTACAGTTATCGTAGTATCTCACGAGTTCGGACATTTTATTATTGGAAGAATCAACGGTATAGACGTTGAAGAGTTTGCCATAGGTATGGGTCCGGCAATCTTTAAAAAGAAATTCAAGCATACAACTCTTGCAATCAGGTTATTTCCTATAGGTGGAGCCTGTGTTTTCCGTGGTATGGATGTGCTTGGGGATGCTGATGATGAAGAGGAAGAAGAATCTCTTGATGAAGATGGTAACGAAGTAGACAAGAAGAAGCTCTCTGTAAAAGAAAGAAGAGCTATGCTTCCTGATGGTTCATTTGCCAAGGCTAGTGTAGGTGCAAGAATAGCAACAGTTCTTGCTGGTCCAATCTTTAATATAATCTTAGCTTATCTTCTTTCATTGTTTATATGCTGGAACTGTGGTAGCGACCTTCCTATAGTTAGCGGTATCAGCGATGGTATGCCTGCCCAGGAAGCCGGCTTGCAGGAAGGCGATGTAATTAAAGAAATAAACGGCGAAAAGATATGTGTATGGGGTGAAGTTAGTCTTATCTCTATGATGAGTAATGGAGAGCCTCTTAACATTGTTTACGAAAGAGACGGCAAGACATATAAGACAACTATAGTGCCTCAATATAGTAAAGAGGCAGGAAGATATTATATAGGTCTTATTGGTGGTAATATACAGGCTGACGGAAGAAATCTTAATGTCTTTAAGTACGGAGCTTATGAGGTTAGATATTGGTTTGTAGCCACATATAAGAGTATAGGATATATGTTTTCTGGCAGAGGATCACTTGATGATTTAGCTGGTCCAGTAGGTGTAGCCAATGTTATAGATGACACTATTGAAGAAACTCAGCAATATGGCTGGTTCACAGTGTTTATTAACATGGTTAATATAGCAGTTCTTCTTAGTGTTAACCTTGGTATTATTAACATGCTTCCATTCCCAGCTATTGATGGAGGAAGGTTAATATTCCTTCTATGGGAAGCAATAACAGGTAAGCCTGTTCCACCTGAGAAAGAAGGTATCGTTCATCTTATAGGTATCATCCTTCTCTTTGCCCTTATGATAGTAGTATTATTTAATGATATAGGAAAATTCTTCAGATAAGGAGGACAGTATTATCATAAAAACTAAATACCACGATGGATACCTACTTAGGTACTGGGGGTCCTATTATGATGCAGGCAAGCGGCCTGTTAATCAGGACTCAGCACTACTTCTGGATATCCAGACTGCAGCCTGTCAGGTCTGTATGTGCGCAGTTGCAGACGGACTTGGAGGTATGGACTACGGAGAAGTCGCCTCAGGTTATATTATTGAGATATTATCTAGCTGGTTCTACAGTGATCTCATAAACCTGTTAAAAAGACGAGGATCTCTTAAAGCAATCTGGAATTCTCTGTATAAGATCTTATACAGGGCTCACAATGAATTAAAAGAATATGGACTTAAAAATGGGATAAAGACAGGTACAACTTTATCACTTCTTCTTTGCATTGGTAATAAAGCCTTAGTTGTAAACCAGGGAGATACTGCCATATATGAAATAGATAAGAAAAATAGAGTAAGGTGCCTAAATCCCATGATAGTTAAGGCTGATAGTAAGTTATCAAACTGTATAGGTCTTGGCTCTATAAAGAATATCTATATGAAAAAAATTAGGATAAGGAAAAATACCTCTTATCTTATATGTTCGGATGGATATTATAAAATGCTTGATGTTAGTAACATGGCAGCAGCTTTACACAGTCGAAATATAGCCTCTAATGACTCTATAAATAAAATCTTAAGGACATTTGGTAGGAAGAATGAACAAATGGGAGAAGAGGATAATATGACTGCTATCTGTCTTATGTTTTAAATATGAGGGACAAAATTATGTACATTGGAAAATATAAAATAATTAAAGAACTTGGAAGTGGAGCTATGGGAAAAGTTTATCTTGGAGAAGACAGCAAGCTAGGTAAACTCTATGCTATAAAAACAGCAATCCAAACACCAGATGGAAAATATGTAGAAGCACTAAAACATGAATGCCATATTATGAAGAACCTGTCAGAAAGATTTATCCCCTATGTTGTGGATGTGGGCCGGGATGGGGATATAACCTATATGGTTATGGAATATATAGAGGGAGAGAATCTTCAGGATTACCTTTCTAAACATGCTCCTCTTTCTCCTGATAGGGCTGTGGACTATATTAAGAAAATCACAGATATAATTTCATATCTTCATAGTCTAAATCCAGGCATAATATTTAGGGATTTAAAGCCATCAAATCTTATTATTGATAATAATGACAATATCAGGCTACTTGATTTTGGTGCAGGTATAGAAGCATACCATATGACTGACAGTTTATATATAATGGGAACTTATGGCTATGCTGCCCCTGAAGTATTAGAAGGGAAAAATATAGGCAGGAGTTCAGATATTTATTCTTTAGGGGCTATATTATATTTTATGCTTACAGGAATAGACCCTGCGCTGCCACCATACAAGATAGAGGATATACAAGAGGTTGATATAACTGTAGGAGATGGATTATGTGACCTGGTAAAAGACATGACTAATCCATCAATTTCTAAAAGAATATCTACATGTCAGGTCTTAGAAGATAGAATAAGGGACTTAAAAGATTGTAGTAAAGCCAGAAAGTTATATAGAGATTATCTGGTATTTTATCCGGCATTTATACTTGGGATAGTATATTCGAGTTATTATATATGTCTTAGCTATGTTAAAGAATGTATCTTATATAATAAACTATATATTTCCCTAGCCATTCTATTGGGTCTAATTTTAATAAAGAGAACACTGGACAGGCAGTATGATAATAGGCATTTTATACGAAAAAGAAGAATTAATCTTATATACACTGAAAAGCGTGTGGTGTTCTTTCCCCGTCACTGACGTGGTATAATTAAAATCACATGTGAAAATGAAAATTATGGAGGGAAACCCATGGCATATAGAGATAATACAAAGGTAATAAAGATAGGAGACAGAGTAATAGGTGGTGGCAATCCAATACTTATTCAGTCTATGACTAATACTCCTACAGAAGATGTTGAAGCAACAGTAAATCAGATTCTCAGACTTGAAGAAGCTGGCTGTGAGATTATTAGATGTACAGTGCCTAATGAGGCAGCAGCTAAGGCAATTGGAGAGATAAAGAAGAAGATACATATTCCTCTTGTTGCTGATATTCATTTTGATTATAAGATGGCAATAAAGGCTATGGAGAATGGTGCCGACAAGATAAGAATCAATCCAGGTAACATAGGCGGTGAAGAGAAACTTCGCGAAGTAGTTAAGGTTGCCAAGGAAAGACAGATACCTATAAGAGTTGGTGTTAACTCTGGTTCTCTTGAGAATGAACTTGTTGAAAAATATAATGGGGTAACAGCACAGGGTATAGTTGAAAGTGCTTTAGATAAAGTTCGTATGATCGAGCGTGCAGGATATGACAATATGGTTGTATCTATTAAGTCTTCAGATGTACTTATGTGTGTTCAGGCTCACGAACTTATAGCAAAAGAGATTAACTATCCACTTCACGTTGGTATTACTGAAGCTGGAACTTTAATTAGTGGTAATATTAAATCATCAATAGGCCTTGGACTTATCTTAAATCAGGGTATAGGTGACACTATTCGTGTTTCTCTTACTGGTGACCCTGTAGAAGAAGTTAAATCTGCAAGAATCATTCTTAGAACACTGGGACTAAGAAAAGGTGGAATAGAGATAGTTTCATGTCCGACCTGCGGTAGAACCAAGATTGACCTTATTGGACTTGCTAATAAGGTTGAAACTATGGTTTCTAAGTATGAGTACAATATCAAGGTTGCAGTTATGGGCTGCGCAGTTAATGGACCAGGTGAAGCTAAGGAAGCAGATCTTGGAGTTGCAGGTGGAATAGGAGAAGGACTTATTATTAAAAAGGGCCAGATAGTTAAGAAGGTTCCGGAAGATAAGCTTCTTGATGCTCTTAAAGAAGAACTTGATAATTGGCAGGGTAAGTAATAGTAGTTTATGGATAAAGTATCTTTTTTAGACGCTTTTGGTAAACTTGATTTAAAAAGCGATCTTGTAGAACAATTTGAGAATACTATAGTTGAACGTATGGTATACAGTGAGAAGAATTCCTTCTTACGTGTATACCTTTATAATGATGAGCTCATTTCTAAGTCTTATATTATTTCTTTAGAGAAGGAACTTGGAAGAAAGGTTTTTTCTCACAAACAGATTCAGGTTAAGATTCACGAAAAATATAAATTATCAGACCAGTACACACCACAGAACTGGTTTGATATCTATGAGGAAAGTATCAACTTAGAATTAAAACAGTACGACCAGGTACTTCAGACTTTGTTTAGACAGGGTAGTCCAGCATTTAACGATGAGGGAGTACTTGTAGTTAAGATTCCTGATACTCCTATTGGCCATTCTAAGGGTACAGAGCTTAAGGATGTTCTTGAAAAAATAGCTGGTGAAAGATGTGGTGTTAATTTAAATGTTGAGATTGAATTCACTGAACCAGTAGAAAGTAGAAGACGTAAAGAGAATGAAATCAGAGTTCAGCATATGATTAAGGAAATTTCCTTAAGAAATGCTGGCCCAGATGATGCTATTAATATTAGAGATCTTGTTAATCAGGAAGATGGTTCACAAGGTGAACTTTCTGGCACTGACGTTCCAGCTCCAGAAGGACTTCCATGGGATGACAACGCAGTGGCACCAGCTCCTTCTAAAGAAGCAGAAAATGCTGCTCCTGAAGTCAAGCCAGCAGATAGTAAACCTAAAGAAGCTTCTAAAGACTCAGCTGCCTCTAAATATGGCGCAAAAACTCTTAAGTCATTTAGTGAAGGCGGAGAAAAGAAGTTTAAATCTGGCAAGAAGGGCGGATTTGAATTCTCAAGAACTCTTAGAAAATCAGATAATCCTAACCTTATCTATAATAAGGAATTTGAAGGCGAAGCAGTTAAGCTTGAAGATGTTCAGGATGAGCTTGGTGAAATTATAGTTGAAGGTCAGATTATAAATATAGAAGAAAAGTTCCTTGAGAAATCGGGAAAAACTATTTATAAGTTTGAGATATCTGACTTTACTGATTCGATAAAGATTAAGATGTTCCTTTCTCAGGAATTTACAGATGAGATAAGACCGCTTGCCAAAGTTGGAGACTTTATTAAGGCCAAGGGTGTTGTAGCATTTGACTCTTTTGACCGTGAACTTGAGATGGGTTCAGTCTTTGGAATTATGAAGGGAAGCTATAGTGCCAAGAAGAGAGAAGACCTCTGGCCACGTAAGAGAGTTGAACTTCACTGCCATACAAAGATGAGCGATATGGATGGTATAGCCGATGCAGGGTCTGTAATTAAACAGGCTAAAAACTTCGGACACACTGCAGTTGCTATTACTGATCATGGTGCCCTTCAGTCATTCCCTGAAGCTAACCATGCAATTAAACCTGATGACCCATTTAAAATTATCTATGGTATAGAAGGTTATCTTGTTAATGACCTTAAGACACCAGTTACAAATAGTAAGGGGCAGGATTTTGATAACCACTATGTTGTATTCGATATTGAAACAACAGGTTTCTCTCCTGTAAGCGATAAGATTATCGAAATTGGTGCAGTTAAGATTCAGAACGGTAAGGTTACAGACTCTTTCTCAGAGTTTATTAATCCAGAGATTCCTATTCCAAGAAAGATTGTAAAGCTTACTGATATTAACGACTCTATGGTTATGGACGCACCAACTGTAGATGTTATACTTCCGAGATTTGTTCAGTTCTGTGAAGACTGTATTATGGTTGCTCACAATGCTGATTTCGATATGAGCTTTATCAATGCCAAGTGCAAGGAGCAGGGTATAGACGTTGACTATACCTATATAGATACTATGCGTATTTCCCAGGCTCTCTTCCCGACTCAGGCAAGACATAACCTTGATGCTCTTTGTAAAACTCTTAACCTTGTTAATGAGAAGCACCACAGAGCCGTAGCCGATGCTGAGGTTACAGGTAAGATATTTATGCGTTTCCAGGAGATGCTTGCAGATAAAGATATCCATAATCTGGATGAACTTAATGAATACTGTAAGCTTCCAAAAGAAGCTATAGCAAGACTTCATGAGTACCATATTACTATTCTTGCAAAGAATGAGATAGGTCGTCGTAATCTTTATAAGTTAGTATCTATGTCTAATCTTGATTACTATCATAGATATCCTAAGATTCCAAAAAGTAAGATTATGGAATACAGAGAAGGACTTATTTTAGGCACAGCTTGTTCAAATGGTGAACTATATTCTGAGCTTATTAGAAAGGCTCCAGAATCTGAGATAGCTTCTATCATAAGTTTTTATGACTATCTTGAAGTACAGCCACCAGGAAATAATATCCATTTAATAGAGAATAGTCATGCAGAAGATATTAACTCTATGGAAGACTTAGAGGATGCTGTACGAACTATTGTAAAACTTGGTGAGAAATACAATAAGCCTGTAGTTGCAACCAGCGACGCGCATTTTATTAATCCTGAAGATGGTATCTACAGACAGATTATTCTAGATAGTAAGGACAATGATAAGGGACCAGTTCCTTTATATATAAGAACAACTGAGGAGATGCTCGATGAGTTTGCCTTCCTTGGTTCCAACAAGGCTGAGGAAATTGTTATCGACAACTCTAATCTTATTGCAGACATGTGTGAGAAGATTACTCCAGTTCGTCCGGACAAATGCCCGCCGGTTATCGAGAACTCAGAAGAAGACCTTAGACGTATTTGTTATACCAAGGCTCATGAGATGTACGGTGAAGAACTTCCAAAGATAGTTGAGGAGAGACTTGAAAGAGAGCTTAACTCTATTATTGGTAATGGATATGCAGTTATGTATATCATTGCCCAGAAACTGGTTTGGAAGTCTGTAGAGGATGGATACTTAGTTGGTTCAAGAGGGTCAGTAGGTTCTTCCTTTGCTGCAACTATGTCTGGTATTACAGAGGTTAATCCTTTGTCGCCTCATTATTATTGTAAGAAGTGTCACTACACTGACTTTGATTCAGAGGAAGTTAAGAAGTTTGCTGGTATGGCAGGCTGCGATATGCCAGATAAGGACTGCCCTGTTTGTGGTGAAAAACTTTGCAAGGATGGATTTGATATTCCGTTTGAAACCTTCCTTGGATTCAAAGGTGATAAGGAGCCTGATATCGACCTTAACTTCTCAGGAGAATATCAGTCTAAGGCTCATAAATATACAGAAGTTATCTTTGGTTACGGTCAGACCTTCAAGGCTGGTACTATAGGTACTCTTGCTGATAAAACAGCTTATGGTATGGTTAAGCACTACTTCGAAGACCGAGGAAAAAGTAAGAGACCTGGTGAAATCAACAGACTGGTTCAGGGCTGCGTTGGTGTACGCCGTACTACAGGTCAGCATCCGGGTGGTATCGTTGTTCTTCCTGTTGGTGAAGATATTAACTCATTTACTGCAGTACAGCATCCTGCTAATGATGTAACTACAGATATTGTAACAACTCATTTTGATTACCACTCAATTGACCACAACCTTTTGAAACTTGATATACTGGGACACGATGATCCTACTATGATTAGGATGCTTCAGGATTTAACAGGTGTTGATCCTGTAACTATTCCTCTTGATGATAAGAAGGTTATGTCCCTTTTCCAGAACACAGAGGCTCTTGGTGTTACACCTGAGCAGCTTCGTGGTATCAAGCTTGGTTCACTTGGTATACCAGAATTCGGTACTCCATTTGCCATGCAGATGCTTGTGGATACTAAGCCACAGTACTTCTCAGATCTTGTACGTATTGCAGGTCTTTCTCATGGTACTGACGTATGGCTTGGCAATGCTGAAACTCTTATTAAAGAAGGTACAGCAACCATATCAACAGCAATCTGTACTCGAGATGATATTATGGTTTATCTTATCGGTATGGGACTTGATCCAGCTATGGCATTCTCTATTATGGAGAATGTACGTAAGGGTAAAGTTGCAAAGGGCAAATGCGATAAATGGGAAGGCTGGAAAGAAGAGATGAAGAATCACAATGTACCAGACTGGTATATATGGTCCTGCGAAAAGATTCAGTACATGTTCCCTAAGGCCCATGCTGCCGCTTACGTTATGATGGCCTGGAGAATCGCTTATTGTAAGATTTATTATCCGCTTGCATATTACACAGCTTTCTTCTCAATTAGATCTAAGGCATTTGACTATGAGAAGATGTGTATGGGTAAGGAAGCTCTTGAAGAAGAGATGGATAAGCTTGAGAAGATTCTTGATAGTAAAGATAAGACTCCTAAGGACGAAGATACCTATAAGGATATGAAGATTGTTCAGGAGATGTATGCTAGAGGCTTTGAGTTTACCAAGATAGACCTTTATAAGGCCAAGGCAAGGGACTTCCAGATAATAGATGGAAAGATTATGCCGGCATTTACTGCTATAGATAAACTCGGCGAGTCCTGTGCAGTTATGATAGAAGATGAAGCTAAGCAGGGACAGTTCTTTAGTAAGGACGATCTTAGACAGCGTGCCAAGGTGCCACAGACAGTTATGGAGACTATGGACAGACTTGGCATCTTAGAGGGAATGACTCAGTCAAACCAGCTTAATATCTTCGATTTTTTATCAGAATAAATCAGAATAAAAAAATGCTTGCATTTTATTGATTCTTATATTAAGATATACAAGGTGCTCGCAAGAAGTACCTTATATATGGCTCGTTGGTCAAGCGGTTAAGACGCTGCCCTCTCACGGCAGAATCAGCGGTTCGATTCCGCTACGAGCTGCGAATTATAAAGACCGATTCCTTAATCCAAAAGGGTTCAGGGATCGTTTTTTTCGTTTTATCTTCCTTTATATTGTGATAAAATAAGGATTAGGGTTATATTTTAATACTAATCTAATCTATATGAGGGGGGATATAATTAAATGGAAAAAAAGACCAAAAAGATTAGAAAAATCAGCGTCAAGCTACTTACATTCATTATTCCAGTAGTAGTTCTAACAGTCGTTGCTCTCGTTATTATAGCGGCAACCCTTTCTAAAAATCGTATGACTGAGATGGCTACTGAAACACTGGAGTCTTCTATTTCAAACCAGGCAGATAATATTGAGGCTTGGCTCAGTGAAAATCTCGAATATTTCAGTACTGTAAAACATACTATGGAGGCTCAAGATCCAGATGATATTGAGGCATTTCTCGATTCTTATTATGGATTTAACTCCAACTCACCAAATGGTTTTTATGTAGGTACAGCCGATGGTAAGCTTTACAAGGCTAAAGAGTCTACTAAAAAAGATAGTAATGTTACAGACAGTACCTGGTACAAGCAGGGTATTACCCGTATATCTATGGCCTATGGAACTGCATATACTAACGACCAGGGCCAAACAGTTATAAGTGCTACAGGTATTCTTAACGACGGAAGCAACACCATTAAGGTTCTTGGTGCAGATGTTACTCTTGATAAGATAAGTATCATCGTAAACTCTGCTGTTAAGATGAAGGGTGCAAGCTCATTCCTTGTTGATACTAATGATTACAAGATACTTGCTCATAGAGATGCAAGTTTGATTGGAACAAACCTCTCTACAGGTGATAAGAATAAACTACTTGCAGGTGCAGCTAAGTCTATTACAAGTGGTGATTTATCAAGTAAAGAAATAGATGGTAACATGGTTGCCTTTGTAGAAGTATCAGGAACAGACTGGGTACTTGTTTCATATATTCCAACAAGTATCATTCTTAAGTCAGTTTCTCAGATGGGTATGCTTCTCTTCATTGTAGGTGCAGTTGCCATAGTAATAATTGTTGTTCTTATCCTCTTTGTTGTAAAACGAGTAATTGCTCCTCTTACAAAGATTTCTAATAACATAACTTCTATGTCAGAAGGTGACTTTACAATTGAAGTTGATTCATCAAGTAATGATGAAATTGGACTTATGGGATCTAAGGTATCAGACTTTGTTGCAAGTATGAGAAATATGCTTGCAAGTATCAGTAAAGAATCTGACAAACTTAAAGAGGAATCTGATAACTCAGACAGAGTATCAAAGTCCATGCATGAAGCATCGCAGGCTCAGTCAGAAGCTATGCAGCAGCTTAATGATACAGTTGATCAGCTTGCACTTGCAGTTAATGATATTGCTCAGAATGCAACAGTCCTTTCTGGTGTAGTTGCAGATACAAGAGATAATTCTGATAAGGCTCATGACAGTATGAAGCAAACTGTTGAGATATCTCAAAAGGGTCGTTCAGATATGGAGAAGGTTAGCGTAGCTATGGGCGGTATATCTGCGGCAAACGAGCGACTTGTTGAATCTATTAACAAGGTTGGTTCTGCTTCAGAAGAGATTACCAATATCGTAGCTATGATTAGTGATATAGCAGAAGAAACTAACCTCCTTTCTCTCAATGCAAGTATTGAGGCAGCAAGAGCTGGTGAAGCCGGAAGAGGTTTTGCTGTTGTTGCTACTCAGATTGCAAAACTTGCACAGACTTCATCACAAAGTGCTAATAATATTTCTAATCTTATCGGTGAGATTAGAAAACTTATTGGTGATGCAGTAAGTCAGGCAAGTGAAAGTGCAGATAATATTAAGGAAAACAGTGAACTTATCCATATAGCGGTTGAAACATTTGACCAGATTTATGACATTATTCAGGATACTAACTCTCTTATAACAGATATGATGACTGATATTCAGAAGGTTGAAGATGTTTCTACAAACGTAGCGGCTATTTCCGAAGAGCAGGCTGCAAGTGCTGATGAGATACTTGCAACTTCTCAGAGTATGGTTGAGATGGCTAACAATATTACTCAGAACAGTCAGGATGTGGCAGACAATTCACACGAACTTGCCGAAACAAGCCAGACCCTTACATCATATGTTCAGAAGTTTAAGATTTAAGGAGGCCGTGGATATGTTTAAGAATAAAAGAATAAAAAGATTAATTAGTATCGTTCTTACTTCTATATTAGTATTAGGAATCCTTACAGGATGTGATAAGGGATCAGGTGGTGGTTCTACATCAGGTTCAGGAGTGAAACTGTATTTTACTACACCAGTACTTGATGATTTTAAAGAATTATTACTCAATGCTATAAAGGATTCCGCTGACAAGTCAGGAGCATCTTTAACTATTGGAGAACCTTGTTCAAGTGTTGATGAACAGGTGGCTCAGATAAGAGAAGCAGCTACTTCAGGATATGATGTAATTATATGTAATCCGGTAGATAGTGAAACAGTTCTTCAGCTTGAAGTTGCAGCAGGCGACTTACCTATTGTCTTTACTAATTCACAGCCTGAAGAAGATAAACTTGAAGCAAATAAATATATGTATGTTGGTAGTAACGAGAATGATGCAGCATCATTCCAGGCAGAATATGTATGGAACAAACTTGGAAAACCAGCTAAGATGAATATTGCAATCTTATCTGGTCAGCCTGGACATCCTGCAGCAATTGCAAGAACCAAGGGTGTTAAAGACTATTTCAAGAGTAACAATGTAGATGTTACATATGTATTTAATGATACTGCATATTGGGACACAGAAAAAGCATACGAAGCTTTCTTAATATTCCTTAAGACCGAGCAGCCATTTGATGCTGTAATATGTAACAACGACTCTATGGCAATTGGTGTTGTACAGGCTATGAATGAAACAGGCTATGATACATCAAAGATTCCAGTTGTAGGTGTAGATGCTACTGATGGTGGATGTGATTCTATTCGTCAGGGTGGTATGCAGTTTACTGTATATCAGTCAGCTGTAGGTCAGGGTGCCGCTGCTATTGAAACAGCTATCGCACTTGCTAAGAAAGGATCTGCATCTGGAGTTGAAGGACTTAGTAAAGATGGACTTTATGTATGGGTTCCATATGTTCCAGTAGATAAGTCTAATGTAGATTCATTTAAATAAAATCTATATCTGTATTTTAGAATTTAGATTTACAGTAAAGAAATCCTCAGATGCATAAAATTTGTATTTGAGGATTTTTTAACTTCAATATATAAATTGGCGTTTAAGCGCATAATTATCCTTACTTGAGCTTGATTAAAAAATAAATCTGCCGTTTCAGATGGTCAAGGCTGCGAAGCACCGCTATGCGGCTATGGCCTTGACAATCTGAAACTGGCAGATTAGAAGAATAAACAAGCTCAAGTAAGATTAGGTTTGCAACATTTGTTGCGTAACCTTAAGGAATCTAGCTTGTGTTATATAATTATAGGTACCTGTGCTGTGTCGTTGAAAAACAGGCGTGCTTAATGTAAAATAAATATATACGTATAGCTATCGATGAAGGGAGGAAGGTATATGAGTACTGCTAAAACTTCTGTACTAGAAATGTTAAACACAGTTCCGGATGATATTCAGGAAGAGATGGTTATTTTAGAATGCTTATATAAAATGATGAAATTAGAAACGAGTAGAAAATCAGTAAAAAGTTTAGGTGTTATGTCTACTGATGAGGTGCGTGCTCATTTTATAATGAAACATGAAAGGAATGCAGTGCCTGTATGAGAGTGAGCTGGACGAAAGAGGCTCTCAACGACCTTGATGATATAGAGGATTTCATAGCTATTGATAATCCTGAACGAGCTGTTACTTTTCTTGAGGAATTAATTGATTTCGGTGATTCCTTGGGAAATTTTGCGTATAAAGGGACACAAGCAAAGTGGACAAAGGATTCTTCTATAAAAGAATCTTATTATAAAGATTATACTTTTATTTATGAAATAGAAATTGATACTGTTACAATTCATGAAGTACATAATTTTGCTAAAATGATGCGCCATTTTAACAGATGAACTATCTAAAACCCTGTAAATGGAATGTTTACAGGGTAAATTTATATACAAAGAGGAGATATTAATATGCCTAGAGTTAAGGTTTATGATTATCCAGAAGCTGACGGTAAAATAACATATTACGCTGTGATTATTTCTGACTTAAATCGTTATTTAACAGAAGCGACAACTGCGCTAAATAACATATCGCAAGTTAATTCACGCGACACAGTAATAGAAACACAAACGAGTGCAGGTCCTTATTATGATGCATTTATAACTCATAAGGATAATTGGTTTGATGATTTAATATCGATGAAAAGAAAATTAGAGAATTTTGTTAATATTATTTCAAGTAGAATAAACGATGCCCAGAACTTAAAAAGGGAATGGGAAAATAAAAAAAAGTTATTTCATTGGGAGGATATATAATTGATTATTCTTGCATCATCCGGACAACATTCCTGAATTATCCGGACAAGATTCTTGCAATACCCGGACAAGATTCCTGAAACATCCGGACAAGATTCTTGAATTATCCGGACAGGCTGACATCAAATTTCACTCCACTTAGAATGTATGTAATACATTCTAAGGAGGTATCGAAATGAGGTGTCTTGAAACCATGAAATTAACTGAAATCTTAAGATTATACAATCTAGGATTCAATTACCGTGATATTGCTAACAGCGTTGGTTGTTCTAAAACCACAGTTGGTGAAGTGCTCAAACGCTGTAATGATTTAGGTATTAGCTACGATATTGCTGTTACACTATCTGATTCAGAGTTGCATAACCGCATATATCCGGATTCCTTTGGCAGGAAACCCGAAAAGCAAGAACCGGACTTTGAATCAATATATTTAAGGTTGTTATCCAATCGTAGAATCAACTTGCAGTACATCTGGGAGGAAGAGTATAGACCCTCCAATCCAGATGGTTATAGTTATAGTCGCTTCTGTGCTAAATACAACATTTGGAAAGACGAAAACGGTAAAAATGTTGTACTTGTTAAAGAACGTGAGCCAGGAAAGGAACTATTTATTGACTGGGTTGGCGATAAACTTTCTTGCGTTTTTGATCAAGAAACAGGCAAGCTTATTGAAGCACATTTCTTTGTTACAACACTTGGAGATGGTTCTTATCCTTTTGTAGAAGCATTTCCTAACGAAAATCAGCTAAGCTGGAATCAAGGCCATATAGATGCTCTTGAGTGGTACGGTGGTGTTCCTAGGATATTTGTACCAGATAACTGTAAAACAGCTGTTATACATAGCCGTATGTATGACCCTGAAATAAATCATGCATACAGAGACTTAGCACGTCATTATAATGTCGCCATAATTCCCGCAAGAGTTCGTAAACCTAAAGATAAAGGTTCTGTAGAATCAGGCGTTGGTTGGCTTGAAACATGGCTACTTGGTTGGCTTGAGGGTCGAGTATATACATCTTTTGAAGCGCTTAATGAAGATATTAAATTACGCATAAAAGAATTAGCAAAAAAGTCATTTAAGAAGCGTCCAGGTTCAAGAGAAAGTGTTTTTCTTGCCCTAGACAAACCAGCTCTTAATCCTTTACCTAAAGATAGGTTTTCATTTTATGAAACAAAACTTATAAAGAGTGTAAGCAATAATTATCATGTTGAGTATGATAGTTACTACTACTCCGTACCATATTCTTTCTACGGCAAGAGCGTTGTAATACATGCATATGCCAAAAGTATTGAAATATATGATCAAAATCACAATCGGATAGCTGTTCATCAAAGAAATTATTCTGGTAGAAGATATATTACATCCGTAAACCATATGCCTGAGAATCATAAGGCAATCAGTGAATTCAATAGTTATGATGGTAGCTATTATCGCCGTAGAGCTGAATCTATAGGTCCTAATACATATACATTCGTATGTAAACTGCTTGAAAGCTATTCCTTTGAAGAACAGGCCTATAAATCTTGTATGGGTATAATCAGATTTAAGGATAAGTACAGTCCTGAAAGGCTTGAAATGGCCTGTAGTAAAGCGTTAGCACTTAAATCTGTTACATATACAACATTAAAGAACATCCTGCAAAATAAGCAGGAAACACAACCACTAGTTATTAGTTCCGATGCGGACACTCCAACTCCATATCATGAAAATCTCCGTGTCGGAGAATGGTTATGAAGAAGGAGGTAAACCATTATGAACTATCAAACAACAGAGCAGTTGATTGAAATGCGGCTTCATTCTATGAAGTACGAATACCAACGGCAAAGCGAACTTCCAGCTATGGAGGAACTATCTTTTGATGAAAGATTTTCCATGATTGTCAATGAACAATACGTCGCTAAGACCAATGCTAAAGT
>JAEEGJ010004130.1_pt1 | contig 50789 bp, 39 predicted proteins | sample 8958761 | NCBI WGS metagenome assembly JAEEGJ01 (sample SAMN16246546, study PRJNA631951) | gut metagenome | biome: gut microbiome; feature: rumen; material: RS-attached | host: Bos | place: Iran: Karaj | collected 2018-10
AACTTGTTTTTACCCATAACAATTCGTGCACTTTTGTTATTCGCCGCAAAGATAATACGTGCCGTAGGGTACGAGTCAAGAGAAAAGTTAAAAAACCTGCTTCGTTCTGATAAAATGCCCCTCCTGCACGGCGGCAAACGTGGCCAGAGCAGCAACGATGGAAACCGGAATCATTGACCAGAATATTGTCGGCATCGTCAGGAAAAGCAGGAAACCGGTCAGTTTATTAGCCCATGTGTGAGGAAAACAGAATCGTTTGAGGACGACTAGGGCTGACACCTGGTTCAAAATCTTGATGAAGACAATCACCCCGGCCCAGATCCACAGCCAAACGGGAATCTCAAACTCCTGCAACAGCCGGACAGCGCAGCATGCCACGAATATGATGTCGGCCACACTATCCAAGACGGCTCCAGTCCTGCTTTCCGCATGGAGTTTTCTTGCTAGCCAACCATCTAATATATCGCTGAGCCCGCAGAGCGCATAGAGTGTCCAGAATGGCCATCCCTTCACATCGCAAAACAGCAGGCTGGTGGAGCCTGCTATCCTTAGTATTGATATGACATTCGGCAAATGCTTCATATCACTTCAATGTAGAAACCAACCGGTCTTCGATAAAACCCGATTTATCACAAACCACACATAGTGGCCGTTTTTCGGAAGCCGTTGATTTATAATACCTTAATTAATTGTGGGTGGTTTATTTTTCCATGCATCTTAATCCAATCGCCTAACAATTAACCACTTATGAAATACACTAATTGACAAAATATCCTGCGGATTTGAGCAATTCTATGGCATGTTCAAAGCATTCAGATTTTGTCAGGATGTAATCCGTATTGAACGTGGAGATGGCGAAAATGCCGATTTTCCCGTCAGCAAGCACTTTTGAGATATCCGCAAGAATACCAATAAGCGAGAAATCCAATGTGCCTTCTATGCGGAAAGCACGCCATCCATCATCACGTTCCACCGTATTGCCAGGCACTAACCGGGTAGGGCATACTAACGAATTCTCCTCATCTGTTGAGCCTATGAACACAAAAGGAGATGACAAGTTGATTTCTCCATAATCCTTAACCTTGCAGATGCTGAATATGTCATCAATAATCTTAAGTGTCATATTGCTGAATAGCCCATTTTATCTGACACAAAGATAGGAATTCTTCACAAAGCGCCTGTCTCTTGAATAATAATCGCGAAAAGAAGCATTATCTTGATCATGGCTCTGCTGTTTGGAATCGCTGAGGGTTCTCGGGCGCAAAGATATCACCGACCTAATGACGGTCGATAGCCAAAACCATAGCACATACACGGCGCAGGGCTGGACGGTTATCGGCATGGATTTGAACGCTGGCGCTGGGGGCAAGTACATTTATCTCCTCTACAAGACGAACAGCGGCTAGGGTGGTTTGACATAATTAATTAATAATCAATTATTTCCGCATAATTCACTATTTACTGCGGATTAAGGTAGAGGCAAGCCCATCCCCATTTTTTATCGAAATAAACCACGCTTAATATTATAACCATTAAAGGTTTTTGCCTATTTTTGTAAAATCAAAGATATCAATGGTCTATATTAAAAGATTTGTCATAATGAAAAAGTATTTGGTTCTTGCCGCTATCTCTCTTGCGGTCGCAGTATCCTGTGCTGAATCTCCGGAATCGCCCTTTACTCGCAAAGTGGCGGATTATGCGGAGGTCACTTTTGACGCTCCAGATTTGAGCGGCATCACAGACCATGGGAAAGAGGTCCTCAGGCTTTACCGCTATGCCGCTGATATAGTCGATTCCATTTATTGGCGTCAATACTTCGGTGACAAACAGGCCCTGCTTGACGGAATGACCGACCCTCTGCAGAAGACTTTCGCCGAGATCAATTACGGCCCATGGGACCGCACCAATGGCAAATCGTTTGTGGAAGGCTATGATGATCGTCCGGCCGGAGCTGGTTTTTATCCTACGGATATGACGGTGGAGGAGTTTGAAGCCTGGGACAATCCTGACAAGAACAGCCCTTATACACTTATCCGTCGCGCCTCTGACGGCTCTCTGGAAACAGTATGGTATCACGATGCCTACAAGCCCTACATTGAAAAGATAGAAAACTACCTTAAGGTGGCGGCTGACGTCACAATCAAGCCTAGCGTGAGGGACTATCTCCTGGCCAAAGCCGAAGCCCTGAAGACAGACAATTACTACGAGAGTTCCATAGCTTGGCTGGATATGGATGACAGCAAGATGGATCTTGTCATAGGTCCTAACGAGGTCACGGACGACCAACTTTTGGGAATCAAGCGCTCCTACGAGGCTTACGTACTGCTGAAGAATGAGGCCCAAACCAATGAACTGATGCAGTATGTGTCACGTATCCACGAGTTGCAGGAAGACCTTCCCGGCGATCCTGAATATAAGACCTTCCAGCCCGGAACCGGTTCAAACATCTTCTCATGCGACGCTCTGTACTATGCGGGAAAAGCTAACGCCGGCGTGAAGGTCATCGCCTTGAACCTGCCTTTTGACGCGGATGTCCAGCGAGATCGCGGCACCCGTACCATATTGCTTCAGAACGTCATCAAGGCAAAGTATGATAAAATCATCGCCCCTACAGGTGAACGCCTCCTTGACGCCGAAACCGCGGAGCACCTTTCCTCCGACGCCTTCTTTTGGACCATCGTGTTCCGCGAGGTGGCCCACGGACTTGGTGTAAAGGAAACCGTCAACGGCAAGGGTAGCGTGGAGCAAGCTCTTGGAAGCGCCGCCGCGACGTTTGAAGAGTTGAAGTCAAATGCCGCCAGTGCCCTCCTTGTCTGCAAACTCCAGAAACACTTCGACATCCATAACCATTATTTCTACAGGGATGATGTCCTTACGACCTTCTTCGCCTCCATCGTTCGTTCTGAGCGATTCGGAGAAGCCTCCGCACTTGGCCGTAGTAGTGTGGTTATCTACAACTATCTCAAAGAGGCCGGCGCTTTCAAGCATAAGCCTTCGGGACAATACGATTTGGACCTGAATAAAATGGAGAACGCCCTTTCCGATCTCACCGCCTTCGTCCTCAAGACACAGGCCACCGGTGACCGTGAAGGTGCCATGGAATTCGAAAGCAAGTACTCAAAACGCGGAGAAGACTACGAGGAAGACCTTTGGAACCTTCGCTCGGTGGATATTCCGGCGGACATAAGGTTCAGCTTCAAATAATAACCGGCGTTAAACCCTATTGCCTTTTTTCTGACATCAACTTCTCCAATTCGGAATCAGGTTTTTCTTGGATTTCTTTGTCCTGGAAAAACCTGGTAAGCATTGTGGCGTCAAGATAGCACAAATTCTTGAGAATTAACCGCTATTTGAATCTACAAACCACATTTTCCTTATCTTTGTGAATAGATCTCCTGAAGAATACCATGAAACACCATTCATTGATTCTCGCCCTGTTTACCGTACTGATTATATGTACGGGCTGCAAAACCTCAAAATCCACGAGGGATCCAGAGAGCGCCAGTTCGAGGAATGATGTGTCGATTCGAGTAAAACAGATCTGGGATTCGGACCAGCATTGCGCATTCACATCAATAATCCGCTTCAATAACCGGTTTTATATTTCTTTCAGGGAGGCCGAGAGTCATATTTTTGACAGCGATGGAGTAGCCAGAGGAAGTGTACGTATCTTGGTTTCCGAAGATGGTGAGACATGGTCCTCTGTGGCACATCTGACAAAAAGCGGATATGACCTCCGTGACCCAAAGCTTTCTGTGACCGCAGACGGAAGGCTCATGGTAACCATCGGAGGATCCATTTACGGGGCGGACAAGAAATTGGAAGGCCGTATTCCCCAAGTCTCTTTCAGCACTGACGGTGAATCGTTTTCCGATCCTGTTCCTATCGAATTGGATTCCAAGACCAAAAACGGGATAGATTGGCTATGGAGGGTGGACTGGCTGGATGGAGTAGGATATGGTGTCGTATATTCATTGCTTGATGAGAACCCCAGAAAAGCGGAGCGGGGTTCCGCTGTAAACTTGGTCAAGACGATGGATGGCATTCATTATGAGAATGTCACAATGCTTGATTTGCCGGATTTCCCCAACGAGACAACCGTCCGTTTCCTTCCTGACAAGCGGATGCTGATGATGGTCAGGGAAGATTCAGGAGACTTGCAGGGATATTGGGGCATCAGCGATCCGCCATATACTGAATGGTCATTCAAAAAGATGGGACTTCAACTCGGAGGGCCTGACTTCATTGTCTTGGAAGATCAGACCATAATAGCCGGAACGAGATCCTATTTTCTTCCCGGATCATATAAGACGCTTTTGTTGAAAGGAAATCCTGAAGGCAGGTTCACGGAAATCTGCTTCCTTCCATCAGGAGGTGACACTAGTTATCCCGGTTTCATCGTCGTAGGAGATGAGCTGTGGGTATCTTACTATTCTTCGCATGAGACTGACAAGGCTTCGGTCTACCTGGCCAAGATACCCTTATCTATGATTAAATAACCACATGAACAAACGAATCTTAATAATCAGTCTTTTGACACTGATCGCCCAGATCATGTCAGCGCAGGTGATCAAGATCGGCATTATCGGCCTTGACACTTCCCATTCCACGGCGTTCACACGCCTGATCAATACCAATGAGATCGGTAACGGCGAGTTCAAGGTCGTCGCCGCTTATCCTTATGGCAGCAAGACCATTGAATCGGCATACAGCCGTATCCCAAAGTACACGGAAGAAGTCAAGGGATATGGCGTGACGATTGCCTCAAGCATCGCTGAATTACTGAATATGGTCGATTGCGTGCTTCTGGAGACCAATGATGGCAATGTCCACTTGGAGCAGGCGGAGGAAGTGTTCCGATCCGGAAAGAAGGTTTACATAGACAAACCCATAGGTGCCACTTTAGCCCAGGCGATAGCGATCTATAAATTAGCGGAAAAGTACGGAGTGACCACCTTCTCTTCCTCAGCTGTCCGTTTCACCGCCTTGAATCAGGAGATACGCGATGGGAAATATGGAGAGATACTTGGAGCGGACACTTATTCCCCGCATCACCCCGAGCCATCTCATCCTGATTTCGGTTATTATGGTCTTCACGGCGTCGAGGAGCTTTACACGGTCATGGGCACAGGCTGCAAGGAAGTCAGCCGCGTCCACACCCCTTCAGGCGATGTGGTCTCAGGAATATGGGCCTATGGCAGGATCGGGACATTCCGCGCCAACATAGACCCGCCCGGAGGTTATGGCGGCAGGGTATTCACAAAAGATGGCGTGAAACTGACAGGAGGATACACCGGATATCAGCCTCTATTGGCCGAGATTCTCAAATTCTTCCAGACTGGTGTATGTCCGGTTGACAAGGAAGAGACATTGGAGATATTCACATTCATGGAGGCGTCGAATCTCAGTCTGCGGAAGGGAGGAAAGACTGTATCCATGGACAAGATCCGTGAAAAGGCTGAGAAAGAGGCTCGAAAACTATTACGGAAATGAAACGAAGGGAGTACATCCTCTCGCTGGTGATGCTGGCGAGCCTGTTCTTCATCTTCGGCCTTGTCTCATGGGTCAATTCAATTCTTGTCCCCTATTTCAAGGTCGCCTGCGATCTCAAGACCGGTTTTCAAAGCTATCTGGTCACCTTCGCGTTCTACATCGCATACCTTGTCATGACGATTCCGGCCGCATTGCTGTTAAACCGCACCGGATTGAAAAAAGGAGGCGTCATCGGGTTGCTCATCCTCGCCTTGGGAGCCCTGCTTTTCTGGCCGGCCGCATTGACCAGGACATACGGTCTGTTCTTGCTAGCGCTATTCACAATGGGAACAGCGCTAGCTATTCTCCAGACGGTAGCTAACCCGTTCGTCACCATCATCGGCCCTGAGGAAAGCGCCGCCAGACGCATCAGCGTTATGGGCGTATGTAACAAGTTCGCCGGAATCATCGCCCCTTTGGTTTTCGCCGCTTTGGTGATCCGCCCTCAAGACAAGGCCACAATGGACCTGATCGGCCAGGGCAGCCTGACAGGGCAAGCAAAAGAAGCGGCGTTGGACGAACTTGTCAGAGGTGTGATCCCGCCCTACATAGTCCTGGCCATACTGCTGGTTATTTTCGCCTTCGTATTCCGCTATTCCGCTCTGCCGAACATCAATCCTGGTCGGGATAATCTCTCATCATCGGAGGGAACTGACAGGAAATCCATATTCTCCTATCCCTACCTTATCCTCGGAGTGGTCGCCCTGTTCGCCCATGTCGGCTCCCAGCAGATCACAATCAGCACAATAATCAGCTACGCCCAGAGTCTCGGCATGGACCTGAACGCCGCCAAGTTATTCCCCTCCTACACCCTAGGCTGTATCCTTGTGGGCTACTTGATAGGTATTATCACCATACCAAAATATCTCAGCCAGCAAACCGCCCTGCTCATCTGCACGATCACAGGTCTTGTCCTGTCCATCTTTGTCCTTGCCTTCTCGCCAAAGGCATCCATCTGGTTCCTCGTATTACTGGGTATTCCTAATTCACTGATATATGCCGGAATCTGGCCTTTGGCCATCAAAGGTCTGGGACGATGGACCAATCTTGGTTCTTCGCTGCTCGTGATGGCTCTTTGCGGCAACGCCATCATGTCCCTATTATATGGGCTTGAGGCCGACCGCCTAGGAGAACATGCGGCCTACTGGCTCCTTATACCATGCTTCGTCTACATGATATTCTATGCGGTATATGGCCATAAAATCCGAAAAGACACGATATGAAAGAAGGTAAAACCGCGATTATTCGAGGAACGGTTCTCACCCCGAGTGGTGAGATTCAGAAAGTATTGATATTCAATGACGGTATCATTCTCGGCCTGGCCGATGAAGCGCCTTCGGACGCTGACGAGGTCATCGACGCGTCAGGTTGTTATGTCTCCCCAGGGTTCATCGATATCCACACACATGGAGCCGGCGGAGCCGATTTCATGGATGGCACGGTGGAAGCTTATCTGACCGCTGCCAGGATGCATGCTATCCACGGGACAACCCTGTTGTATCCTACCACATTGACTTGTAGTGACGAGGTTCTGTTCCGATCCTTCGACGTGTATCGAGACGCCCGCGAGGCGAACACCGAGGGTGCCCAATTCGGAGGTATTCATCTTGAGGGACCGTATTTCTCCCCCGCGCAAGCGGGAGCGCAGGATCCCCGCTACCTGCGGAATCCTCGTCCGGAGGAATACCTCGCCATCCTGGACCGTTGTCCGGACATAGCCCGTTGGAGTTTCTCCCCCGAGTTGGAAGGAGCTTCAGCTTTCGCCGCCGAGCTTCATCGTAGAGGCGTTCTGGCGTCTATAGGTCACACCAACGCCACTTTCGACGAGTGCGACGCCGCATACAAGGCTGGAGCCAGGCACATGACACATTTCTTCTCATGCATGAGCACTATCGTCCGTAGAAACTCTTACCGTACGGCCGGAGCTCTTGAATATGGCTACTACCAGGAAGGAATATCCCTTGAGATTATTGGAGACGGGATTCACGTCCCGTCCACTTTGCTCAGAATGATAATCAGGGTCAGAGGGGTGGACAGTATCGCCCTTATCACGGATTCAATGAGGGCGGCCGGTATGCCGGACGGGATCTACAAGCTCGGAGACCTTGAGACTGGACAAGACGTGATAGTGGAAGACGGAGTGGCGAAACTAATGGACAGGAGAGCATTCGCAGGCAGTGTCGCCACAACAGACAGGCTGGTGCGCACCCTGATCCGGGATGGAGGATGCACTCTGCTGGAGTCCGTACAGATGGCATCCGCCAATCCCGCCAGATTCATGGGCATCCAGGATCACAAGGGTAGCCTGGAAAAAGGGAAAGACGCGGACATTGTCATCTTCGATGAGGGCATAAATATCAAGAGAACAATCATTAAAGGAAAAACAATCCACAAATGCTGATAAAGAATTTCAAGGTCGACAGGCTATCTGTGAAAGTCTTCGACAGCAGGGAGTCGATGGGAGAGGCGGCCGCCAGCGAAGCGGCCACCCGTCTTAGGGACATCCTCTCAAGGAAAGAAGAAGTGAACGTTGTGTTCGCTGCCGCCCCTTCGCAGAATGAGTTTCTGGCAGCCCTCTCTAAGGCCGAAGGAATCGACTGGGGACGGGTTATAGCCCTTCACATGGATGAATATGTGGGATTGCCAGAAGACGCTCCCCAAGGATTCGGAAACTTCCTCAAGCGAGCCATATTCGACAAGGTCCCTTTCAAGAAAGTCTTTTACATAGGCTCCCAGCTCCCTAGGGAAGAAGCGGTAGCTAGATATGACAAGATACTGTCGGAACGGCATATAGACATAGTGTTCATGGGAATAGGAGAGAATGGCCATATCGCCTTCAACGATCCCCATGTGGCTGATTTCAACGACCCTCTCCGCATCAAGGAGGTTGACCTGGACCTCAAATGCAGGACGCAGCAGGTTCATGACGGTTGTTTCAGCGCCCTCGAGGACGTCCCTGAATATGCCCTCACTCTGACCTGCCCGGTTCTTTTCGGGACTGACCACCTGTTCTGTGTCGTCCCGGCGAAAACCAAGGCCGAAGCCGCCCGGGCGATGCTTCAAGGCCCCATAGCGGAAGCTTGCCCGGCGTCTATCCTACGCCGCCACGAAAGCGCCACCTTGTATCTTGACCGGGACAGTGGCAGCCTCATTATGTAATTAATAACCAATGAATATGACAACTAGAAGAGATTTTATCAAGAAGACGGCATTGGCTTCCGTGGCCCTTGGTCTTGGCCAGGGCGTCAGTCTCGAGGCGGACAACCGGAAAAAGAAGAAAAATGTCGCACCCACTAAGAGGGTCATAGGCGCCAATGACGTCATCCGCCTGGCGGTAATCGGAGTCAATTCCCGCGGCAAGGCTCTCGCCAAGAATTTCTCCAAAATGCCTCTATGCGAGGTCACTCACCTTTGTGACTGTGATTCTAACGCCTTGGCCGCTTGCCAGGAAGAAGTCCAAAAGATCACGGGCAAGACTCCAGTAGGAGTAAAGGATATCAGGAAACTCCTGGAAATCCCTGAGATTGACGGAGTTGTGATCGCCATGCCGGACCACTGGCATGCTCCCGCCGCCATCATGGCCATCGAGGCAGGCAAGCATGTGTATCTTGAGAAACCAACTTCCCATAATCCGGCAGAGAACCAAATGCTTCTCAGCGTCGCCGCCAAACATCCCGAGATCGTGGTGACTGTCGGTAACCAGAGACGTTCCTGGCCAAGGGTCCGTGAAGCCATCCAGGAAATACACGATGGAGCTATCGGCGCTGTGCACTACGCCAAATCATGGTATGCGACCGATAGGCCTTCTATCGGCAGAGGCAAGGTTGTCCCGGTACCGTCCAATCTGGATTGGGACCTCTGGCAGGGACCTGCGCCCAGAGTGCCTGATTTCAAGGATAATATCGTGCATTACAACTGGCATTGGTTCTGGAATTGGGGAACAGGTGAAGCCTTGAATAACGGAACCCATTTCGTGGATGTCATCAGGTGGGGCCTCGGTGTCGACTATCCAACGCAAGTAAACTCCGTTGGAGGAAGGTGGCGGTATGATGATGACTGGGAAGCCTTTGACACACAAATGGTCACATTCCAGTTCGGCGACAAGGGGGCGGGCTCTTGGGAGGGCCGCAGCTGCAACGCCGTCCCGGTCGAAGGTTACTCCACGGGAATACAATTCTTTGGGGATAATGGTTCCATCATTATCAGCGGAGGAAATGAGTATAAGGTGCTTGACGGGAAAGGCAAGGTTCTCAAAACGGCGGTGAGCGAGATCAAATTCCAGGACGGGGATCTCCAGAATCCTTCCGAGCAACTCGACGCCTTCCATTTCCAGAATTGGTTTGACGCCATCCGTCAAGGCACTCCCCTGAATTCAACTCTTGAGGAAGCATGCAAGAGCACCCAGCTGGTCCAGTTCTCGAATATCGCCATGAGGGTCGGACATTCAATCCAGATTAATCCCACAAACGGATTCATAATCGGAGATCCAGAAGCCCAGAAATACTGGGGACGCGATTACGAACCGGGATGGGAGCCTAAGATTTATTAGAAATAAATGATTCTTATATTTGTCATATTGAAAACCAATCGGACATGAAAAGACTTATTAGACTTGTTTTGATCATCGCGGTAGCATATCTTGCCGTGAAATATTGCTCCGACCATTACGGGAATGTGATCTCCCTGCCCGGAGGACTGGGAGGAAATGAAAACACAGAGACGACTGAGGATTCTGATGGAGGCTGGTTCAGTCCCAAAAAGGATTCCGAGAAGAAAACCTCGGAGAAGAAGTCCGACAAGGATGTCCCCAAGGACATCAAGGATCTGGAGAGGCAGCTTGGTATCGGAGATGATGATGAGCCCACGGCGACCATCAATGTTCCTTCAACGACATCCACCACTCCCGCTACAGCGTCTTCCCCTCTGACATTCAAGGGGATTCCCATCAAAGGCTCTCTTTCGGCTTTCGGAAACGAATTGGTCAAGGCGGGCTTCAAGAGCGCTGGCAATGGTACTTATTCCGGAGATTTCGCCGGATATAGCGGATGCAAAGTGACTCCTTCAGGTAATAACCCGGTCAGCGAAGTACGTGTTGACTTCCCGGTCATCTCAGATTGGGATAATCTGGAGAAGGCATACGATTCGCTCCAGGCTTCCCTCACCCAGAAATATGGCATTGAACCGGTGACCTCAACAGGGAGCAATGTCGCAGTCTACAACCTTCCGAACGGAACCATCACCCTGGACGCTGATGTCAGGAATCAATCTTCCTGGCATGTGATCTTGAAGTATTCAAACCTGGCTTCTACAAGTTCCACAGGAACACTTGGAAGGAATCCTATTGACGACCTGTAATTCCTCATATCAGGAGAGCATGCCGGAAGACGGTTACCTACAGGAGCGCAACCGCGCCATAGACATGTTTCGGGGACTCACCATGTTTCTGATGGTGTTGGTGAATGACCTTTGGTCTGTTGGCAATGTCCCTGAATGGATAGGCCATACCAAAGCCTCTCAAGATGGAATGGGTCTGGCCGACATAGTGTTCCCCATGTTCCTGTTCTCTGTGGGAATGTCCATTCCCTACGCCCTGGAACGCAGATTCTCAAAGGCGCAATCAGGTGAAGGAATATTCGGCCATATATTCCTGCGGTCTCTAGCCCTGATTCTGATGGGAGTTTTCACCGTCAACTCCGAGGCTGGTTTCGCTCCGATAGGAGGTTATGGGAAAGGACTCTACTGGTTTTTTATGGTGCTGGGCTTTTTCCTGGTATGGAACCAGTATCCGGTTGATTTTAAGCCCAAAAAGTGGTTGCAAGCAGCAGGGATAGTCATATTGGCCCTGCTTGCTTTTACCTTCCGTGACGGCGATGGAGGCTATTTCCGGGCGAGTTGGTGGGGAATACTGGGATTAATTGGATGGGCATACTTGTTCTGCGCGACGGCATGGATGTTATCCCGGAAAAAGCCCTGGGTAATCGCTGTGCTCTGGCTGGTGGTTTGTGTCTTGAATATGCTCACAACCAACTTACGTGGCGGTGAGGGCTTGATTGACGGTGGCAATTTCATCTCCGATTTCTCTCGAGCGATTCACCTTGGAAACGGATCAAGCGCATTGATGGTCCTGGGAGGCATGGTTACCACGCTCACCGACAGGCGCCTGTCCGGGAAAGAGGGATCTTACCGTATCCGCATCGGAGTTGTGGCAGCCTTCGCCCTAGCCCTTCTGGGATGGGAATCTCACCAATTCTGGATCACATCCAAGATAATCGGGACCCTCCCTTGGTGCTTATATGTTACCGCGATTTCAGTGGCATTCTACACCCTGCTCAGATGGATTGACAAGCGTGACTGGACAGGCTGGTTCAAGCCATTGAGTCCCGCGGGAACGGCTACCCTCACGGTATACATGATGCCCTATCTCTATTACGCGCTTTGGAGAGCCCTGTCCCCGGCTGTGCCATCTTGGTTAGCCGGAGGTATAGGAATACTCAAATGCGCCCTGTTCTCGATGCTCTGCATCGCAACAGCCTGGCTTCTTGGCAAGGCTGGTCTTAAATTGAAGATATAAAGTTAAAATCCCACGTCATGAGAAAACTTATATTTCTCCTCCTGGCCTCAATGACTGTAGGCATCACCGCGATCGCTCAAACCCTTGACGAGAGAATCCCTGTCAGGGGACTCGCCGTCGCCGCTCCCACACCCCAAGATGTCAAACCTTTCATCCGTTTCATCGAGGAGGAGCTTGTCCCGGCGAAACTGAATCTTTTGATTCTACGTGTGGATTGGGGTTATGCTTACGAATCCCATCCGGAACTCAGGGACAGAAATCCTCTCTCCCGGGCTGATGTTGACAAACTTGTCGCGGTTTGCCGCAAGCATGGCATCCGGCTGGTTCCCCATGTGAATCTCCTCGGGCATCAATCTTGGGCGAAAGAGACCAATGCCCTTCTCAGGGTATATCCAGAGTTCGACGAGACGCCATCCGTGAAGACAGAGGACTACACGGGTTGGCCAAATCCGCAGGGATTATATTGCAAGAGCTACTGTCCGCTCCATCCCGATGTCCATAAGGTTGTCTTCGACATAGTCGACGAGATTTGCGACGCGTTCCAGACTGACGCGTTCCATGCTGGCATGGACGAGGTGTTTTACCTTGGTGAGAAGGAGTGTCCGCGTTGCAAGGGACGTGACAGGGCTGAGTTATATGCCGGAGAGGTTCGTACAATCCATGACCATCTCGCCCTCTCAGGCAGGCAATTGATGATATGGGGGGACAGGCTGCTCGACGGAAGGACCACGGGACTCGGTGAATGGGAGGCCAGTTACAACGAGACCTGGCGGGCTATTGACATGATTCCCAAGGATATCCTCATTTGCGACTGGCACTACGAGCGTGCTGACCTCTCAGGAGTGTATTTCGCCATGAAAGGCCTCCCTGTTGTCTCCTGCGGATACCGCAACCCGGAAACCTCCGTCCAGCAGGTCAAGGACATGGTCAAGTTCCGCACCCAGACTAACCGTGAGACTAAAAAGTATCTCCAGGGCTACGTCCACACAATATGGAGCGGGGCAAACGCTTTCTTGAAGGCATATTATGGGAAAGAAGAGGAAAGCGCTCGTGGTGGAAGCGATGCCAAAGCTCTGAAAGCGGTTCTCTCATATATGAAAGAGTTGGCTAAAGAATAAGGAAGATGAAGTACTCCCTCAGCGCCCTGCTCCTTCTGGTCGCAGGGCAGATATTCGCGCAAGAGGCGAAGTTCCATGGCGCCTTCACCGAGAATTTCTCAAGTGAGACCTCGGAATACTTCGATTACAATTACAGGCGATCCGGATATGACTCACGTTATTATTCCGGAATACGTTCTTTCACCGAGGCCGGGACGGACATCATGCTGTACCGTATTGACCCGAATGATCCCGCAGGTGCCGGCAAAGGCCCTGAGATCATGTCCAAAGATTACACTTTCTACGGCAGCTACTCGGCTAGGTTAAAGGTACCAAACGCCAGAGAAGCCCAGCCTAATATAGGTGCGGTGGTGGGGTATTTCACCTACAATGTCGAACCGGAATCTGGTCTCAGTGAGATTGACTTCGAATGGCTTCTCGCCGATCCCAGAATTATTTACATCGGCACCTGGACAGGAAAAAGGGGCTCGTTGAACCGTGTGGGGCGCACCATCAACCTGGCCACCGGAGAAATCCTGGAGACTACCTTCAGAAGTGAGTCCCGTTTTCCTGACGGTACAGTGGAGCATATCCCCAGAACCGCCCTGACGGATCGCCAGAACCTTCCGGAGACCATTGCTCCAATAGAGGGCTACGACGCTTCGAAACAGTTCTACACCTATGGTTGGGACTGGTATCCCGACCATCTGGTATGGTGGATAATCCATCCCGAGACAGGAGATAAAGTGATATTGTGGGACTATAAAGGAGGACAGGATCTCTTCCCCGGACATCCCTCCAAAGACGGCATTCCGTGCCTGAGGACGAGATACCGCCTCAACTTCTGGCATACCAACAACTGGCCGGTGGACACCAATCCCGCATCCATTGAGAAGCCTCTGTATCCCTACGAGCTGGAGACTGACTGGATGTCCTATACACCTTACAATCAATAGCTTCCTCACACAATGTTCATTAAAATAGTTGGAGGGAAAGTCCTGACTCCATCGGGAACAATCAATGCGAACGTCTTTGTCCGGGACGGAATCATAGAGAAAATCACCGATTCTCCCGTCGAGATTCCGGAGGCGACGGTATATGATGCGAAGGGACACTATGTGGTTCCCGGCGGAATTGACCTCCACATCCACGGAGGCGGAGGACGAGAGTTTGTTGAAGCGACAGAGGAAGCCTTCCGGGCTGTGATGGACTCACACGCCCGATACGGCACAACGTCCTTCCTCCCCACCCTGCCGGCTTGTCCCACCGAAACCATCCTGAAATCAGTAAAGACCTGCGAGAAAATGATTTCCGAGCCGGATTCCCCTTTACTAGGACTTCATCTTGAAGGCCCGTACCTGAATCCTCGCAAGGTCGGAGCGATCATTCCGGAATATGTCACCCCTCCTGTCGAGGAGGACTATAAGGCCATCCTGAACAGCACGAAAGTCATCAAAAGGTGGGATTTCGCTCCTGAGCTTCCCGGGGCGGAGGCTTTTGCCGAATGTCTCCGGGAGCACTCGGTTCTTGCTTCACTGGCTCATACCGAAGCTGAGTATTCCCAGGTTCTCAAAGCCTTCGAATGCGGCTGCACACACGCCACCCATTTCTACAATGCGATGACAAGCGTACATAATGTCCGGGAATACAAGCATGAGGGAACGGTCGAGAGTGTCTATCTCATTCCGGGAATAACAGTAGAGGTGATCTCTGACGGCAAGCATGTCCCTCCGGCGATCCTCCGGTTGATCTACCAGATAAAGGGAGCGGATAGTACAGCTCTAATCACTGATGCTCTGGCGGCTTCCGCGGGAGGGGACGTGAGCGGTATCTCCGACGGGCGTGTCATCGTGGAAGACGGGGTATGCAAACTTTCAGACCGTTCCGCCCTGGCCGGCAGCGTGGCCACCATGGATGTCCTTATCAGGACTATGGTGAGCGCTGGAATTCCTTTCTCCGACGCGATCAGGATGAGCTCTGAGACTCCAGCGAGAATCGTTGGAGTCCAGGACCGTAAAGGAACTCTTGAGAAGGGTAAGGACGCCGATGTCGTCATCTATGATAACGACATCAACGTGAAACTAGTGCTGCGGAAAGGGCGGGTTATTCCAGATATAAATACTCTTTAGGGATGTCCTGGTACCTGGCGTGATCCAAACGACGCCATTGAACTCTAAGCCTATCCTGCCCGCCTTCCTTGTCGGCCATTATCACGGTGAAATCATGGAAGCCTTTCTCTAGATTGACCCGTCCCTGGAAGCGGTCGTCACCACTCATGGTCCAGTCATCAACATGGATAGCGGCTTCTCCACGACTTGTCACGTGGAAAAACCAAACCCCTGTCTCAGGAACATATAGTTTTCCGGACTGTTGGTAACCATGTGACTCGGTATGCTTTTTCCGTACGACATAAGGAGAACTGACGACCTCTGAGGACATCTTTGTTCCTGAAAGGATGTCCTCGGCAACGGTGAAGTCCCCGACGTATTCCGTTCTGGTCAATCCATGATCCTTTCCTTTAGCGTCTACAGCCTTGTGAAGGGTATAATCCAAGTCCACTTTTAATGTGTCCATCTGGACGATCCCCCCTTCCGCCTCACGAATCCATGTACGGAGACCATAATCCCCCTCGGTCAACTCAATGATCCTGGCTCCGAAGGGCAGATTATTGTAAGTTGTGTTACGGCCGGAGAATCTTCCGTAGATCAGGTAAACATCATCCTTTTTCACAACATAGTCATTGACATGGTCATGGCCGGTGAAAATGGCATGAACGTCACCGCACTCGACGAAAGCGGAGAACAGCCCGGTGTTCAGGTAACCAGGGCATTCGTTTTCCTCACGTACTCCCGACACAGCAGGGACTGTCTTGATGGTTTCGCCATATTCCAGAAGAGGAATATGGAAAAATGAATATGCCGGATACGGAACGCCCCCGTGGGCGTTGGTATAGGCGAAACTGGTGTTGCGGTACCATTCCACCTGATCCCATCTGAACCAGCCGTAATCTGAGTCCACTACCTCGTTCATGGTGTAATCTCCGGAATCCATGCAATACAGCAGAGCGGCAATCCCGTCTCCTGAAGATGACTTGATTTCCACGGCCATATCATCCAGCCATCCAGACTTGGCTGTGTTCAGGCTCATGGGATGCGACATCACTATGTCCGCGATCTGGCGCTCTGTCAACTCCTGCTCCCTGTCATGGTTGCCTAACGTGACAACAAAGGGTATTCCCCTCTCATCAAAAGGCTTCATGAAGTTGACCCAAGAAGAATCGGCTCCTATTCCGGTCACCACATCTCCGGTGAATACCGCAAGATCGGGTTTCTCTGTGTCAAGCATGTAGCACAGCTGCTGGAAAGCCTTCACGTATTCATCCTGACGCTCCCAACAAATGTGGGTGTCTGTCAGTTGCAGGATCTTGAAAGTCCCCTGATTGTTGAAACGCAGGGTAATATCCTTTGATGTCGACGGCTTCTCGGTGGATGAACAACCTGCCAGGATGATTCCTATGGATAATACTATAAGTTTATGAATCCTCATAATAATATTAACTGATTTTCAAGTATTTCTAAATCTTGGGCAGCTCCCATGGCGCGCGGTAGGTCTTGCAAAGGTAGGTGTCAGCCTCCGCATCGTGGAATGTCTTTCCGTCCCAATAAAGCCTCTTGCCTGTCCGATAAGCTATGTTGCCCAAATGGGCGAACTTGGCGATGTGGGCGCCTATCTGAATGCTGGCGTTGCAATTGGGGTTACGGCTCTTGATGCATTCCAGATGGTTCTTCACGTGTAGATTAAGGCCTCCCTCGCCATAACTCTTATGAAGAGCTACCGCTTCCATGCGTTCGGCACCTCCCACTTTCTCAGGAATAACCTCCCATCCCCCGCGGTCGATGACAAGGGTTCCGTTCTCGCCCACGAATCCGAGACCATGATTGCGGCCATATGCGCCGTCATCGATTCCGATGGCGTGATCCCACATTACAGTGAAGTCTTTGAAGGTATATACCGTCTGAAGCAGGTCGGGAGTCTCGCAGGCGTCGTCCGGATAACCGAACTTGCCGCCAGAAGCCATTATGCTCTCAGGTGCTGTGACATTCATGCCATAAAGGGCGTAATCAAGGAGATGTACACCCCAGTCAGTCATAAGTCCGCCCGCATAATCCCAGAACCATCTGAAAGTGAAGTGGAAACGATTGGGATTGAATGGACGCAGAGGCGCCGGCCCCAGCCACATGTCATAATCCACTCCTTCAGGAGCCGGCTGATCAGGCTTGACTGGAATTGAAGGGCACCAACCCTGATACGAGAACACACGGACTGTACGGATTTTTCCCAGCTTGCCGCTATGGACGAAATCCATCGCATCCTGCCAGTGAGGGTCACTGCGCTGCCACTGCCCCACCTGGACTACCCTGTTGTATTTCTCAGCCGCGCGGACCATTATATTACATTCCTCAATGCTATTTCCAAGCGGTTTCTCGCAGTAGACATCCTTCCCGGCCTCGCAGGCGGCAACCAGCTGGAGACAATGCCAATGGTCAGGGGTGCCTATTATGACCACATCCACATCCTTGTTGTCGATGAGTTTCCTCCAGTCCTTGTAAAGGTGCTTTACCTTCTTGCCCTGAATCTTCTCAGTGTCAGCGGCTCTCTGCTCCAGCACTCCACTGTCGATATCGCACAAGGCGATGCAATCGACCTCCGGATTACGTAGGAACGCCTGTAGATTGGTGAATCCCTGACCACGGCAACCTATCAAGCCGAGGTGAATCTTGTCATTGGCTCCCACCGGCTTGGCTGCCATGCGGACCATAAGTGGACTCAAAGTTAGCCCGGCGCCAAGCAAGGCACTCTTTTCCATAAACTCTCTTCGTGTCATTGTATTTAGTGTTATATGTTTTTAAATGTCATGGCACTCAGAACCTCACGACAAGACTCGTCTTGGCGGTGAGGTCATCAAAATCAGCCTTGGTCTCCAACTCATTCTTTACCCTATGGTTGGGCGTCCAGATCGTGGTACGCATCCCATTGAATCCGAACCGGTTGTAGACAACAGTACCGACTAATGAATATCTCCCCATAGAGAAACTCAACCCTGAACGCAAAGTGACTGTCGGTACGATACTTCCGTCAAACCTTGTCTTATTGACGGACCCATTCTCCATCTCCTCAAGCGAATAAATATGGTTATAAAGGGATGCCATCGGTATGGCTGTCATATTAACCGTGAGATTCCGGTAACCGTTCCAGTTCTTGGTGTCGTCTGAATCGCGGTGAAGCAGCACCAAATTGTACGAATACCCGATTCCAATCGATACCTGCTGGGTGGAATAGTGGAATAAACCATCCGTGAATGATAACATTGACCGATCCCTCTTGTCCATCGACAGGTCTCCTTGAATGTACTTCGCCAAGGTCATAAAAGATCCGGCAGAGCGGCATTGGTCGACACCGCAGCCCTGAGTGGCATTGTAGTCGAATTTATAGCCATTAAACAGGTAGTACACATCCCCCGTGATGGTACGCATGGCACCAGGATAATCAGAGGTAAAATCTATGGGGGAAAAACCATCAACTGACAAGGTGCCGCTCATGTAATCCTTCAAACGGAAATACCTCACTGTACCCCCGAAAGTCGGCATCCTCAAGGAAAGTGAGATGAATGAGTTCTTGCCTGGGTTTTTCGACCCCAACTCGAGACCTCCAGATATCCTCAAACTCCCGTATCCGACAGAAAGGCCCATCTTCGTATGAAGATGTCTCTGCAAGTGGTTATCAAAAACCGCATGAGTGGTCTCCCCATTCTTGAAAGTCAAGTCATTAGGTTGGAATATAGTGTTATTGATATCACTATGAAACTTGACTCCTGTCGTGATCAAAGTGTTGTCCAAAGTGAAAGACCATGGCAGAGGAGACTTGAGAATATACGCCGTGTCCTTTTTCGGGCTAGGATTGAGCAAGATACCCAGCACTTTCTTCACAATGCCGTCTGGCAAGCGAAGTCCCTCATCCTGAGCGGATAAGGAAGGAGATAAAAGCACAATGGACAGCAATATGACGGCTATTCTCCTCATCGGAATCAAACCCTCCCGCAGTCGTATAGCTCAACTTTAAGTGATTTGACCTTTGAATCGGAAAGGGCCTTCACACTCACATCTGGAGTGGCCTTGAACAACCTCGCCCCGATGACTTCCACCTTACCAGGTTCATTGTGAGTCAGATTATATGTCCTTCCGTTTATCATTATCTCAAGAGAACCCGTGAAATCAACCGTAAGAGTCACCGCGGCGAATTCCGGGGTCTCGGGATTCCACTTGACTGACTGCCCATCAGGAAGTTTTAAGGATTTTTTCTTGAAGGAGTCAACCGGCTTCCTTCCCTCGGTCTGATGCCACCAAAAATCCGACAGCTGGATGGTGACCTCATCAGAAACAGCCCTCTGCTCATGCGGAGCGGGAAAAATCGAGGCCTGCACATCAAAACCGGCGTCCTTTACGGCCTTAATATATTCAGCGTCAAGCATATCGTGCTTCATAGTACTCATGCCGCACTTTCCGCCCATTGATTTAAGGCGCTCGATTGTCTTGGCAGCATCATCTTTGCCCGGATCCAGCAGAATAAGGCAGGAGGAATAGTCACGTGCTTGACTCACAGCGGCTTGAGAGGCATCAAACGCAATAAAGCCATCTCCAAGGATCTCATGGGCCAGCTTATACGACTCCACCACAGCGCTGTGGAGCATGGGCATGACACCATATTCCCGGCAAGCCTCAAGCTCCTCCTTCAGCGTCGGAATCGGCACCCTAAGAGAAGGGTCGGTGGATTCAAGGACGTAATTGGTTCTCAAGTCCTCGAAAGTGTGCTCCGTGACCTTAACCGGTTCCTCAATCTTTGAATAGTCGGAAGCGTTGCGCATTGTGCGGTTGATGGTTCCGTCATGCATTATCACCATCACGCTGTCGAGGGTGTACTTGACATCACACTCAATTGCGGGATAGCCGTACTGAGCGGCCATCTTCACTCCGGCAGGGCAGTTCTCATTGATGTAATACTCTCCCCCATCCTTCAACCAGCATCCCCGGTGAGCGACAGACATGGGAAGATTCTCCACCTCGGGAGAGCCACACGAGAAAGTCGCGGCCAGAGCCAGGAAGAAAACTATCGCCTTTAACGTACGCATATCGCAATAATTAATACTCAATACTTTAATAAAGGAAATGAAGCTTCTCGGGAAGCTTTGTGTAGTCATCGATGAGGATGTAGTCCATCCCGCCGAGGCGGATCTGGCTGTCGTTTCCGCCATCCGCGAAATCGTCTCCCACGAATAGGATCTGGTCTTTGACATAACCATGCTCGGCGGCATAACGCATCACAGCGTCGTACTTGTTGTACTGTTTCGGGGTTATGTCAAAAGAAGTCGTGCCACCGATGAATATCGAGTAATCCTTGAATATCTCACATACCTCCGGGAACATCTCCCTACGGCGGATCTTGTACGGGTCAAAAGCGAGTTTATCTGCCTGGTCTGCCTTAGTGCCGAGAAGCGCGAAAGTGACCATACCGGACTGGTGATATTCGTTTGAGTCACCTTTAAACTCAGTGTAACCGTATTTCTTTCTTAGCTCAGAGGTTTTTTTATCAAAGAACTTCCGGTCCACGGGGCAGGTCTCCTCACGGACAATCTTGAACTCCCCGTCAACAATCTGGCTTTCCTCCATTCCGTAGTTTCCAAGAATCGTGATCGGATAATTTCCCATCTGGTTGTATATCCTCTTGCAATTGCCACCTCCGGCCATGATGATCTCATACCGCTTTGAAAGGGTATCCAGCACTGCCCTGTTGGCATCGGAGAGAGGCTGCTTGTGCTGGGTCAGAGTCCCGTCCAGATCGAAAACAATGAGTTTCTTGGCTTGTTTCCACTGAAGCTCCCTTATGGCCGACATCAGGTTAAGCATCGCCTGCGGCTCATCAGAGCTCACATAGTCCACATGGTGGCGCATGGCGAAATCGGCGAGGTCATAACTGTTTACCGGCCAAAGGACCGTCTGAAGCCCCGCCTCATGGGCCTCATCGAGAAGGTGAGTCCGGTTCATCACCACATTCATGTGGTAAGAGACTCCGGCGTAGCCTCTGCGTAGCAGCTCTTCAGTAGTGAATGCCTTACCACTTGAAATGGGTATAACCTTGGTTCCCTTCCTGAGCCTCAGGATCTCGTCGCAAAGATGCTCGCTGAAGGAAATGAATGTGACCTGGTCATACATGACCATCTCGTCGCAAAGAGCGACAACCTTCTCAGCCAGAAGAGTTTCCCTCTCCGGTGTAGGATGCGCCTTAAGCTCCAGGAAGAGCATCAGGCCAGTGGTCTTCTTCGCCTGGGTGAAATACTCCCTCAATGTGGGGACCTTATCACCGTTCGGGAGGACGCATGACCGGACTGTCTTGTAATCAATCTTCTGGACATCCGCATAGTTCGATCCGGCGATCTTTGGTCCATGCAGGATCACGAGGGAGTCGTCGGTGGTGAGGTGGACATCAAGTTCCACACCCTCGACCCCAAGCTCCTGCGCGCCACGAAGGCTGGTCAAAGTGTTCTCGAATGAACCCGGATGGGCATAATATCCCCTATGGGACATGACCTTTGTCTGAGCGGAAAGCAGGCAAGGTAAAACCGCGAAGACTAATGCGGCGATGACGATTGAAACCTTTCTCATCTATTTCGCTTCTATTAATATCCCTTGAGATGAAGACACTGCGCACTCATACCACCCGTCGGCGTCCCTCCTCATCGGGAGATATGAGTCTCCCATCTTCACAGACACTTCACGGCCAGGTGCCTTGAAGCGAAGTTTCCAGGCTTTTGGCGCCTTATCGAAAGGATCATCGGCTATGCACAGGAACAATGCCTTACCCGTTCCACCGTTCCTTGGGACCATCTCCCCCACTAACAAAGGGCAGCCGGTGGAAAGATCCGAGAACACCTCGTCATTGTACGACTTAACGCTCTCCTCTCCAGTGCCTTCAAGCATATCCGTCCCCTCAAAACCAACGAAAGTAGTTGATTTAGAGGAATATCTCATATAATCCTTCCCTATGGAATGAAGCTCCGTATTAACCTTTTTCAGCTTGTCATACTGCTGAGTCTTGACCCCTTTCTCATCCAGCACCTGATTGGTCCACCAACCTGCGGTGTAGCAAGCCCAGGTTATATTCTCCGCCCCGAAAGCCAAGGCTGAGTAAGCCTGGAAACGAAGCTCGTTCTCTGTGATCCAGACCTTAGGGTCGTAACTGTTGACCTGAACCGTGACCCACATCCCGCGTCCGGTTTTCCGGCAAGCGTCCGAGACAACCCGAAGGTTGGAATAGTCCAGAGCCACTCCGACGTTCTTGTAGTAGAAATCGTAGGAGAGGTAATCCGCGGGGACATATTCGCAGTACTTATCAATATGCTCGGCATAAGTGGCCGTGCCGAGCTGACTCTTTGTCTGTGCGGCCGTGTTCTGGGACACGGAAGCGTAATTCGGGTAAAGATTCAAGAAAGCGAACTGATTCGGGAAAAGCTCCTCAACCTTTTTCAGCACTTCCCCGTAATAAGGGAAATCCAACGCTGACGGCTCGTCCCCGATGTCTATTCCCCATATTGCCGGATGGTCCTGGAAAGAAGCGGCAGCCGCCTCATATTTCGACAACGGATTGGCCTCCCGCAATTTCCCGGCATTATCGCCGTCTCCTCCCCACCATCCCGGAACCACGCCGCTGACAATGGCTCCGACTCCGTACTTGCTGAACAGATCGAGAGTCGGACGATCGTTATCCATGCAGATGACAAAATCCACTCCGCAGTCCGCAAGATCCTTGACATGGGCCTCGGTCCGGGCATAGGGACGCAAATGATACACTCCGATATTGAGCCGGCTCCTGTCCATCCGGCCTGGCTTGGTGACATAATCCTGAGCGAAAACCCCGATTGATGACACCAGAGCAAACAGTAAGCAAAATAATCTTTTCATGACCATAAAGATACGAAAAAAAGTCTTTACCGGCATCTTGAAGTCAATGGTCCTCAAGCGAAGGAAAGTTACGGGACGGGTTTAAGGAATCTCTCCAGGAAATCGTAGCCCGTGTCCAAGGCATATGAGGGCGGCCGGTGACCGGAAGCATGATTGAGAAAGCCAAGACGGTCAGGATAATCCCGGTAGCCTGAGGCTGATTTCATGCACTCCCAGGAAGTATCATCATCCACTTCCCCAGCAATGAGGAAGAAAGGTTTGCCTCCAGACAAGGACAAGAGCCCCGCCAGATCCATCCCCTTCGCTTTCATCTCCTCGAGATCGTCTCCCCAGTACCATATCTTCTCCCAGTTCGACTGTTCCCATCGGAATCCGAAATCGCTGGCAAGGATTACCTTGATTCTCGGGTCCACGCAACCGGTACAGAAAGCCATTTTCCCCCCGAGAGAATGGCCGGCTATCCCGATTCTTGACGCATCCACTCGAGGGTCTTCCTCTAAGAGATCAACAAGCAGGCGGGTATCAGCGACGAGCTTGCCCATTCCGGTCCAGGACGGCCAATCCCGTTTCAGCGCTTCCCCTGCCAACTGCCAGCGTCCGAAGTCTCCACGGTCAAGATGATTGTCCACATAGGTCAAATGGTAAGCATCGGCGCTAATGCAGGCAAAGCCCCGCCTTGCCAGATGAGCCATCATCTCCAGACCGGCATACCGTGGCAGCGGCTCTCCGGTCTCAAGTTCGAATCCCAACACCCCTTCCGGGAAATAATAAGGCACGACAACGGCGGGTATGGCCTCTTCAAGATGCTTTGGAAACACCTTCAGCACACGCTGGACGGTTCCTGGCCCATTTGCCTGGAGGAGCAATTCCACATCGACTTCTTCAAAAGAATAAGCCTTGACAAAAAGGACATCCGGCTCAAAACGATACCCCTTCGGTGGATCTAGATAACGTGACCATTCAGAGCCGTTTCCACAGGAGGAAACAATCACGGTTACCGATAAGAGCGCAGACAAAACCAAAGCTTTATATGCTGAACTCCTCATATTAACAAAGATAATGATTTTAGCGGCAGGATTTTGAGCCTGAAACAAATTTTCGTTAATTTGTATTTGTGTACCACTAAAACCTTATAACTATTGCTATATGGCATCTTTGACTCGCAGATCTTTCTTGAAAACATCCCTGGCCGCCGGTGCTGGTCTGACTATCGCGCCATCAATCAGCGCACCCCTATTTGCCCGTTCCTCCGTGCTCAAGGGCCCTTCCGCACCGTCCAACCGCATTAATATCGGTGTAATCGGCACCGGGCGCATCGCCCGTGACCATGACATGCCGGGCGTGATGAAGTTTGACGACAACCGCATCGTGGCTGTCTGTGACCTGGATGCTCACCGAGTACGGGAAGCCAAGCAGTTTGTCGAGGAAGGATACCGGAAACGCTACGGGAAGTGCGATGTCGATGTGGCGATGTACGAGCATTACGAGGAACTGCTTGCCCATCCCGATATCGACGCCGTAATCATCTGCACCCCCGACCACTGGCACGCCAAGCCTGCGGTAGACGCCGCCCGGGCTGGAAAGGATATATATCTGGAGAAACCCACCTCGCTGACAATCCAGGAGGGACGTATCATGAGCAATGCCGTCAACGCCACGGGTGTGATCTTCCAGCTGGGCACACAACAGCGCTCTTCCGAGCAGTTCCGCTATGCCTGCGAGCTGGTACGTAACGGAAGAATAGGCGAATTGAAAACCATTGACGTCCGCCTGCCTGGCGATCCGTCTGGCGGGAATCCGGAACCGATGCCTATTCCAGAAGGCTTCAATTACGAGAAATGGCTAGGCTCCACACCGTATGTTCCCTATACCGTCGACCGTGTCCATCCTCAGGAAGGGTATGGCCGTCCAGGATGGCTCCGCTGCCAGCAGTTCGGCGCCGGGATGATCACCGGCTGGGGCAACCACCATTTCGACATCGCGCAATGGGCGATGGGAACGGAGTATTCCGGCCCAATTGAAATCTACGGTGAGGCGACGTTCGCCGACAATGGTCTCTGGGACGTGCACGGCGCTTACGCCACGGAGATGAAATACGCCAATGGCGTCATCGTCACGGGCACCACAGACTCGCCGGAAAAGCCTAACGGACTGCTATTCACCGGCACTGAAGGCTGGATTTTCGTCAGTCGAGGGAATTACCAGGCTTCGGCCAATGACCCGGTTACGAATTCATCTTCTCCGCTCAACGCCTCCAATCCGAAGATCATCACCTCGGGTCTGAAAGATGACGAAATCCATCTTTATGAAAGCTACGACCACCATCGCAACTGGCTGGATAGTATCAGATCCCGCAAACCTACAATCTCGCCGGCGGAGATAGGACATCGTTCCTGCTCAGTCTGTCTGCTGCAGCACATCGCCATGATCTTGAACCGTCGCCTGTATTGGGACCCCGTCATGGAGCGGTTCAAGAACGACGACGAGGCCAATGCCATGCTCAGCCGCCCTATGAGATTCCCTTATACAATAGACCGTGGACTATAGACGTATGAATAAAAGACCGCTTGCCATATTGTTATTGGCTACCGCCCTGGCGACGGCCTGCGGCCATTCCCGTCAAACGGAGAGAAGTCGTGGGATGTCGGTGCGGGACGACGGGAGCGCCGTGACCCTTCTGAGCTCCGGAAAGCCTGTGCTGTCTTACAACTATGCCGTGACCCCCGCTCCGGAGGGTGTCAGCGAAGCCTATTCCAGAAGCGGATACATCCATCCTGCCTGGACTCCGTCCGGGTTCGTCCTGACTGAGATCCAGCCTCGAGACCATTATCACCACTATGGAATCTGGAACCCATGGACCCGGGTCGAGTACGATGGAAAGGTATACGACCTTTGGAACCTGGGTGACCAGCAGGGAACAGTCCGCTCTCGGCAGGTCGACGCCATCTACTCGAAAAGGAAGATGTGCGGCTTCGACGCCACTTTGGACCATATCGCCTTTACGCCAGATGGGGAGATAGCCATCATGGAAGAGCAATGGCGAGTCAGGGCTAAGGAAGTTCCGGAGGGTTTCCTCTGGGATTTCGAGTCGCGTCTGAAACCGTCCACGGACAAACCTGTCACTATCAAGGCATACCGCTACCAAGGATTCAGCATACGAGCCAACTCCTTCTGGACCAAAGAAAACTGCACCATGCTGACTTCCGAGGGACTTGACCGTCCACAGATAGACGGGTCACGCGCCCGCTGGATTCTCGTGGGCGGGGAGACCGGTCCCGATACCAGGGGCGGTTTCCTTTTCCTTTCCGCTAAAGAGAATTACGACGCTCCTGAACCGCTCCGCATTTGGAATGAGGAGGCCAACAATGGACGGGGCGACGTATTCGTCAACTTCTGTCCGGCGAAGATGAAAGACTGGGCCCTTGAACCGGGGCGCACCTATGTGCTCCGGTACCGAGTCCTTACCTTTGACGGCACAATCACTCCCGAGACGGCGGAACGCCTGTGGGAAGAATATACCGACGCTAAATAATAACCAACCTCTTTGAAATGAAGCATTTCCTTTTATTCCTTTCCATAGCCCTTTCATTGGCTGCGGGTTCCGCACTCGCACAACCGAAGATAGTCAATGCCGTCCGTATCGGCAACCGCATCGACATATCCATTGGCGACCAGTTCTTCACAAGCTACCGGTTCGAGGAGGACGAGAAATATCCTTTCTTCTTCCCGGTCAACGGCCCGAAGTCTGGCGGCAGCGTCACCTCGATGCGCAATGGGACCTACCCGCACCACTCCTCGCTTTTCTTCGGATGTGACCGTGTGAACGACGGAAACTATTGGCAGGAAGGCCTGGAGCGGGGAAGAATCGTCTCCATCGGCGCCTCTGTCACGCAAACGGGTGGCGAGAAGGCAGTCATCGTGGACGAGTGCATCTGGAAACGGCCCGATGCCGACGCCCCCATCAAAGACAAGCGCACCATTACGATTTCAGCGCCAATTCCAGGGCTTTATATCCTCGATTTCGACATAGAAATGGAGATGCTGATCGATGTGACCATACAGAAGACCAACCACTCCCTGTTCAGCGCTCGTATCGCTGAGGACCTCACGGTCCGCCAAGGCGGCACGATGGTGAATAGCAATGGTGACAAGGGAGAGAAAGAGACCTTCGGGACACCCTCGCCATGGATGGACTACTATGGCGTCCGCAAGACCGGCACCGAAGGCATCGCCATCCTCCAGCATCCTTCGAGCCGCTGGTATCCGTCCCGCTGGTTCACACGCGATTATGGGTTCATGTCCCCGACACCGATGTACTGGCCGGAAAATGACCAAGATATTCACATGAATAAGGGAGAGATAGTCAAACTGCGCTATCGTGTGCTGGTTCACGAGGGTGACACCAAGCAGGCCGGTATAGCGAAGCTCTTCGATGCATATTGTAAAGAATAAGACGATGAAAAGACCACTTGCCTTACTGTTCCTCATGATGGCTCTATCCGCCTGCTCCTCCCGTCCGGAGATTGTCCTGCTTACCCTGGACCCTGGCCATTTCCATGCGGCTCTCGTCCAAAAAGTCCAGTATCCCGGGGTTTCCCGCGATGTCTATGTATATGCCCCGGAAGGAGAGGATTTGGAGCAGCATCTCGCGAAGATCGAGGCCTACAACACTCGCCCCGAAGAGCCGACCGCCTGGAATGAGATTGTCTACCGAGGGGATGATTTCCTGGACCGGATGATCGCCGAGAAGAAAGGAAACGTGATGGTGACCGCCGGCAATAACACCAAGAAGACTGAATACATAGAACGGACTCTGGAGGCCGGCATCAACGTGCTGGCTGACAAGCCGATGGCCATAGACGAGGCGCACTTCGCCCTGCTGGAGAAATGCTTCGATACAGCCCGCGAGAAGGGCGTGCTGCTGTACGACATCATGACCGAGAGATTCGAAATCTCCACAATCCTGCAACGCGAGCTTTCGATGGTTCCAGCCATATACGGTGAGCAGCGTAAGGGAAGCCTGGAGGAGCCAGCCATCACCAAGGAGAGCGTCCATCACTTCTATAAGAACGTGTCCGGCAATGCCTTGATCCGCCCAGGGTGGTTCTATGATGTCCGCCAACAGGGAGAAGGCATCGCCGACGTCATGGTGCACCTGGTTGACCTGGTCCAGTGGGAGTGTTTCCCGGAGCAGGTGTTGGACTATCACAAGGATATCGAACTCCTGGCCGCCCGGCACTGGACAACACCGATGAGCCGGAGCCAGTTCAAGGCTTCTACCGGTCTGGACGATTTCCCTCCATTCCTGCGAAGCGACGTGAAGGAGGATACCTTGCAGGTGTATGCCAACGGTCAGATTGACTACGCCCTGAAGGGTGTCCATGCGAAGGTGACCGTCACCTGGGCCTTCGAACCGCCCGCCGGGGGTGGGGATACTCATTATTCCACGATGCGCGGGACAAAGTCCAATCTGGTGATACGCCAAGGACCTGAGCAGGGATTCAAGCCTGAACTCTACATCGAGCCATGCACTCCTCTCGGGGATGTGGATACCGCATTTGCCACGATTGCCGCCAAGTACCCCGGCGTGTGCCTGGAACCATGTGAATCAGGCTGGCACGTTTCCATCCCCGATTCCTACCGGGTGGGACATGAGGCACATTTCGGCCAGGTGACCAGCAATTTCCTGGAATACCTCTCTAAAGGCACCTTGCCGGAATGGGAGGTTCCTAACATGCTTGCGAAGTATTACACGACAACCCAGGCCTGGAAGATGGCCCAAGAATAAACTGCGCCAATGGATAATCCTTTTTCAATCGCTGACAAGGTCGCTGTCGTCACTGGCGCGGCCGGAGTTCTCGGAGGATCTCTTGCCCGTCATTTCGCCTCGCAAGGAGCGATAGTCGTCGCGTTGGTACATCGGGATGAGCAAGTCGCTCCTACCTTTGAATGCCTTGCCTCTTATGGAGGAGACCCTTCCTGTTACGCTTGTGACGTTATGGACGTCGCCGCATTGCGGGGCATTGCGGATGTCGTCTTCCACCGTTACGGCCATATAGACATCCTCGTCAACGTGGCGGGCGGGCAAGTGCCCGGATCCAACGTCATGCCCGACCAGCATTTCTGGGAAATGGACCTTGAGAAATGGGATAAGGTCTTGGAATTGAACCTGGATGGCACGGTTTATCCTTGCCATGTCTTCAGCGAATTCTTCGCCCGCCAGAAGAGCGGTTGCATCCTGAATATTTCTTCCATGGCTGCCTATGCGTCAATGACCCGGGTCCCCGGATATGGCGCAGCCAAGGAAGGGGTCTCCAACTTCACTCGCTGGCTCGCATCCGAGCTCGCTCTCAAGTACGGTGACAAAATCCGTGTCAACGCTCTCGCTCCCGGTTTCTTTATCGGCAAGCAGAACCGTGCGGCCCTCCTGAATGAAGACGGCTCATTGACTGAACGCTCTCACAAAGTGATCGCCAAGACACCGATGGGGCGTTTCGGTGATATTACCGAACTCAATGGCGCCGCCCAATTCCTCTGCAGTGACGCCGCAAGTTTCATCACAGGTGTCGTCCTGCCCGTTGACGGCGGTTTCAGTTCCTTTAGCGGCGTTTAATCGGTCCTTCCAGACATCATTCCTTCCACCTGTCCAAGCGCAAGCAACCGGCCGTGAAAACTGTAGCCAGGCGGGTATCCTTGTTCCCGGTCAATGGACAGTAATTTACCGTGGTCCACACGCATGGGCAGTCTCCTCTGGTCTGCTTCGAAGATACGGACAAGCTCGGGCAGATTTGCCCGACCACCGGTGTGCGGCGCTTCCATGAAGTCGCCTCCCGGCAGCAACTGGCAACTCCGCAGGTGGACGAAGTGCGTCCTACTCCAGAATCGGCGGGCCATCCGCACGACATCGTTGCGCTCCGAGCAAGACAACGTCCCGGCACAGAAAGTGAGCCCATTGTGGGGATTGTCCACGCAGGAGAGAATCCAGTCAATGTCCTCCTCGTCAGTGACGATGCGCGGCAAACCGAAGACACGTTGCATAGGCGGGTCGTCTGGATGGATGCAAAGGTCAATTCCGTACCGGTCACAGACCGGCATGACAGCTTCCAGGAAGGTCTGCAGATTCTTCCGGAGATCCTCAGCTGAGATCCCTTCATACAGGGCGAGCAACTCCCGGAACTTGCGGACGGGCTCCGTATCGTTCTCGTCGAAGTTACCGCTGATGAATCCCTGCGTCTTTGTGATTATCGTGTCGATAAGGGATAACCGCTCTTCGGGAGTGATGACCCGTGAGAGAGCTTCTACCTTTTCCAGAGTCTCCGGTGAATAATCGGTGGCCGCACCGCTCCTTTCCAGGATGTGGATGTCGAAATAGGCGAAACGGACGAAATCGAAATACAAGGTGGTCGACCCGTCCGGGAGTGGATAGTCCAGATCAGTACGAATCCAATCGATAACCGGCATGAAGTTGTAGCAGACGGTCCGGATGCCGCAACGCCCCAGGTTCTCCAGGCTCTGACGGTAATGGTCGAGCATAACGTCCCTTTCCGGTCCACCATATTTGATCTGCTCGCTCACCGGCAGGCTCTCGACTACGGACCAGCACAGCCCTGCGGCTTCAATCGTCCGCTTCAGGGACAGGATGTCATCCTCCGGCCAAACCGCTCCGTTCGGAAGGTCGTACAGGGACGTGACAATCCCTTCAACGCCGATTTGGCGTAGAGCTTCCAAGCGGACCGGATCGCCCGGGCCAAACCATCTCCATGTTTTCTCCAGCATGATTCAATCTCTCCCGCTATGTAAATATAATGAAAAACATGCGGAAAAAGGGCTTATCTAATTTACTTTTCTGACAAATAGTCCCGGCCCGGCCGGTCGGCTGATGCCGACTGGCTTTGGAGTAACTAAAGTTCCACAATCTTGCCGCAGGCGCCCCAGGAGCCAATGGGCCTGGAGACGGTTTAGCATTGTATGACAACTACTTCCGCACTCTTCCATGCCCCAAATCCAGTATGGGACAATACGTAATCCATTGATTGCCAAGAACAATCTGTCTCTAGCATATCTTGCTTGCGTATCTTGCTTGCGTATCTCATAGAATAACTCTACTTTTGAAATACTTGACGACTTGAATTATGAAAAAGAAAAGGACTTACCGGCCTGGCTGCCTTGGCCACATCTACCAAAGAGGACATAAAGGATTCGTGGTGTTCTACAACATCAAAGACAGCATCGTGTTTTTCACCATATTCATGCTGGCGGCCGAGAAATAAGGGATTAGAGTGTCAGGGATATGTCTGATGTATAATCATTACCATATAGATTTCGAAGCGGATAACTCAAAGATTGTCAGCCGTTTCATCTCAGCATACTGCTCGTGGTATTCCAAGGAGTTCAACAGCAAATATGGTCTCTCCGGGAAAGTGTTCGATAAATACGGGATTTCGAACAAATGGGGTGACAAACAGAAGAAGACTGCTTATGCCTACTTGTATAACAACCCGGTTGAGTGGCATCTGTGCTCCAAAGCAGAAGATTATCAACTGAACTTCCTGAAATATGCTATGGAGGATCACCCTTTCTCTGAGAAGATCATCTCAAGACGAATGACCCGGGGATTTAGAAGGGCAGCCGAAATGGTCCGGCACCTTCATTCAAAAAGACGTCCTATCCTGTACAGCACAGCAGACAGGCTTCTTGACGGGTTGTCAGACAAGGAGAAGCATCAACTGGTGGACATTATATTCGTGACATATTCCAGGATTGACTATGATAGGGCGGTCAACTGTTACGGATCATATCTGAAAATGATAAACGCATTCAGCTACAACACTGGTAATGAGTTTGATGTTACGGAAGAGTTTGATCCGACAGCAGGCAATGAGTATCGCAAGATGGCGCATTATCTGGTAAGGAGCAAACGCTTCAAAGACATCGGAGAGGTGTCTAACAGCTCTTCTGAAGAACAGATAGCATACTTATGGGAATTGGTAACCAATTGCCACGTCACTGTCGAACATGCCCGCCGTTTTCTACATATAAGCAAAACCGCCCCAGAGACAGTTTAGCGCTGATTATCAATATATTAAGTAATATCCCATGCCATAATCTAGGCATGGGATAATACGCAAATTTTTGATTATCAAGGCAAAAGTATCTCCGCCTTGCTGCCTTGCCGCAGGCACCCAGGATGACAGGTGGCAGCTGAGGACGACTAGAAGACTATGTCCTTGGGCTTCTTGAGATGACCTCCGGTGTTAAAGTTCTGGTTATCCGGAAGCTCAATATCAGTCCTGGCGGCACCCTTTGTCATCAAGGCTTTCAACTCAGGAAGGTAGTGCTGGTACACTCCCCTCGGTGTCGTACCCTTGTCCTTGCAGATGCTGGCGGCCATACCGACGACCTCACCCATCATCGCTCCTGTTCGCATGAGCCTGGTCGAGCCAAGAGTCACGTGGGTGGTGGAGATATCACGACCCGCCATGAACAGGTTGTCAACATTCCTGGAATACAGGCAGCGGTAAGGCACAGAGTAGGGATAAATCGGATTGCTCTTCGTCGCAGCCTTGAACTCAGTCCCGGGGAAGTTGGCGGTATTCTTCGGATCCGGGAAGTGGAGGTCGAAATGCCAGTTGATCGTGAATGAGGCGTCCTCATGGAACACCTGCTTGTCAACATCGTCCTGTTTAAGAATATAATCCCCGACCAGACGGCGGGACTCTCTCTTGCCAGCCACATAGGCGACCCAGCCAAGAGAACGGTTGGCATATTCAGCCTTTCCTGAGAAATGGTTCTTGAGGAAGCTCCAGTTGGAATACACAACCAGAAGGCCATAATCCCTGATTCTCTCGAAATCGTATATCTGGTCGAGATTCATTCCGGTCTCCCAGGTCCACTCACCCATCTTCACTTTCTCACAGTTGTTCTCATCGAACACAACCCCGTACTGGAATTCGGGGAAGGCGGATTTCTTCGCATCTTCCACGCTGTACCACTGTACAGAGGAGCCCATGGTGAGTTTGTCTCCTTTCTCAGGGGCAAGCGCCTCACCGAACTCATCCTTGCCCTCGCGGCCCATCATCCAGTCAGCTCCAGCCATGAAACCGAGATTGGCGTCACCGGTGCAGTCGGAGAATACGGGAGCCTTGAGGAGCAACTCCTGACCGCTCTCGATATTCCGGATAACCACGGAAGCGATCTTGGAACCATCCATGTTGACCTTGACAGCCCTGAAGCAAGGGAAATAAGTAAGACCTTCCTGTGATCGGATGAAAGCCTCTTTCTTGTCATCCTCATAATTGGACGCCGGCTGGGCGTTACCGCCCTTGGAGTGTCCGAACTCACGCAACATCCTGCCGAGGGCCGGATACTTTCCAAGCTCGACAAGACCGCCCAAATGGACACGGATCTCCGACGAGTTGTTACCTCCAGCGATAGGACGGTCATTCACAAGTGCGACCTTGCAGCCGAACCTGGCGGCGGAGACTGCCGCACACATTCCGGCAATACCGCCTCCGATCACCACGAAATCGAAACTCCCACCATCAGAAGGCTGGGCGGGCAGGGCACCGACCTTGCGGCGGAAGGCCTCGAGAGCAACGGGGTCTTCGGGAGGCACCACATCCTTGTCGGGACAAATCCACACCGCATCGCAGCGACCGTCAAACCCAGTCATATCAGAGAGGGCGAGATCGCAAGATCCCGCTTTCAACTTAACATTCCCCGCATATTGCCAGCCCCACTTGTTTCCTGAGTTGCCGAGGATGCCCTTGGTCGATTTGCCCTGAACCTTGACCCTGAACGCCCCGGGACCATTCGCGTTGGTCCACGGTGACGTCCAATTGTAGGTGCGCACCCACACATGGTATACCCCAGGCTCGGGAATATCGACAGTGGTCTGCGCGTCTGAGACAGGTTTCCCCATGCCATGGGCAATAAGATAGGGCGAGCCCATAAGGTCCATGAACTGCTGGTCCACCGACCATCCTCCCTTATCAGAGAAACTCTCCGCCTCCACGAATATGCCCTGGGCATGAACCTGGGCGGCAAAGAACAGGACCGGAAGAATCAAGAATAACTTTTTCATTGTCTTTAATATTATCTATACTCAAACAAAGCAGTCGCCTTGGTGTCATGATCAGCCTTCAGGCGGATCCACCTGGCCTGGAAAGCATCCGGGAAGTGATGCTCTAAAGTGTCGCCGGGCTTGATATTAAAGTCGGCGTAATGGAACCACTGGCCGTCACCGGTAGGATCAACCTCAACAGTGAAAGTAACCTCACCTGTGAAACGGTGCGACAGACTCATCTCCCTCTTGTCGTAGAAACCAATCAGGAAAGGATCTGAATATTCACCGGCCTTCACCTCGGTCTCCACCCAAGGACCACCGTGGCCGGTAGGCTTGCCGAGTTTCCAGAGATCATCAACGGCACCTGCCCAAACGGCGGCCTTTCCATCCTCGGAGAAAACAACACGGGGATTACCTTTAGCGGCGGCATGGTCTATTCCGGTCATCACGAGCATTCCCCTGTAGGAAGCGTAATCATTAATCCCGAACTTGTGAGATGCGACAGGACGCACCTTGGCATAGCCATCGGCGTTCTCAGCAGGCAACTCATAGAAAGTTCCGGCAAGGGAAAGAAGGTCGCGCTCGGTGGCTACCTCGCGGCAGATCCTCAACGCTCCCTCCTGGATCTTCCCGGAATATTTGTCATCCCCCAAAGGCAGCCTCCAACGACGGTTCTTAGCGTCCACAATCAGGATTGAGCCTTCCTCAACATCGACAACGTCGACAGGAATCTCGAACTTATCCCGAATATAGTCAGCCATCTCAGCGTCGTCCTTCGGGACAAAGTTCATCTCGCCGTCAATCTCGTAATACTTCTCACCATCCACAGTCTGCGCCAATACTCCAAGAGCCCTGCGCTGATCGGGCAAGCCATAAAGGAATCCTTGGGAATCATTGTCCTTCTTAACAGACGCGAGACCAGTGAATATCGGATCCGGCTCTGTGCCACGAGTCTCTTTCTGGCCGAGAACGAAGGTCAAGTCCGCCTTGATGTCAGCGCTGCTGACAGCCCTTATCCATACACCTTGGGCAGAGTTTTCGAAGGGAGCGAACACCGAGTTTTCTCCGGCCACATCAACCTTACAAAGCTCTGTCCATGAGCCATTTCCGACTTTATCAACCTCAAAAGTGATAGTCGTTGGAGTTTTGGACCTGTTAGCTATCCATGCGCATCGGTTATCCCATCCGTTGAAGAGGAACGGGTCAGAAGGCACACCTGCCTTGACATCGTCCTTAAGCCAGACGGAGCCACCAGCCGTGGTGGGTCCCACATGGTCAGGCCTATCGTAAGACGTGAACCAGAGATTGGAGTTTGACTGCCCGGGTCCTCCGATACGCCCTTTCTGCTTGCGCTTGTTGAGGAACTCGCTTTGCGCAGAATCGTCGCATCCGAAAACGAGGCGGCCGTTCCATTCGGCGAAGTCACCGATCACCTTCAGATAAGCTCCCCTCGGACGGATTCCCGCCGAGTTAGCAGTGGTGAAAGTCCCAGGGAAACGCCAGAACATGCCGTGCATGGTCATAAGATAATCAGGATCAGCGCCTTCCGGAGCAACATTCCGTATTCTTGGCCATTCGGTGTTCCAGCCATGGGCTCCATCATAGGCGTGGCTGGCTTTAGGTAGACGATAATAGCTCCAACCCTTGTCAGGCTCCCTGACCGCAAGGATCACTGAACGGTAGTCCCAGCCGACTGACCAGATGGGGTCTGTTGCTGGCGAAGGATTGCCGTGGATTCCTCCAGGGCCGGTGATCTCAGTGAACTGGTTGCGACGAACCAGAGTCCAGTCCTTTCCGTCCCATTCCACGAGAGCTCCGGAAGGGATATCGAACTGTTTCTGAGCGAGTTCGCCTTCTTCTCCGTTGTTGGAGTAGACTGCCACTCCCTGACCGGAATAGAAACCTTTGCCATGATAGCCGGGGAAAAGCTCGCAAAGATCTCCTGTGAAGCCTTCCTTGCGCTTCTGGTTGCCGTCCTTGTAGAGCTCTATTCCATCTAGCGTATGGACATCGATATCATAGAAACCGGCTTCCATTGAAGCGTAAAGAATACGGTTATCAGGATCCGTCAAGTGCGGGGCAAGTCCAGTCGGACGACCAGGGAATTTATCATAGGGAAGAACCCTGACATTCTTATCAGCGTCAATGGCGTAAGGGCCGATAAACAACTGATTTGAAGCGTCGTGAATCATACGGTCCGCTGGAGTGCCACCGATGCTCTCGGGACGGACTATCTCATCCAATCCAGGAGTGATCTGGTAAAGCTTATCGTCGGAGCCGTAAGGCTCATGAGGCCCGTAAGTTACGACCCAAAGGTCACCTTGCCAAGGCACCACGGCCCCAGTGCCACACTCGCGCTGGGAATTGTAATACGCGAGGTGCGGATAGATGCCGCCAAAGTTCTTATGGCCGGTCTCATCAACCGCCGACGGAGCTTTTGGCGAGCAAGCGGCGGCCACAAGAGCCGCCGCTACTAAACATATCCTCAGAACGCTACGCATGACACTAGTATCCAGGATTCTGGGTCAGGTTCTCATTGATGAGACGGTCAGCGGCAGGAATAGGCCAGAGGTAATCACGAGCAGGATTGAACTGACGCTCCGTAGCTTTCACAACATAACCGGCAGCCTCCATATACCGTACATCCGCAATACCGTTCTCATCAATCTCAGGTACTCCTCCTATCGGATAGTTGCCTTCTTCCCAATTCTTACATAGCTTGACATATGTGTCACTTATGGCAGCGGGATCCAAGGGCGTGATGGAGCCTCCATTAATCCAGTTGGACGTTCCGGACCATACACGCTCCAGATAGTAAACTGGACGGTTGAATACAACTTCCGCAATCTTCCAACGAATCAGATCCTCATAGCGGTGACCCTCAGCGGCAAGTTCAACGAACCGCTCTGTTCGTATGATTGTACGAAGTTCTGACTGGCTTCCCGCAGTGACTTTGGGGTATTCGATACCAGTGCCATGATAAGCGCGCTCGCGGAGCTTGTTGATAGTAGCGTCGAGAACGGCCTGATCGCACTTACCCTGCTCGTTCATGGCCTCTGCATACATCAACAAGACATCGCCATAACGAAGGAACGGATAGGCGTTGACTCCAACATAATTATTGGCAGCTGTCCACGTCTCAGGATCAGCATATTTCTTAAGTACGAAGCCATTGTAAGCGGCATGGAGAGCACAGGCCTTAGAGTCGACATTATTAGCATACGAGCCGTCAGAAATTTTTACGACCACGTTCTTCAAAGGAGAAGGTGAATGCTCAAACCCGAAAAGCTCATAATCCGCAGGATCGTATGTGCCATTGACAACACACTCGGATGCCGGCTGGGCGAAAGGAGCGATAGTCATAGCCATACGGGGATCCCTATGATCGAAAATGGCTTTAGGGTTGTAGAGCGGGGACTCATCGATAGGAAGGCCATCGGTACAAGTATATGCGCAAACTAGCTCGTGGCTGGGATTATTAGCAGCCCATCCTCCTGGAGCCAGACGAGGCATATAGTTCCTGGTGTCTCCTGCTATCCAGTAGTATTTCTTTAAGGCGTAATCGCCCTTGAAGACGAATATCCATTCAGGTGAGGTAGTCGCAGTGAAAAGATCTTGATAGTTTTCATGTAAGGAATAAACCCCTAGATCCATACAAGCCTTAGCTGCTGTCGCGGCGGTAGCATATTCACCATTGTATATAGCGATCCTTGCCTTGAACGCATAGGCGGCGCCTTTGGTGAACCTCTGAACCCCACCACATTCGGTAGGGAGTAACTGGGCGGCCTTATCAAGACACTCAAGGGCAAAAGCCACAACTTCGGATTTGGGTGAACGGCTAGCCGAATATGCCTCCTCAAGAGTCATTCCTGTCTTGTCAAGGATTACATCTCCCCAACGGAAAGCGAGCATTCCATATGCATAGCCAATGTAGAGCAGGGCTTCACCTTTGTATTGGTTGATAGTGGCCTCGGGAATTCCAAGCTCACTGCCCTTCTCTTCAAGGTTTTTGAGAATACGGAGCCCTCTGGCGATACCTTTATAGTAATTCTGCCAATGAGAAGCCACAGTCCCATTCTCAGCCGTCATAGTGCCGTTGAATGTGAATTGAGTATCGCTTCTACGAACCACATCATCGGCCCAGAGTACACCGTCCAAGATAAAGAAATCTGTACGGTAGAAGTCATTTAGACTCATCTCTATCTCAGCGGCTGAAGAATACCAGTTCTCACTGGATCCCTCAGATAGAGGATTGAGGTTCAAATCGACGCATGAAGAAAATATGAGCGCCGAGATCATTGAAAGTGCGAGTGTATATATCTTTTTCATGATAGCGCCTCCTTTAGAATTTAACATTTACACCGAAAATAAATGAGGTCGAAAGGAACTCACTTGAGGTCGAGATCTCAGGATCCCAGCCTTTAGGGTAATTACTGATTGCGGGAAGGTCCGTTACGCTGGCATACGCCCTGAGATTCTTGATGAAAGTCCTCTCTATCAAATGCTTCGGGACAGTATATCCAAGGGTTATATTCTTGACGCGGAAATAACCTCCATTAAACAACCAATAATCAGAGCCCACGCTCTGGCTTCCTGTATTAGTGTAGGTCACACGGGGATACTTAGCCTTCTTGTTGGCCTCGTCATCTCCGATCCTCCAATAATCACCGACAACCAACTCAGGTACAGCTCCCCACTGCTCACGGAAGGGCTGAATCCAGAAATAGTTAAACAAGACATTTTGATGCCCGACTCCCTGGAAAGAAAGGTTGAAATCAAAATTCTTGTAACCGAGATTGATGTTGCCACCATAAAGGTATTCAGGGAGCGAGTTCCCCATCTTTACTTTGTCATCAGAATTGATCTTACCGTCATTGTTGACGTCCACGTACTTGATATCTCCTGCCTTATCATTACCAGAATAAGTCGGGATCCTCTTGCCATCTGAACCGACAAGATCAGCATCCGTCATAATCAGGCCATCGGTCTTATAAATGAACAACTCATTGTAATATGAGCCTTCCTCGATAATGTGGTTACCGCTGATAGTTCTCTTGTCACCAACATAACCCATCTTCGAACGATAGTCAGAAAGATTGGCAGAGATAGAATAGGAGAAGTCACCGACTTTGTCAGACCATCCAAGCTCGAGATCCCAACCATTGGTGTACATGTCACCAGCGTTCTGGGAAGGAGCGGAATAACCGGCGTATGAAGGGAATCCGAGAGTAAGGAGCATATTCTCGGTCTTCTTGTGGTAGTAATCAGCACTCATACGGAAACGTCCGTCAAACATGGTAGCATCAAGTCCGACTCCTGTGGAAGTAGTTGTTTCCCAGGTGATATCACGGAAAGCGTAGTACACCTGAGCCGCATTCTGCATGGCGGTCACGCTACCATCCTTGTTCATCATGTAGCTATTGCCGAAGCTGATAGCGGCCTGGTAAGGGAACTCAGATCCGATACGCTCGTTACCAAGCTGACCCCAAGAGCCGCGGAGCTTCAAGTAAGAGACGAAATTCTTACCGAACCAAGGTTCCTCCGAGATAACCCATCCGGCGGAAACCGAAGGGAAATAACCCCAACGGCTCTCCTTAGCGAAACGGGAAGAACCGTCAGCGCGGAAGTTTGCTTGAAGCATGTAACGATCCTTGAAGGAGTACATGAGACGACCGAAACCTGATTGATAAGCATTGTGCCCTGCGGATCCATTGTTATACTGATAGTCCTCAGGTCCTATGTTCAGATAAGGGAAGTTGGTGAGGGCGAAATGTGTACGGCTCGCGCTCAGGTTCTCCCACTGGTAAGTGTAACCCTCATAACCAACCATGGCATTGAAGGAATGATTTCCAAACCTTTTGCTATAATTAGCATAAGCCTGGTAGGTATATGAATGTGTGTCGTTACGGGTTTCCGACAGGTCTGTTGAATACAGGCTGACGTCACGGCCATCCTCGTAAGAAATAATTGTAGGCTTGGTGAAGTTCTTGCCCTTAGTGAAAGTGAACCTTGGAGCAAATACAGTCGTTATTGTCAAGTCCTTGAATGGTTTGATATCGAACTGAACCTTACCTCCTAATTTATAATAATTGGTCTTCCTTGTTCCAGCATTCTCAAGATGAGCTACCATGTTTCCTCCATCTTTCACATCCTGATACCTGCCATCACCCCAATAAACACCATAGATTGGAGGAATAACGAACACCTTATAAACGACATTGTCAACCGCGGGACTGTGGGCGTCACTAAGAGAGAAGTCCAAATCAACATTGGCTTTCAGCCACTTGGAAATCTGCCAATCATTATTCAGACGACCGGCATAACGATCGTATCCTCTCTTCTGGTAGTAACCCTCACGATTCTGATAAGTGAAGTTAAACTTGGTTCTCAGGTTATCTCTTCCTCCGCTGATGCTCAAGGAATGGCGCTGGTGGGAAGTAGTCTCCCTGAACACCTCTTTAAACCAATCGGTGTCTGGATAGTGGACAGGATCCTTGGCGTGATTGGCTGGATAGTTATTGATAAAATCCTCAGTATATTCTGAATAAGGGGATGATGCGCCGTCATTGTACTTTAAGTCGTCGATAACTTTCATGTAATCAACAGAACCTGCCATTTTAGGAAGTACCGTAGGCTTATCTATCGCATAGAAATAGTTGTAATCCACAGAGAACTTGTTCTCTTGAGCACGCTTCGTGGTGATTAGGATCACACCGGCAGCAGCCCTGGATCCGTAAATAGAAGCGGAAGCGGCATCTTTGAGCACCGCGATATCCTGAACATCTTCAGCGATGACATCGTTGATAGACCCAGGGACACCGTCAACAATAACAAGAGGATCATTTGTCGACATTGTAGTCACACCATGAATACGGATCGAAGATGACGCATCGGGGCCTCCACCGGAACGGGTGACCTGTAAACCTGCGATCTGTCCTTGAAGAGCAGTTGAAAGCATAGTTTCAGAACGCTCGGAAACATTCTCGCCACGCACACTTGAGATAGATCCTGTCAAATCTCCCTTCCTAGCGGTACCGTAACCGATAGCGACAGCGTTTTCCAACAGGTTGATATCCGTTTCCAATACAATGTTGAGAACTGAAGCGGATCCAACCTTCACATCTTTGGTCTTAAAACCAATAGATGATATACGAAGTGTATTGCCAGGTACGACAGCGATGGAGAAATCTCCGTTTTCGTCGGCGATAGCTCCCTTTGTCGCATCCTCGACGAGCATGATGCTGGCTCCTATGACCGGCTCACCATTCTCGTCCTTAACGGTTCCCCGAACTGAATTCTGGGCAGAAGCCAAGCAGGCTAAGCTCAAAAACAGTCCGGTGAACAGCACCTTAAGTGCTGAAATAGATGATTTTCGCATAAAGGTTAATATTAAAATGATAAATGAAAGTTTATTCCCAATTCGAGACAACAATTCTATATTATTAGCCAAAGATAACTAATAAAACCAAGATTTCCCTATTTGATAAGATTATTCCCCTTAAATAATATAGCAGGATCTTGAGTTCCCTTTTTATTTACCTGATAGAGACCTCAAACAATGAGATAGGGACTGTATCTAAGCAACGTTCCAATTCAATAATAACAGAAGATGTTTTCAAAGGCGCCGGGAAAGTCACACGAGCGATTGTCTCGTGGTTTTCCGTCCTCTCCGCCAGGGTCTCCCCGTCTTCGTTGAGGATCTTGAAATGCCTGACACAGAATGGAACCACATCTTCCGGATGTCCCCATTGCACCGACTCCATGGCGTGATCAAAGTCTGTGTCGAAATACAGGGTAATTTCTTTTATCTCAACTACTTGATCCCACTCATATCTGACAGTAGCCACCTTGTCTTCGAGACGGGCTGCCCAAACGTTAGTTGTGATTCCGGGGCGGAGGAATCCGTTTGACAAGTTTCCTACGGAGAAATCCTGTATTGCGGGAGTAATACCAAGCGCAAGATTTTTCCCATCAGGTCTCCTGTCCGGACACCAGAAATCGAACTCCTCAAAGCCACTGCCCTCCGGAGGGATCTGGCGTCCATGATTGCCGACTTCAAGATTACCGCTATTGAATACGGAAAGGACTCCGGAACAACGGAAAGAACTCATGCCGATCTCAACAGAAGCATCCGCGGTGAAGATTACAAAACCGTACTGGTCCCTCTCCAGACATTTATCAAAACCGATCTCAACATCTTGGACTCCCCCTTTCAAGGCGATGGTTTTCGAGGAAAGGCAAACGTCTGGAGTATAATTGAACGCTTTTGAACTCACCCAAAGGGACACATTCACTTTAGATTCTTTTTCACTCCTCAATTTCACCGAGAACTTGTAGTCCACACCTTTGCGTAAAGGAAGCATCTGCGCCGCACCAGAATCCAGAGACTTCCAAGTGCCGTCAAATGCCATCTCCGACAGAGACAACGAGGAACTGGCTTCCACTTTTGCGACAGTGGAAATATCCTCATCGTCTTTTATTGGAATAAACGGTATGCTTTGCCCGTTTATCTGCAAACGCCTTTGAAGGATGGCCAGCTTATCCGGTTCCAAAAGATCCGTCGGAGAGCACCCATAATCATGGCAGACAGCGGCGGCTTCTCCCACCGCCTGCCCACCTAAAGCGCAAGTGGCTATGACCCTCGTTGAACCAAACGCCACATGGGTGACACTTATGATTCTTCCGGCAAGAAACAGATTATCCACCCCTTGAGGAATATAGCATCTTAAAGGAATCTCATAAATACCTTTTGAATGGTATTGCCTGCAACTCGGTAAGGAAGAATACACCCCTTTGGCAGGATGGAGATCCACGGCCCAACCGCCGTAAGCGACGGAATCATTGAAGTGAGTTTGCCCTATCAAATCATTCTGATTCAGGGTATATTGGCCGAGAAATCTACGGCTTTCCCGCTTCCCGGGAATATTACCGACCCATTCCAGAGATAGATTAGAGGCCTCGGGAAAGCGCCCGGAGTTCTTTATGTAATCCCATGCGCAATAGATGACTTTTAGGAGCTCCATCTTAATCTCTTCGGTGTCATGCACCGTGTCCAACTCTCCTCCATATTCGAACCACCAATAACTACAACCCCACATGTCCGGATGGATCGTCTCATATTTTGGGATGAGTTTTATGTCTTTGAGAGCGAAAGAAGGAGCCACATATTTCACCTCATGGTCATGTCTCTTCGTGTAAAACATGATTGAATGGCCCAACAATTCCCCGAAGGTCTCTGATGGACTGTATTTCTCTGAATATTCCGAGGCATCTTCGGCGCCCATCCGATAAGGCACCCCAGCCTGATAAGCCACGACACCGTCCCCGGAAGCGTCACAGTATAATGGCGCCGAGAGGATGTACCGGGTGTCATTCTGAGGATTAAAAGCGATGACCCTGGAAATCTGGTGACCGTCCTTCTTCTCAACCTTATAAACGACGGTGTTCAACAAGAGCCTGATGTTCTTTTCCGCGAGAACCTTGTCTAACAGGAGGGCGTCAAAATACACCGGATTGCCATCCTTGTTCCTGAACAAGTTCTCGACCAGTATCTCTCCTATGACTCCTCCTTCCCTCGCCCAGCGATTATTGTTTCCCATATGGGAAGTGGCCCCCAAAATCCAAAGTCTGACTTCGCTGGAAGCATTTCCTCCCAGAACCGGACGGTCTTGCACAAGGGTCACTGAAAGGCCCGCTCTGGCGGCTTCTATCGCGGCGCAGATACCGGCCATACCACCTCCCACAACAACAAAGTCGCAGGAAATGGATTCTTCAAAAGGCTCGCGGCCTGATATGTTAAACTCTTCAAATAACATTTCGAGCTAGTTTTTTCCCTTTTAAATAAAGAAATGTCCCCAACACAAATAATAATCCCCCAATCGGGCATACAACGGAAGCGCTTCCCCTGGACAAAGCGCCAATTAGACAAATCAACGCACCGGATATGGAAATCCCAAGACCTATAATCTTAACACTAAAGGCGTTGTCTTTGCCATTATCCGGCTCCTCAGGAGCTTTATCCCTCACATTAGCGCCTTTTCGAGTCGCCACATAATCGTCATATTGTGGACAAGAAACCACACCCCTGAATTTGGCCATAAGCTCATATAAAGCCAACAAGACAATCGGCAGACTCACTCCAAGAACGGTCTCCCCTGTCCTGTCTAAAGACAGGCCGAAGAGACTCGGTGTGACAAATTTGAAAAAGAGATTGACAAAAAGGCTTATCAGAGTAACCGCAAGTACGCTTTTTCCTGTCTGCCGCTTCGAGAATAATGACCAAATGACGGGAAGATACAGCGGCACGCCGGTAAGGGCCCCGACGCTAATCACCACATTGACAACACCTCCCATGCTTGGTATCAACAATGCGACGACAATGGCCGCGATCCCAAAACCAATCGTTGAAAGCCTCGCCACCCTCATCAAGGTTTTCTCCCCGGCAGATGGACGGAGTCGCTTGAAGATGTCATTTGTGAACACCGCCGAGGATATATTCAAGGTCGCGTTCAATGAACTCGCCGTCGCGAACACCATACCACCCAACATCAGGCCGAGGAGACCAGATGGCAGAACCTCCTTACACATAAGCAGATAAGCGCCTTCGTCGCCAAAATCCACAAGCCCGGGACTCAGAACCCTATAGATCATTGGTGGCAGCATCCAGAGAATGGGGCAGAAAGAATAGAGTGCGGCGAACAAGAGTCCGACCTTTCTTGCGCTTTTGCCATCTTTCACGCTAGTGTACCTTTGGACATATGCCCAGTTACCAGCCAGGAAGGCGGTATTATACAAAGAGAACGCTATGACGAATAACGGGGTGTACTGCCCTGCGGTCAAGTCAAAGAAACCCTCTGGAGTCGCCTCCAACCAGGAAGAAACGCCTCCGACTTGCCGGAATGAGAGAGGGATGACAATCAGGACAGCCGCGAATAAAATGACGAACTGCAAGACATCCGTCACTACAACCGCCCTCAAACCTCCCAATGAGACATAAAAAATGCTGACCAGACCTATCAGGGCTATACTTGCCGTCAGAGATAAACCTGTGGATATGGCTATGATTTTCCCTACAGGATATAGAAAAGATCCAGTTGTGAAAAGAGACACAAAAAGGAAGAGTATAGTGTACGTCTTCTGAGTCTGGACTCCCAACCGGGAGGTGATATACTCGGCTGCCGTGAGGACACCTGTCTTATTCCATTTTTGGGCGATGAACAGACCCGTGATGATGCCCGCGAGGCACATCCCCCATTGTATGGTGACAGAGACCCAACCATAGGAATAAGCGATCGAGCCCCACACCACAAACGTTCCCGCCGAGAAGAATCCCATGAAAAGGGACAGTCCGGCCATTGGCCAAGGGACAGAGCCGCCAGCGTTGAAAAAGGACCTTACAGACCTTCCGCTCCTGGACAAAAGCAAGCCGGAAAGCAACACTCCCGTGGCGAAAAGGAGTAATGTGACGTAATCTAGAACCTGCATTTATTAGCGACGGGAATATACCCGGACATAATCAACCTCCATGAATGTGCCGTCTATGGCATCATTGACCTCGCCGGCCCATGAAGCGAGAATGGCCATGCTTAATCTTATCGGAGCCGCGGAATGGCAGTATTCATTCTTCACACGACGGGTTTCTTTCCTGTCCATATAGAAGATAATCTCATCTTCTTCCCAATCAACGCCAAACAGGTGGTATTCTTTTGAGAAATCCACATCAGGATAATTGATCTTATCTCCATCACTTGAGATAAGCTTCAACACCGTCATTGTCCCCAGCCATTCATGAACATTATTCGTGTATTCTGAAGGATAGTGGCCCTCATTTATGTCAATCTCGAATGGTTTGCCTCCTTCCAATTTCCTTCTTGGATCCCTTGTCCAAAGCCAGAATGAATTATTGGTTCCGGTTGCGGCGGCATATTTATACCTGCTCTCGAAATATCCATATTTGAAATCCTCGAGAGTGCCCATGTCGGCGGAGGTCCAATCCTGACCGCCTCTGCTCTCTTTATGATTGACCAGGCGGACTGTACCGCCGCCAACCTCAAGGTTTTCCTCCCACCTGCTGCATATAGTGTGCGAGGTTGGAGCATTGGATGATTCCCAGACTTGCAACAACTGATCCCTGGTCTGATAGTCGAATTCATCATTCCAGATCATCTTCCATTCTTTTTTGTTATCCGGATTGACATATCCTTCTGGTGTAGGAGCGACTTTGCCCGCACACGACACGAGAAGTAAGGTGATGATAGTGAAAAAAGCGATTCGTCTCATGGTTTCCAGTATTTAGCACTTACCAACAAAAATAAAGAATCTCAATCAGTTAAAAAATGCATTATCGCACTAATTTGATGGATAATCTTACTATGAATCATCTCGATTTTGCCGTTTGATAAATCTTGAGTAACTTCGGCTTCCTGAATACACGAACACGACAAATGGCTAAAGAGACAAGGACTCCCGGCATCGGCACTTTATGCGTGCAGGCCGGTTACAAGCCTGGAAAGGGCGATCCAAGGCAGATTCCCATCGTGCAGAGCACGACTTTCAAATACGAGACTTCCGACCAGATGGGCCGGCTATTCGATCTTGAGGATAGTGGATATTTCTACACTCGCCTGCAGAATCCCACGAATGACATGGTCGCCGCTCAGATAGCTGCGCTGGAAGGCGGTGTCGCTGCCATGTTGACCTCATCGGGCCAGGCAGCGAACCTTTTCGCCTGCCTGAATATTTGCTCCGCGGGAGACCATATTGTCAGCGCCGGAAACATTTACGGTGGGACTTTCAACTTGCTCGGGACATCGTTGCCCAAGATGGGGATAGAGGTCACCTTCATCTCACCTGACGCCGCGGAAGAGGAAATCGATGCCGCATTCAGGCCGGAAACCAAGCTCCTTTTCGGGGAAACTCTCTCCAATCCGGGAGTGGAAATGCTTGATATTGAGAAATTCGCGAGAATAGCCCATCGTCATGGTACGCCGCTCGTGGTGGACAACACCTTCGCCACTCCGGTACTTTGCAGGCCATTTGAATATGGTGCCGACATCGTCACCCACTCCACCACGAAATATATGGATGGTCATGGAATCGCGGTGGGCGGAGCGCTAGTGGACAGCGGCAATTTCGATTGGGACGCACATGCTGACAAGTATCCGGGACTTTGCTCCCCCGACCCTTCATATCACGGCCTCATCTACACCAAGGCATTCGGCAAGGCGGCATTCATCACCAAAGCCACAAGCCAGCTGATGAGGGATCTCGGCTCCATCCAGAGCCCTCAGAACGCCTTCTATCTCCACCTCGGACTGCAAAGCCTCCATGTGAGGATAGCACGCCATAGTGAGAGCGCCATGAAGGTGGCGGAATATCTCGTCAACCACCCGGATGTGGCCTGGGTCCGTTATCCGGGTCTCAAGGACGATCCCCACCACGAGCTCACGAAAAAGTACATGTCAGCTTTCAGCGGGGTCATGTGTGTAGGGCTCAAGGGCGGCCGTGAGTTCGACAACCGCTTCATGGACGCTCTGAAACTGATCACCATAGAGACCCATGTCGCTGACTGTCACACCTGTATCCTCCACCCGGCATCACACACCCATCGCCAACTCACTGATGAGCAGCTCCGGGCAGCCGGAATCGCCCCTGACCTAATGCGTCTCAGCATAGGCCTGGAAGATCCAGAGGACATCATCTACGACATCGAGCAAGCCCTTGCCGCAGCCCACGCATGATACGCCATAGTCTCATAATTGACAAGCTGGAGCTTGAGGCCGGAGGTTCTTTGGAGCCTTTGGAGATAGTGTACCACACTTCCGGAGCCAGAGACGGCAAGGTGGTTTGGATCTGCCACGCCTTGACAGCGAACAGCGACCCCGAGGAATGGTGGCCAGGCATGGTAGGTCCCGGGAAAGCCATCGACACTGATAAGCATTATGTCGTCTGCGTCAATATTCCCGGATCACCTTACGGCAGCACCGGACCGGCTTCCATAGACCCGGAAACCGGAAAACCTTATATGTTCGATTTTCCGGCGCTGACTATGAGGGACATGACAAGGGCCTCTCAGATAGTCCGGAAGCATCTGGGAATCATGAGTATAGACCTTTTGATTGGAAGCTCGATCGGAGGGTTCCAGGCCATAGAGTGGGCCGTTGATGAACCAGAGCTGTTCAAGAATGCCCTTTTCATAGCCACAGCGCCGAGAATATCACCGTGGATGACCGCCTGGATGGAAGCTCAACGGATGGCTCTTGAGGCCGATCAGACATTCAGGGAAGCGAAAGACCTCTCAGGCGGTGCCAACGGGCTCCGCTGCGCGAGGGCTCAGGCACTCATTTCCTACCGTTGTTTCGAAGGCTTTGAGATCCGTCAAAGCGAACCCGATCCGGACTGTCTATTCGCCGGAAGGGCAGCCTCTTACGAACGCCACCAAGGAGATAAATTAGTCAACAGGAATTTTGACGCTTATTCTTATTGGTATATCGCCAACGCCATGGACAGCCACAATGTCGGCCGTGGACGTGGAGGCGTGGAGGCGGCGCTTGGAAGGATAACCGCCAATTCCACAGTAATTTCCATAGATACTGATGGAATATTCCCTCCATCTGAGATCTCCGTTTGGGCCCCGATGATTCCAGAATCCCGTCACATCGGAATCACCTCGAAGTTCGGTCACGATGGATTCCTTCTCGAAAATGACCTTCTCACCGGAATCATCTCCCCGATCCTAGGTTAATTCAGCGCCCCGGGCGGGAGCACTTTTGCTATTGATAATTAATTAGTTGGCATTTTTACAAGCTAATTTACAAGCCGTGCTATAGCGTCACAACGTCCGGACGATTGCTCCGAATAAAGGGAGCAAAATAGATGGGAAGATAGGTAATGAACCTGTCTTTTTTTATGAGCCGTTCATTGGACAGCACGTAAGCGTCGTGGACGTGGTAGTCCGGATTCGCCAGGAAAGCATTGAGCGCCCTATGGATCGTATAGTCTTTCCCGGATTTCACTTCAACCGGCAGGATGGCGGCATTGTCGAAGTCATCCAGAAGGAACTCCACCTCGCCATGGGCCTTGTTGTCGTAGTAGTAGAGCGGTCCTGAGCAGTGAGCTCTCAGCTCAGAGGCGACAACGCTTTCATAGACGCTTCCCAGATTCACACTGAGGCGATCGTTCATGACGGCGTCGATGTTGTACTTATACAGTTCATTGGTCAGAAGCCCGACATCGTTCATATAGAATTTCAGCAGGTTCTTGCTCTCGGATTCCTTGAGCGGGAAGACTGGAGAAGAAATCGCTTTTACCTCGATAGCAATTCCTGCCCCGGCGATATAGTCAAACTCGTCTTGATAATCGTCATTCCGCTTGCTCTTCTTTTCCTCGATGTCACGATATACCACACGTTTCTTCTTATTGCCCATCAAGGAGGGAATCATATTGTAGATCCGTGTAATTTTGAGTTTGTGCTCTTCATCGTATTGGGCGGCATCTATCCCATAAAGGGTATGGATTGCCTCATGGATATCGCGGACAGCCACGATATTCCTGGAACTCAGATACTCGTTCACGGCATCGGGCAGACCACCAACAAGAAGGTATTTCTTGAAAAGATCCATCATCTTCTCGTGCATGGATTCGTCCAGAGGCTCACTCCGTAAGAACTTCTGCTCCAAGACAGATACGGCCTCTTCGGTAAATCCATTTGCCCAGAGGAATTCTTCAAAGTCAAGCTGATACATATGCTTGATGATAACGCTTCCGGCAGGCACGGATGTCGTCTGCCTGAGTGTTACACCAAGCAAGGAACCGCTGGCTATATACGAATATCGCCCGTCTTCCTTCAAGAACTTCAGCAACGTCAGGAGATGCGGATATGTCTGAATCTCGTCCAGGAAGATGATCGTATCATCTTTCGTTCCCCTTAATTTCTCTCCGGCAACCGTGCTCAGCCGGAAATAGAATTCCTCTTTGGTCGTAGCCGCCTCAAACAGTCTGGGGCCGTTCTTGTCCTCTGCGAAGTTGATCTCCACATAGTTCTGGAAGAGAGACGTCGCTACATCACGTATGATGTATGACTTCCCGATCTGACGGGCTCCGTCGATGACCAGGATCTTGCTATTCTTACTGGCAAGATGCTCGTGGATATAGGCGCGAATCTTTCTTTTTAGCATAGAATCACATCGTTTACACGGCAAAGGTACGCTTTTCTAAAAAAAATCAAACACGAAAAGGACGCTTTTCTAAGAATTTTTTAGATCAAAAAGGACGCTTTTCCAAATTAAGGCGGTGCACTGATTAGACACTTGGCCGTTTTTTGATTCGACAGTTGGCAGGATTTCGTTTGGTCATTTGGCGGTTTTGGGGTGTGTCCACACTCTGTAAAAACAATTAACAAGATTAAATAAAGGGAAAGGAAAGATAACACAACAGGTTGATTATCACCGTTGTGCAAAACCTCGTGCAAGCTTGTGCAAGGCCTTCCTGCGTTATTCTTCCTATCCTTGCGG
>JAEEGJ010004131.1_pt1 | contig 50768 bp, 31 predicted proteins | sample 8958761 | NCBI WGS metagenome assembly JAEEGJ01 (sample SAMN16246546, study PRJNA631951) | gut metagenome | biome: gut microbiome; feature: rumen; material: RS-attached | host: Bos | place: Iran: Karaj | collected 2018-10
ATTCTCGTCGCCACCAGCTCCGTGAAGCAGGTAGAGCACGGGGTACTTGCCGCCCTTGTCGTAGCCAGCAGGCGTATAGATGGTCATGCGGCGCTGCATCTTCAGTGTGGGACTGTTATACCATACCTTAGAAAGGTTTCCGTGAGGTACTTCATTCACACGATACAGATCGCCCTTGTCGCCCTTCTCATCGCTGACGATGAAGATATTGGTGAAGCTGACGATGTCGCGGTTCACATAAATATTGGCAGGATCCTTCACGCCTGTCATACCGTCGATGTTGAAAGTGTAGCTGTACATCTCGGGGGCGAGCTTATCGGTGGTGTAGCTCCAAACACCGTTCTTGCCCTCTACAAGCTGGGCCACGCCTGGGGCATCATACTTGCCATAGCCAGGAACGTCGATCTGCTGGGTGGGCAGGAAGTCGCCTGTCACCTCTACCTTCACAGCCTTGGGCGCAAAGAGATTGAAAGTCACGGTTCCGTCCTTGTTGATGACGGGTGATTGAACACTGGCACTATTAAAGAGTTTCTCTTGTGCCTGGGCGCCAAGGCTGCATATCGCTGCCAGCGCAAAAGTAATCATTGTTTTTCTCATATATTCCCTATCTTTTTTACCTTTTTACTTTTTTACCTTTTTACCTTTTTACCTTTTAAGCAGGTTCAGCTGAACTTTGGGTTTCATCACGTCGTTGACTTTCGTCTGCATGTTCTTGACAGGAGCCGACAGTGTGGCCTTGATGTCCTGTGAAGAAGCACCGACAAGGAACTGATAGTCACCCTCGGCCACCACCCATGCAGAGGCAGCCTCATCGAACGAAGCGAGTTCAGGTGCCGTAACACTCAGTGTGACCGTCTCGCTCTCGCCTGGCTTCAGGCTCTTCGTCTTAGCGTAAGCCTTCAACTCCTTGGCAGGTTTGTTCTGTGCCTTGTTGTCGGGAGCCGAGATATAGAGTTCTACAACTTCCTTGCCCTCATGCGCCCCCGTATTCTTGATGGTCACGGTGATATCATAAATATCGTTCTTCTGGGCAATCTTCGCATCGCTGTATTCAAAGGTAGTGTAGCTGAGACCATATCCGAAAGGATAGCTGACGGGCACGTCGAATGAGTCGAAGTAACGGTAGCCGACGTAGATATCTTCCTCGTAGTTGGTATAGTCCACGTTCTTCACATTACCGCGCTCCACGGTATTCATGAAGTCGAGCTTAGCTGTCTGATCCACGGGGAAGTTACGAGATGAATAAGCATCGGTGAACTTGACGGGCCACGTCATGGTGAACTTACCCGAAGGTGACTGTTTGCCACTGAGCACGTCAACCACGCTGTTGCCGCCTTCCTGTCCTGCCTGCCAGGCACAAAGGATCGCATCGGGCAGATCCTTCCAAGAAGCGGTTTCGATGACACCACCGATATTCAGCAGCACCACCACCTGCTTGCCAGCCTTGTGATAGACCTCGCAGACCTGCTTGAGCAGTTGGCGCTCTGAGTCGCTGAGGTTGAAGTCGGCAGACTTACGATCGAAGAACTCACCAGAGATGCGACCTAAGGTCAGCACAGCGATGTCAGCTTTCGCAGCTTGAGCCTCGAGTTCTGCAGCGGTAAACAGCTTCTCGGCAGGCAGTCCGCTGGGCAGGAACTTCATCATCATTGCCCGCTGTTTGTCGGTCTTCTCGATTTCTGCAATCTCAGCCTCACGTGCCTGATGATAGTCACTCCAGAACTGCTCGTATGCCTGTTTCAGATCGTCAGAGACGGCGTAGCCGCCGTTCTTCAGACCGTCGAGCAGAGACACCACATAGGCGTGGTTCACATTACCCGAGCCCGTACCACCTGCAATAAACTCGTAAGACGTATTGCCATAGAGTGCCACGTTCTTGATCTTCTCTGCAAAAGGCAGTGCATTAGCATTCTTCATCAGCACCATACCCTCAGCAGCCGACTGGCGCGTTACCTCGGCATGTGCCTTCAGGTCTGGCTTATTGGAATACTGATAACCCTGATAGCGCGGTGTCTTCTCGACGAGGTTCAGGATACGGCTCACGTTGCGGTCGAGATCTGCCTCGGCGAGTTTTCCACTCTTCACACCAACCACGATGGAGTCGAACTGAGCCTTCTTACCAGGCTGTAGCATATCGTTGCCAGCCCACATCTGCACAGCACCGTCCTTACCTCCGAACCAGTCGGTCATCACCGTGCCCTCATAGCCCCACTCATCACGGAGAATCGTTTGCACGAGATCCTTGCTCTCAGAGGTATAGACACCGTTGATATAATTATAAGAGGTCATCACCGTCCAAGGCTTGCTCTCCTTGATGGCAATCTCAAAGCCCTTCAGGTAGATCTCGCGGAGGGCACGCTGCGACATATTGGCATCGTTGCCCATGCGGTTGGTCTCCTGGTTGTTGGCTGCAAAATGCTTGATACTGGTACCTACATCGTTCTTCTGAATACCCTTGATATAGGCAGCAGCCGTCTTACCAGCCACGACGGGATCCTCAGAGTAATACTCGAAGTTACGGCCGCAAAGCGGGTTACGCATGATGTTCAGGGCTGGTGCCAGCAGCACATCGGCTCCATACTCCTTTACTTCCTGTCCCATGGCGATACCCACTTCTTCGACCAGCTGGGTGTTCCAAGTTGAGGCGAGCAGTGTCCCGATGGGGAAGTGCGTGCAGTAATAGGTAGCAGAGTCCCCCTCACGGGTAGCATCAATACGGAGTCCTGCAGGACCGTCGGCCAGCACGATGGCAGGGATGCCGAGGGAGTCGAGCGGATAGGTGGTACCAGCGGCACCAGGCACGAGATTCTTAGTGGCCCCAATCACGGCCTCATCGCCTGAGAAGCCCTGCATGCCAGTACCGATTACAAAATGTGCTTTGTCTTCAAGCGACATCTTTGCCATCACTTCCTCCTGATTGATGGCGTTCTTGACAGTCTTGTCAGCAGTAGTGCAGCCAGCCATCACGACAGCCAGTGCTCCTGCCAGAAAAGTTGATTTCTTCATAAACAGTTATTTGAATAAAAGGGGTACGAATTCTGAAAGATAGATACGCCAGTTGCGCCAGATATGGCCACCCTCGGTCTCGAGGTAAGTGTACTTGTGCTGCTTGCTGTCGAGATAAGTGCGCAGGTCATTGTTGTTCTTAATGAGGAAGTCGGTCTTACCAATTCCAATCCAGAAGAGATTGGGCTTCTTGCTGAAGAGGTTGTCGATCTTCTTGTCGCGATCAGCATAGATGTTGGGGAATCCGTTTGGATCAGCCTGCTGTTGATCTACAGCTGCAGAGAAAAGGCCGATGTAGCCGAACATGTCAGGATTGTTGATGCTGATGAAGAGGCTGTGAAAACCACCCATCGACAGACCGGCGATAGCACGATGAGCCTTATCTTTCTTGACACGATATGTCTTCTCGATGAAGTTCACGACATCAGGGAAAGCAGTCTCGAACGAACCCTCCATCGTTTTGGGGAGCATCATCGTGGGAACCTTGAAGCCCTCAGAAGTCTCGCCTGGACATGCCTCCTGCGAGATGTTACCATTGGTCATCACGACGAGCATGGGCTCAGCCTTACCCTGGGCAATGAGATTGTCGAGGATCTGGGCGGCACGTCCGAGTTCGCTCCATGCGTTCTCATCACCACCGATGCCATGTAACAGGTAGAGCACGGGATAATCCTTACCGCTGTTCTCATAGCCTGCTGGTGTATAGACAGTCAAGCGGCGGGTGATACCTGCTGTAGGACTGTCGTACCACACCTTGCTTACGGTGCCGTGAGCCACCTTGTTGACCTTATAGAGATCGGTACGGGCATCTCCACCAATGAGCAATACGCTGAACAGATTGTTGATATCGCGGATATTATAGACGTTCAGAGGATCAATGATCTTCACGCCGTCTACGATCATATTATAGGTATAGAGTTCAGGCTTCAAAGCCTCAGAGGTAAAACTCCACACACCCTTGTCGTTCTTCACGAGATCCACAACGCCTGGAGCATCGTATTCGCCATAACCATCGATCTTGATTTTCTGTGTTGGCAGGAAATCACCTGTAATCTGTACCTTCTGAGCCTCGGGGGCGATGAGGTTAAAGGTAACGGTATTGTCAGCGTGTACATCAGGCGATGCCACTTGCGGACCCTGTCCCCAGCTCAGATTCTGCTGAGCCTGTGCTACTAAACCTGCAAGGCAGAAAGCAGCGAAAATAAAGAATTTCTTCATGTCGTTTAATCTATTTAGTTATTCAATGGTGCAAAAATACAAATTATTTTCCATATCTTTGCACCATTTTTAGTTAAAAATTACCATCCAGCATTTTGTTCCATGTTAGGATTCAGTTCGAGCTCTTTCAGAGGAATGGGCAGGAGGGCGTTACGATCCTGGAAACCATACTTGGTGTTCTGCCAGTTCCATTGTACATCGCTGCCAGTGAAAGCAGGAACTTGCTTGCCTTGTTCAGCCATAGCAGTCTTGGCATCTCCCCAACGTACAAGGTCTTGATAGCGTACACCCTCGTTACAAAGTTCCAAGCGCTTTTCCATCTTGATGTCATCGAGTGATACAGAAGTGAGAGGTGCCTCTTTGGCACGTGTACGAATTTGATTGATATAGTCGAGAGCCTTAGAGGTGTTGCCTGCCTGGAGGTTGGCCTCAGCAGCCAGCAGCAATACCTCTGCGTAGCGCATGACCCTGAGGTTGATGAATTGACCTACCTGAAAATATGACATGTCTGCGGCACAGTCTTCTTTAAAAGCCTGGTTCTTCCAGAAAAAGTATCCCTCGCTACCATATACGCTGGCACCGGGCTGAATATCTACGCCATAGGCTCTGAGCTGGTCGATATTCCAGATGGTCTTGTTCTTGCGGTATCCGTCTTCACCCTCCCACTTTGTGAAGGCATCGTAGAGCGACTTGCGGGGATTGCTGAAGCCGTAGTTACCGAGTGCGAGCGTAGCGAGTGCTTCACCGTCGTAGTTGAGCACACTGGTACGCCAGCCCTGCATGATGTAAACCATGTCGAAGGTGTTCCACAGCTGCTCAGGGTCGTTGCGTTTCTGGAGTTCGAAGACCGACTCACAGTTGTTGTTGGCTGCAGCATGGAACAGAGCGTCGTACTCGCCAGGGAAGAGGGCATATTTGTTAGAGTTGATCACGTTGTCGAGCATAGATGCTGCCTCGCTGTTCTTGCCCTGGAAGAGGTAAGCCTTGCCCAGCAGAGCCTGTGCAAACTCTTTGGTGGCACGGATACCTGTCTCACCATCGTTGGCATCATTCTTGGAAGGCAGTGTACCACTGTTGATAGCCTCTGTTAGGTCTTTCTCTACAATAGCCCAGAGTTCTTCAGGAGTACTGTTGCTCTGCTGATACTCATCTGGAGTCAGGAGATGGTCTACCACAGGCGCAGTACCAAAGAGGGTTACGAGCTCGAAATGTCCGAGTGCACGAAACACCTTTGCCTCGTTGACGGCACGCTTCATGACGGCACTCTCACCCTCAGTCTTGTCGATGAGGAGGTTTGCCTTGTAAATGATGCCATAAAAGCCTTTGTAGAGGCTCTCGATCATCCCGTGGTTAGAGTCGAAGCTGTACTCATTGAGTTTCTCCATCTCCCCATTGTCACCACGCTGGCCACCACCACACCAGAGATCGTCGGAGAGAAGGTTCTTAACGAAGAACCAGTTGTAATATGCGGACTTCACCTCCAGATAGAGCGAAGCTGTACCCGTCATGACGTTGTCGTCTGTGGTGTAGTATGTGTCCATGCTACCCATGTTGCCGTGCTTCTCGATGTCGAGCTCGCTGTTACAGCTGACGGTCATCAGCGACATCATACCCAGCAATGCGATATATAATATGTTCTTTTTCATAACTTTTTTCTTTTTACTCTTTTACTTTTTTACCTTTATTAGAACTCGATGTTGAAACCAAGCACAACTTTCTTGGATGTAGGATAAGCACCCTTGTCGACACCCATACCGGTGGTAGAGTTGGAAGAAGCCTCAGGATCGAAGCCTGGATACTTTGTGAGGGTGAAGAAGTCATCGAGCGACACATAGAGACGTGTGTGGGTGATGCCAATCTTCTTAAGCAGGTTCTTTGGCAGGGTGTATCCCAGCTGGATCTGCTTGAACTTGAAGTAAGAGCCGTCATAGATCATGGCGCTGGAGTCTACATATTTGTCGATGTCATTGGCACCAGCACGTGGTTTAGAGCCATTATGGTTAGAGGGTGTCCAACGGTCGTCGAACATCACTTCCTTCATTTTGTTAGAAGTAGCGTAGTCAGGACGGTTGATACAGTTGAAGATCTTGTTGCCATAAGAGCCAGTACCGAATACGGTGAGGTCGAAGCCCTTGTAGGCAGCAGTGAGGGTGATACCGTAGGTGAATTTGGGGATGGCATTACCGATATCGGTGAGGTCATCGTTGTTTACCACACCATCGCCATTGATGTCCTTAAACATGGGGTCGCCAGTCTCGGGATTGATACCTGCGAACTCGAAGCCACGGAAGTAGTACACGGGATAGTCCTTCTCGAAGTAGGTGATGGTGTAAGTGTGGAAGGTGCTACCAGCCAGACGGGTGAGCGACGGATCGAGGTAGGTTACCTTATTTGTCAGTGTAGAGAGGTTACCACGGATGCCATAGCTGAAGTCGCCAATATTGTCGCGCCAGCCAAGGTCGATCTCAATACCCTTATTCTCCACGTTACCAGCATTGATAGGTGAGGTGGCACCACCGATGATCAGCGATGGTGTGGTGTTCCATACCAGCAGATCCTTGGTTTTTTTGATGAAGTAGTCGAAGCCGAAGGTCAGACGTCCACCCAGAAGGATGCCGTCGAGACCGAAGTTCAGCTGCTCAGAGGTCTCCCACTTCAGGTCTTCGTTACCCATAGAGGTAGGTGCTGCACCTGATGTATATATATTGCCAGGAACAAAGGCGTAGATACCGCTGAGGGCGATATCTGTGCTATAGCTATAGCCACTGAGTGCTGAGAGGCTACCATTCTGACCCCAAGATGCACGGAACTTCAAACTGTCGAACCAATTTTTGATGCCACTGAAGAACTTCTCTTCGCTGATAGTCCAACCAGCAGATACTGCAGGGAAGTAACCCCAGCGTGTCTTCTTTGAGAGTTTGGAGAGGTCGGCTGCATCAGCACGGAGTGAAGCCTGCAACATGTAACGACCAAGATAGTCGTAGCCTACACGTCCAAAGTATGAGTACTTGGTGTTGTCGGTGGTCTCACCGCTGAGGCTCTTGGTAGCTGATGCGTTTGCGTAGTTCAGATAGTAGAACAGTGGATCGTTTTTCTTCAGGGCATCCTCGCCGTTGGCTTCAACACCTGCAGTCACGAAGTCGTATGAGTTCTTCTGGAACGACATACCGACCATGGCACTTACGGTGTGAGCGTCAGCGAAGGTCTTCATGAAGTTGGCAAAGTTTTCCCACTGATAGTAGATCGTGGTAGAAGAGGTGTTGCTCTGGTTCACAAAGTCACGGCTCTGTACAGCGTTACCATAGAATGGCAGAGAAGTGTTCGAGTTACGAGTACCGTTCAGGCGATAGCCGAAGCGTGAAGTAATCGTCACGTAGGGGATGAGGGTGAAGTCACCATAGATAGATCCTGTAACGTTGTAGCCCTGGTTCTTGTTCAGACCATTGTCGCGCATGATCAGTGGGTTATACTGTTCACCGTTGTAGAACTTGCTGACGCCGAAGTAGTTGCCATTCTCGTCAGTCAGGAAGGTCTTGCCCATAGCTTGCAGACCCTGCAGGTCAGCAGGCAGTGTAGTGCCATAGTTCTCTGGAGTCAACGGATCCATCATCATTACAGAAGTCAACATTGAACCGTACTCGTTATTCGTAGATACCTGGCGCATGTCGTATTTCTCAATTTGGTTCGTGGTACCCACCTTTAACCAGTCCTTTACCTTATATTCACCATTGATGGTCGCAGTCAGACGCTTGTACATGTCAGCATCACCTTTCACGATACCGTTATTCTTCAGGTAAGAGAGAGCCAGATAGTAGTTGCCGCGCTCGTTACCACCTGTGAACGAGAGATTGTGCTTCTGCATGTGACCATGGTTGAAGGCAACATCCGTCCACTTGGTATCTGTTCTGCCGTCCCAGTTCATATTGATGAAGTCCTGTGTGAAGAGGTTACCCTCCAGCATGTACTGTTGGTACTCCTGAGCATTCAGCATGGTGGGAACCTTGGCGAGGGTCTCATCAGTCCACTGGAAGTCATAGGCAATCTTACCCATGCCAGCCTTACCCTTCTTAGTAGTGATCAGTACCACACCGTTACCAGCCTCTGCACCGTAGATGGCTGCCGAGGCAGCGTCCTTCAGGATTTCCATAGAGGCGATGGTTGCAGGGTCGATACCACTGATATCACTCAGACGTACACCGTCGACTACATAGAGAGGCTCAGAACTTACATTAGAGGAATACCCGCGCACACGTACGGTAGGTGAACTGCCTGGAGCTGCAGAGGTAGAGATTACCTGTACACCAGAAGTCTTACCTTGCAGGGCTTGTTGTGCATTCGAGATGGTACGGTTCTCAATATCCTCAGGCTTTACCTGTGAGATAGCACCTGTCACCGAGCTCTTCTTCTGTATACCATAACCTACGACAACCACTTCGTCAAGCACCTTGTTGTCAGGCTGCATCTTGATGGTCATGCCGTCCTTAGCGGCTACTTCCTGAGTCTCGTAGCCAATGTACGAGGCCACGATGGTCTGGCCAGTGTTTACCTTAATTATAAAGTTACCATCGAAGTCAGTAATCGTTGCGTTCGAGGTGTTAGCCTTGTCAACGATTGTTGCACCGATCACGGGTTCGCCGTTCTCGTCGATCACAGAGCCCTTGATTCCTTGGGCAAACGATGCTGCGCACATCATCAGCGCGGCAAGCATCACGAGTAATCTTCTTTGTTTCATTTGTAATAGTTTGAGTTAAATTGTTAGATACCGAATTTAAATTGTTAATTTCGGCTGCAAAGGTATGTAGAATAGATTGAGGTGGCGTTCTGATGCGTTCATTCGTTTTTCATTAGTGTTCAAAAGTGTTTTCGAGTGTTTCGATTTGTTCAAATGTTGTTCAATTCGTTAAAATCAGCATAGTGCAGCATGTTCTTTTTGCGTTATTTTTACTTTTTTCTGTATCTTTGCACCCAAATACTACAACTATGGCTCAAAGAAAACCGATGATGATGGCAGCAGCTAGTCTCATGCTAGCTCTGATAATGCTCTCGTGCCAGCAAGAGGGAAGGCCCGATAACAAAATTGATAAGGACGAGGAGCATGGACTCGTATTAGCCCAGGAGCTGTCGAACAGTCGTGTGCAGTGCATCGCCGAAGATGCCTCCGGACAATTATGGATTGGCACCTTCCGTGGTCTGAACCGTTACGACGGACATGAATACCATCAGTACTTCTGTGCTGATGATACGATGGGGCTGCCTGATAACCAGATTAAAGATATCCTTTGCGATAGCAAGGGCCGTCTCTGGGTGGCCACTGTGAATGGTGTCTGCCGCTATACCCGTATGGACTGCTTCGAGCGTGTCGGTGCGAAGACAACGAATCAGAACATTCAAAAACTCCTGGAGGATAAGCGCGGACGTGTGTATGCTTACAATGGTACCGAAGTGATGCTTTATGACGATGGTCTCAAAGCTTTCCACCCCGTCATTAGCCGTCAGTTAGCCCACCAGCATTGGACATGGGGAAACTGTATCATCGATGCTGCTGATGATATCCTGATCACCGAGAGCCACCGACTGTTACTCTATGACGGCACTACGTTTAAGCAGAAACAAGAGTTCACCATCGATGGTGACCGTGTGTTCTACTATTCCGAGATGCTCTCTAACGGACTGATGATTCTCTCGGGTTACGGTCATATCTTCCTCTTCGATACGAAGGCAAGGCGAATGGTTCCTATTGACCCGGGAATTGAGGCGCGACTCACAGCCAACAACAGCATCATCCAGGCATCACGGCTTCTGGCAAATAACACCATCCTGCTCAGCACCTCAAAAAACGGTGTCTTCGAGCTGAATCTTCTGGCGAAGGAACTGACAGCCCTCCCTGTGGGGACTGGTCTCGTGACACAGATTTTCCAGGATTCACGTCAGAATATCTGGATGGGTACTTACGACAAAGGAATTATTGCTGATTATTACTATAAGGAAAAGTTCGGAGGCAGCGACAATTACCTGAACCGTGTCATCGACCATTCTTCAGTTCTCGCTGTAGCTATGGACCGTCAGCAGAATCTTTGGATCTCTACACTCCTTAAGGGGCTCTTCGTCTATCATTGCGAATCTCAGCAGGCAGAGGCGATACCTTTGGAAGGGCTGCCTGCTGGTGAACAGAAAAATGCTCTTACCCATATTTTCTGCGATCGCGACGGCTTCCTGTGGCTCTCCACGGGCAGCATGGTGCTGAAGTGCCGCTACGATGGTTCACGACTGGCAATACTCAGTCAGATGCCCGCACTCGGGGTGATGGATTTCGAACAGGGTGACAACGGCACTGTCTGGGCTTCTACCAGCAGTAACGACATCGTAGGATTCCCAGACGGTGGTGAACCTTTCACGAAACAAGCCTTCAATGCCGATTTCTGTTTTATCCCCTCGCTGCTGAAGCTCAACGACGGTCAGATTCTCATCTCTGCCTTCTACCAGAATATTCTCAAGATGAACCCACAGACGGGTAAGCTCTCAGAACTTAAGATTCCCTCGATGGCACAATGCATACGTCGTAGCGTCTATATTCCTACTGATATGATTCAAGACTCCAAGGGTGATGTCTGGATAGGTACGGTGAGCAACGGTTTGCTGCGCCTCGACCTGAAGAAGAACGAGATGACACGCATCGCAGGACTCTCCTGCTCCGATGTGGGGAGTATCGAGGAAGATTGTCAGGGCAATATCTGGGTGGCCACGATGAAAGGCCTGAATCGTTGGGATAGGAAGACGGGGCGTATCACCTCGCTTTATAAGGCTGATGGTATTGGCGGTGACGAATTTGCCGATCGTGCCTCGTGCCAGTTGCCTAATGGTAGTCTGGTCTTTGGCAGTACCGATGGTATCACCATGTTCAATCCTGCCGATATAGACACTCTCAGGCAGATTCCCCTTAAATTCTGCCATCTGAAGATCCACAACCAGCTGGTGCGACCTTCTGCCGATGGTCCTATCGAGGCCATGCTCGACAGTTGCCAGGAAGTGCGCCTCTGTCATGACGAGAATAGCTTCAGCATCTCTTATACGGCACTCGACTTCGGCGAGTATGAGCGTGTACATTATTATTATAAGCTCGACGGTTTCGATCGCGACTGGATTGATGCGGGCATCAACCATTCTGCCAGCTATGCTAATCTTCCATCAGGTCACTACACCTTCCGCGTGAAGACCACCGATACAGCCAGCGACGAGAACTCCTCAGACGAACGTACCCTGAGCATCAATGTCGCTCCCTCACCTGCTAATGCTTGGTGGGCATGGATCATCTATATATCTCTTGCCTCTGCCCTTGCCTGGTATCTCTATCGCAATGCCCGCCGCGTGGTAAAAGCCCGTCGTGCTGCTTATCAGGCACAGATGGAGAAAGAGCAGGAGCTGCGCACCAACCAAATGAACATGAGTTTCTTTGCAAATATCGCCCACGAGTTCCGTACACCGCTCACGATGGTTTCTGGTCCTGTGGGGCAGCTTGTGCGCAGTGGTGACCTTTCTGCTGAGGATCGCTCACTGCTCAGCGTTGCTCAACGCAGCATCCAGCGTATGTTTAAACTCGTTAATCAGCTCATGGACTTCAATAAGCTTGAGAACGACACGTTGCGCCTCTATGTGGAGCAGATTGATGTGGTGAAGGCGATGAACGATATCTGTGACACTTTCGAATATAATGCCCGTGAGAAAGGCATTAGTATCTTGCGCATAGGTATGGAAGACTCACTACAGGCATGGACCGATGGTGATAAACTCGAGAAGATTGTCTCGAATCTGCTCTCTAATGCCTTGAAGTTCACACCCCTTGGTGGACGTATCGATGTTTCCCTTGATGTGGCAGATGGGCATGTGAAAGTCTGTGTGGCTGATACGGGCAAGGGTATCCCTGAGGGACAGCGTGAGAATATCTTCAAGCGCTATTACCAGCTCGACAACCAGACGAAGGCTATCCTTAACTATGGCACAGGCATAGGCCTCTATTATGCCCGTCGCCTTGCTGAGCTCCATCATGGCTCCCTCACTGTAGACAATCGCATGGAAGGCACGGGGGCAGTCTTCACACTTGTCTATCCCATGTCAGAAACAGCTTATACTGAAGCTGAGCGACGCCCATTGTCAAGCGAAGGTGTGGCAGACTACCACGTTATCGATACCCCTGTAGTCCAACAGGCAGAGCACCAGTCACAAGAAACGAATGATGCACGTCCGACGATTCTTATTGTCGATGACGACACAGATATCATCAACTATATGCGCCTGCTATTCTCCCAAGACTACCACATCATCACCTGCCTCGATGCAGAGACAGCCCTCGAAGAGATGCGTGCTGAGGAGCCCAATATTGTCCTCAGCGATGTGGCCATGCCAGGTAAGGACGGCTACCAGCTTTGTCAAGAGATCAAACAGGATATTCAGCTTAGCCATATCCCCGTCATCCTCGTGACGGCGAAGATCACTGCCGAGAATCAGGTCGAGGGTCTCAACGTGGGAGCCGATGCCTATGTCACTAAGCCTTTCGACCCTGCCGTTCTCTCTGCTCTCATCCAATCGCAACTTAAAAATCGTGAGCGTGTGCGCAAGTTGCTTACCAAGGCAACCACTACTGAGGAGGAAGGTGTTGACAATGCACTCTCCGCTCAGGATAAGCATTTCATGGAGGAACTTTATAAACTCATGGAAGAAGAACTTTCGAATTCAGAACTCGATGTGACTCGTATCACGAAGATGCTTTACATCTCGCGTACTAAACTCTATTATAAGATCAAGGGACTGACGGGCGAGACTCCTTCCAACTTCTTCCGCACTTACAAGCTCAATCGCGCAGCAGAACTTCTGATGAGTGGGCGCTATACCATCTCGGAAATTGCCGACCTCTGTGGTTTCAGCACTCAGAGCCACTTCTCCGTTGTCTTCAAGAAGCAGTTCGGCGTCACCCCCTCCGAATATAAAGGCTGACTCCACATCCCCCACAATATCAACAATAATCCCCGCTCAGCAATGGGCGAGGATTATGGATAATGCTCGTTATCAGGATTTATCTGATGGCGTAGAGGTAGCCGAGGAGGGCCATCTTGCCTCTCATGGTCTCGCGGGGTGTGAACTCACCGTTGACCCAGAAGTAGCGCTGGTTGAAATATGATTCCTGGCGAGGCCATGTGGTGGATACTTTTCCTTCTTCTACGCTCCACTCCGGATAGCAGTACTTGAGGATGACGCGGGCATCGCCGCCGTTGTGGCCTGGCGACCATGTCTCGGTGCCGTTGAAGGGTGTCTGTCCTGGATGGCTCTCAGGAGCACCATCGTTGCGCCCTGTGGTATAGCAGTCGGTGATATGGCGCTGCCCAAGGCCCGTCATCTCTACGATGTTACCCGGATTGCGACCCATGGCCCAGCTGGCTTCGGTGAACATGACGTGCTCAAGATCCCTCTTGGTGGCCTTGTCAGCCATGTAGTGGGCGAGCATGACGAGTTGCAGGTTCTGTGACACCTGCCAGCGGCTATCGTTGGCACTGCGGCGCGAGGGGCGCTGGGCCATGTTGGCAATGTTATACTCCAACGCCTGTGCATTGATGCTGGTCTTGAGGTTCTGATAGAGCTCTGTATGGTGGCGAGGGTGCGTACAAGTGAGGTAGGCTGCTGCCGCCCAGATCTGGCAATAAGGTATGAGCTCCTTGTTCTGCTCGTGCATGACACCCACACCGAAGAAGCCGTGACGACCTTTGCTGAAGAGGGGCGACTGTGCATCCTTGATCATGCTTTCCTGTGCAAAGATATCCTCCCAGGCCTTGTCGCCCGTGAGGTTATAGAGGTAGGCAGCTGCCTGCTGGCGGAAGTCGCGACCACGCATCTGCATGCTGCCGATATCCTGCAGGTCGTCGAGCTGGGTCCACTCCTGTTTCTCTGCATAGCGGAAGGCCTTGATGGCTTCGTCGGTATAATACTGGCGCAGTGAGTCGTTGCCCTGTAGGCGGAAGGCCTCGGCGATGATGGCACAGTTGGCGGCATTGGCCCATGCAGCCATCGTGGTACAGCCTGCCTGATACATGACGCTCCAGCCTGCATCGGGGTTGGTGACTCCCTGTGAATAGCCTTCACCATCGCGGATCGAGAGGAAGAAGTCTACCTCGTTACGGGCTTCGTCGATGATATCGGGGATGCCGTTGCCACTCTCGCGGATGCCAAGGTTATCGTCTGACAGACGACCACCAGAGAGGATATAGGGCAGGAGCATGTCGTAGATGTTGCTCACATGTGCAAGATGGCGGTCCCAGTCGAAGGCATCAGAGTGACCACCTTTCACCTCGACGTTCACGGGGTTGCCAGGCAGGCGATGCTGCCAGAAGCGTGATTCGAGGGCTGGTTTGAAGTGAGGTTCGTCCCACACATCGGTATGCAGGTCGCGCCACTCCTGACAGAAGGGGTGGAAGTCAGTCTTATAGACGGTGAGACCTTTTGGATCAGTCTCAGGGATAAACTGTGGCTGACGGGGAATAGGCCATACGTGCTCAGGATCCTTGGGCTCGCCTAAGCGCATGTAGTAATAGCCACGGACAGAGTAGCGGAAGGGCTGGTAGTAGACATCTGCCGCGATGTCGAAGTCCATCGAGCAGCCTACATCCTCCACCACGAGACGGTAACGGCCAGGGGTGGTGCCTTGGAAGTCGATGTTCCACACATCGGTACCTACGAGATTCTTGCCGCCTGCCTCCTGATCGGCAGCCGAAGCCTTCTTCCAGAACTTCACCTTGCCGACATTCTGCTTCTTCTTGGTATTGACATTATAGAGGTACACCTTGTTGCCTTCCCAACTGCTGTAGTCGCGCTGTCCGCCATCGCCCATCCACTGATAGAGGTCGGCGGCATGATCCTGTTCTGCAGGAGAATAGCCGATGATGTTGACGTGGATGGCCTCAGACTGCGCATTCCATACGTCGAAGCACACGCTGGCTGACTCCTGATCGGCACCGATGCCCTTGGGGATGCTCACGGTGTAGGTATAGCCCTGGCGCATGGCCTGGGGCAGTTGCAGGAAGAGCCAGTGGTCGTTCTCGCTGGTCAGCGTGTGATCGGTATTCATGGGCTTCGACTTGCGCCATACGTTGACAGGCTGTGCATCGGCAAAGGTCTTGTCGTCGCTGGAACTGATCTGCCAGAGGGCAACCTGACGGGCTACATCGCCATTGAGCCGCTCTCCGAAGACGAGCAGTGTGTCATCGCCTTCAGCGAAGGAATGGCCGAGGTAGGCGCTGGGACCTGTGCCGTTGTCGCGGTAATGCACCTCACCGTCGCGGAAATGGAGCATGAGGTACTGTTTGTCAATCACATGGATACCCAGAAAGCGGGTGGCATGGGCTGGAAGGACCGTGATCAGCATCAGTCCTGACAGCAGTGTGGTCATTAGTTTTCTCATTGTTGTATATCAGTTTAATTTACGTTCAGTAATAGTCAGGCGCTACAAAGGTACAACAAAGAAATGAAAAGTGAACAACGAAAAGTGAAAAATTATGAATTATTAATTGTGGATTCTGAATATTTTCGTATCTTTGCACTCAGTAAACGATCAATCGACACCTGAATATGAAACAGACAAAACTTTGGACGCTCGTGATGATGTTCTTGCTCTTGCTCACAATGGCATGCGGGAACGGGGATCAGAAAGAGCAAAGCGTAGCAGCAGAGAAACTTTTGGAGCGTGCCCAGAAGGCAAATGACTATGAGCGGCTGATGCAGTTGGCCGACAGTTTGGAGAAGGCGAAAGTGCTGACGGCTGAAAAGGCCTTCTACTGGCTGGGCTATGCCAGTGACAGACTGAACAAGAAGCGCATGGCAGAGTTCTACTGGAAAGCCTCGCTCGAGGCTGCAGAGAAGAATGGTAAGGATGCCGATATGGAAGCCTACGCCAAGAGTGCCAGCCGTCTGGCAAATCTGTTGACGGTGCGTGGCGACTACGAGGGCGTCCTGAAGGGAGCCATTCCTGCTGCCCTCAAGCAGGAGGAGCTGAAGTGCGACACTACCAGCGATTACGTGAACCTGCTGATCTATATCGGCTGTTGCCAGGCAGGTCTCGGACAGACGAGCGATTCTACAAGCGATGGCTTCGAGCGTGCCTACCAAAAGCACCTGGAATCCATCGAGAACCACCGTTCAGATGCATCGTATAAGAACGCCATCGCCGGACTGATCAATATCTCTTATGCCTGCCTGACCATCAAGAAATATCAGGAGGCACAGAAGTGGATTGAGCGTTTCGGCGAGTTGCTCAAGGATTATGAGCAGCGCCCTGATCATAGTATCATCTATACCGACAAGCAGGTGGCGCGCTTTAATATCTATCAGGCTCTGGCCTACGAGGGACTGGAAAAGAAAGAGGAGGCTGCCAAGGCTTTCGATGCCTTCCTGACCACCGAATACAGCAAGACCCCAGAGGGGCGTATCGCAGCCAACGAATACCTGATGGCTGCCCAGCGATGGGACGAGGCTGCCAACAACTACCGCAGTCTGGACGCTCTGATGGGAGAGGGCTCGACGAACACGATGATGGACGATATCGAGAACCTCCTGCTGAAGAAGTATCAGGCTAACCTCATTGCAGGTCGTAAGGACTCGGCGATGGCTGTGAGCAAGGCTATCAGCGACTTGCTGGAGCCTGCCTTCAAACAGATGAGGCAGCTCGACAAAGAAGAGCAGGCCACCATTGTGGCAAACGTAGAGAGACTGTCGGAGCAGCAGGCACAGCTCGAGAGCAGGAACCGTCTTACCTGGTATGTTCTCTTCGCCCTGCTCTTCCTCGTATTCATCGGCTATATCATGTACCGCCGCTACGTAGGTCATCAGCTGATGGTGGCACACCGCCAGCTGAAGGAGGCCTACAATCAGGTGGAGGCGAATACGGCTACCAAGGAGCGCACAGCCCTGGAGCAGGAGATAGCAGGCAGCATCCAGCAGACCCTGCTGCCCACAACCTTGCCTCGCCGTAAGGATGTGCAGGCATTTGCTACGGTGATACCTGGCAAAATGCAGGGAAGTGGCCTCTGTGAAACGATGATTCGCGACGAGAAGTTGTACTTCTTTGCAGCTGACGCTGTGGGCGAGGGTGCCCAGGCATCGGCACTGACGGCTATCATGAAGGCGCAGTTCCGTATGGCTGCAGCCTATGAGGACGAACCCGAGAACATCATAACCACCATGAAAGCGGCCTACGACAAGGGCGTGAAGTGCTTCGCTGGTGTGCTCGATCTGGCTACTGGCAGTCTGAAAATCAGTCAGGAGGACTATCACCTGCCACTGGTGATGAACGAGGATGTGAAGCGTCTGACAGATGAGGAACACCTGCAGTCAGGCAGTCTGATTCTTCTCTATACCGATGGTCTGACCAACGCTGTGAATGGCGAGGGTAAGAAGTTCGGTGAGAAGCGGATGATGGGCGAGGCTCTGCAGGCAGTGAAAATAAATGCCGCACCCAAGCCGTTTGTCGACACCATGACAGAGGCCGTGAAGCGCTTTACTGGTGATATAGCGCAGCAAGACGACATCATCATGCTCGCCATCAGATATACAAAAGGCTAAGGCATGAAGGCAGCATTCATGATGGCGGCTCCTACCAGCGGCTCAGGCAAGACGACGATTGCTCGTGGCCTGATGGCGCTGTATGCAAGGAAAGGCTATCGTGTGCAACCCTTCAAGTGCGGCCCCGATTATATTGATACGAAATTCCACGAGGCGGTGTGCGGACATCCCAGCATCAACCTCGATACCTTCATGGCTACGAAGGCGCATGTGGCCAGCCTCTTCAGCCGTTACAGCGCAGAGGCTGATGTGGCCATCGTAGAGGGTATGATGGGACTTTTCGACGGCTACGACCGCGACAAAGGCTCATCGGCAGAAATTGCCCAGACACTGGATATCCCTGTGGTGCTGATTGTCGATGCCAAATCGGCTGCCTACTCGATGGCGCCGTTGATATCAGGATTCGTGAACTTCCGCAAGGATATCCGTTTCGCGGGTGTCATATTTAATAAGGTGGGGTCTTCGCGGCATTACCAGATGTTACAACAAGTGTGCGACGACTTGGGCATTGCCTGTCTGGGATACCTGCCCAAGGATGCAGCCCTCGAACAAGGCTCGCGCTACTTGGGGCTCGATTTCTCGGAAAAGACAGAGAACAACCGCCTTTTAGAACTGTTGGAAACCCATGTCGATTGGCAGACCCTACTCCAGTCTTGTGTTCCCACGGTGGGAAATCTTTCTTCCCACGGTGGGAACAATATCTTCCCAAGGAGGGAAAAGTCAGTCCTGATCGCCCGCAATGCTGAGAGCTTCTCTTTCCTCTATCAGGAAACCATCGACAGTTATGCCGATGTCATGTTTTTCGACCCTGAGACGGAGGTTCCCGATTTCAGCGGTGTCGATCTCCTGCTGTTGCCTGGGGGCTATCCTGAGAAGCATCTTGAAGCTCTGGTCAAGGCTGAGACCACGCGGCAGGCTATCAGGGATTATGCCGAGCGTGGCGGTAGGGTTGAGGCCGAGTGTGGCGGTATGATGTATCTCTGTCAGGCGATAGTCACTGACGAGGGGTCTTATCCGATGTGTGGTGTGCTGCCCTATACCATTACGGCACGGAAGGCGGATCGTAAGCTCTCGCTAGGTTATCGCCGTTTTGAGCTCGATGGCAAGGAATATCGGGGTCATGAGTTCCATTATACCCAGTTCATGGGCGACGTGCCCGAAAGTATCGCGCAGGTCTATAATGCCAAGGGCGACCCTGTGGCCACGCCTGTATTCAGATATCAGAATGTCTTAGCAAGCTATACGCACCTTTATGGAGTTAAGAATTAAGAATTAAGAGTTAAGAAATAGGAGTGAAGAGTGAGAAGTTACATCCTTTGATGTTCGCGGGAACGGGTAGCGATGTTGGTAAGAGCATCGTCGCTGCGGCCTTCTGTCGTATCTTCCGACAGGACGGCTACCACCCTGCACCCTTCAAGGCACAAAATATGGCACTCAACTCCTATGCCACGCCTGAGGGGCTGGAGATAGGGCGCGCACAGGCTGTTCAGGCTGAGGCTGCGGGCGTCGCCTGTCATACGGATATGAACCCCCTGCTGCTGAAGCCTCAGAGCGATCAAACCTCACAGGTGGTGCTCAACGGCAAACCCATCGGCAGCAAGAACGCCTATGATTATTGGCGGCGCGGTGCCTCCGACATTGATTTCAGGCGTGAGGTGTGCGATGCCTTCGACCGTCTGGCAGCCCGCTATAACCCCATCGTGATGGAAGGGGCAGGCAGCATCTCGGAGATCAATCTCAGGGATACCGACCTCGTGAACCTCCCGATGGCGCGTCATGCGAAGGCAGATGTCATCCTTGTGGGCGATATCGATCGTGGGGGTGTCTTCGCCTCCGTCTATGGCAGCATCGCCCTGCAGACACCCGAGGACCGCCAGCTCATCAAGGGCATCATCATCAATAAGTTCCGTGGCGACCTGCGACTCTTCGAGGAGGGCAGGCGGATGCTCGAGAATATCTGCGGTGTCCCTGTGCTGGGCATCATCCCTTATTTCAAGGATATCCATATCGAGGAGGAAGACAGTGTGGCACTGGCTCAGAAGTCGATGCAGCTGGAGCGTGGTAAGGTGAACATCGCCGTGGTGATGCTGCAGCACCTTTCTAACTACACTGACTTCGATGCCCTTGAGCAGGATCCGCGCGTACATCTATTCTATACCAACAATGTCGAGGATATCCGCAAGGCAGATATCATCATCCTTCCAGGATCGAAGTCTACACTCCACGATCTCTATGAGCTGCGGCGCAACGGAGTGGCACAGGCCATCGTGAGAGCCCATCGCGAGGGTGCCTCCGTGCTCGGCATCTGTGGCGGTTATCAGCTGATGGGGGTAGAGGTGTGCGATCCTGATCATGTGGAGGGCGACATCGAGCGCCTGCCTGGACTCGGACTCCTGCCTGTAGCCACCACGATGAGTGGCGAGAAACTGACGCGTCAGGTCACTTTCCGCCCGTCGTGGGGCGGCGACGAAATGCATGGCTACGAGATCCACATGGGCGAGACCCGTCCCTTCGGCGAGGCTAAGGCTGCACCACTGGCTACGATCAGTGGCGGCAGGGCAGATGGCTATCTGGTCGATAGTAAGTGTATGGGCACTTATATTCACGGCATCCTCGACAACAGTGCCTTCGTCGACTTCCTCCTGCAGCCTTATGCGGATAAGATACAGCAGGCAGATCAGCCCTTCGACTATCAGGCATATAAGGAAGAACAATACGACCGCTTGGCAGATCATGTGCGCCGCCATGTCGATATAGAACGCATCTACAAAATACTCACCCAACAATGACACGCAGAATCATATTGATAACAGGCGGACAGCGCTCTGGCAAGAGTGAAGAGGCAGAGCGCCTCGCCCAGAGTCTCGCTGCCAATCCCGTCTATCTGGCTACGGCTCACGTTTGGGACGATGAGTTCCGTCAGCGCGTGCGCCTCCATCAGGAGCGCCGAGGACCGCAGTGGACGAACATCGAGGAGGAGAAGGCGCTGAGTCGTCATGATGTCAGTGGGCGCGTGGTGGTCATCGACTGCGTCACGTTGTGGCTGACTAATTATTTCTTCGAGGCTGAGGGTGCCGATGTGAAGGATATTCTCGCTCTAGTTAAGGCCGAGTTCGACCGTTTCACAGCTCAGGAAGCCACGTTTATCTTCGTGACCAACGAGATCGGCTGTGGTGGAGTCAGCGAGAATGCGCTCCAGCGGCGGTTTACGGATCTGCAAGGTTGGATGAATCAGTACATCGCCCAACAAGCTGATGAGGTCGTTCTCATGGTCTCTGGCATACCAGTAAAAGTGAAAAGTTAAATGAAGCTGTGTAAATCAGTGTAATCCGTGCCAAAATGAAGAATTTCTCAATAATCCCCGTCGATCATTCGCTTCGTGAGGCGATTCAACAGAAGATCGACAATCTGAATAAGCCCAAGGGCTCCTTAGGGCGCTTGGAGGAGTTAGCCATGCAGATCTGTCTGGTGCAGCAGACACTCTCACCCAGTCTGTCGCATCCCTGTCATCTGCTCCTTGGTGGCGATCATGGTATCGAGCGCGAGGGTGTCAGTGTGTCGCCCCGTGAGGTCACTTGGCAGCAGATGGTCAACTTCACCCGTGGCGGAGGCGGTGTCAATATGTTCTGCCGCCAGCATGGTTTCGATCTGAAGATTGTCGATGTGGGTGTCGACTACGACCTCTCTCAAGTGCCAGGCATCATCGATCGTAAGATAGCACGTGGCACGCGCAACTTCCTCCATGAGGCTGCGATGAGCGAGGCTGAGTTCGACCGTGCCATAGAGATTGGTGCAGAACTCGTCGATGATACTGTAGCCAGTGGTTGTCAGGTGCTTTGTATCGGAGAGATGGGCATCGCCAATACCTCGCCATCAAGTATCTGGATGAGTCTGTTTGGGGATATTCCTTTGAAGGATTGTATTGGCGCAGGTGCAGGACTTAACCATGATGGCATCAGACATAAGTACGAAGTCCTTTCGAAGGCTATGGAGAGATTTACCTCGCGGGGGGACACCCGCGAGGTGCTGCGCTACTTCGGCGGTTTCGAGATGATTACCGCCATCGGGGCGATGCTCAGGGCAGCCGAACAGCGGCTGGTGATACTCGTCGATGGCTTTATCATGACTGCCTGTGCGCTTGGCGCCTGCCGTCTGTATCCTCAGGCGCAGGATTATATGATCTTCACCCATTGCGGCGACGAGAGCGGCCACAAGATGATGCTCGATATCCTCGATGCCAAACCCTTACTCCATCTCGGACTTCGCCTGGGCGAGGGTACGGGAGCCCTCTGCGCCTTCCCCATCGTCGACAGTGCCGTGAGAATGGTTCGCGAGATGAACAACTTCGACAACGCGAAGATCACGAAGTACTTTTAAAGGTAAAAAAGTAAAAAGGTAAAATCAGCGATGCTTCTCTGTTCCCGTCCATTTGCGGATGCGACGGGCGATGGACTGTGCGATATGCGCGAAGTTGCCATAGCGCAGGTTCAGCAACAGTTCCTCGATAGAGTTCTGGACCTTGATCCACGGATGGTTCCACGCATTGGCGCGATAGAGACGTTCCAGATAGGCTTTGTTCTCTTCGACGCCCTGCGGGTGCTTCAGGGGGAATGCAAGTTCGTGGCGCTGCATGGTGAACATCCTGCGGATGCGGTGAGGCGTGGTCTTCAGCTCTGCCGAGAAATGGGTAGAGTCGGCCATCAGTCCGATGTTATTGATCTGATTCTGCTGGGGCATGATGGCCAGACAGTCGTTGAGCAGCATGTCACTCCAGTAGATGGTCTCGAAGTAAGCCTTGCCGCTCTGGCTGTGGTCGCGGAACATCTGCAGCATGTCTTTTCTCAGGTTTCGCTCCCTGGCCACGCGCTCCAGTTTCTGCATGGCCTTCGGATTACGGATAAAGTCGTAATCAGGATCCCATCGCACTGCCACCCTGCGCCATGAAGCCCAGCCCCAGATGCTGAAAGCCGAGGTGAAGAAGTAGCTGTCGCTGCAGTCAGGAGTCACCTCGTCGATGTTGAAGCCCGCTATCATCGAGATGCGCTCATCGTGCTCATAACGGTCGAGCATCTCCTTGCAGAAGGGGAAGAACGACTGCGAGGGTACCACATCATCTTCGAGCACGATCACCTTGTCGGCTATCGAGAAGGCCCACTGGTGAGACAGGAAGCCCGAAGGGTCGCAACCCTGATTATGATCGAGATACTGGCGATGCACCTCGCACTCCCAGTCGATATGCGCGTCGCTGACTATCTCGCGACACGCCTTGATGCCAGCCATATCCCCCTCGCCGCGAGGGCCGTCCTGATAGAGCAGAAGCTTCGAGGGCCGTGCCTGGCGCACGGCGTCGAACACCTGTCTGAAGGTGTCGCTGCGCGTAAAGAACAGCAGCAATACGGCGATATCTGTCTTGGCGGGATACTTCATAGGAATGTATAATTTCACTGCAAAGATACATTTTTTTGCACGGATTACACAGATTTACACGGATTTTTTATATTTTTGCAGCAAAATAAAGCAATTAGCGTATGCAAGCAATCATCTTGGCGGCTGGAATGGGTCGCAGATTAGGAGAACTGACGAAGGAGAACACGAAGTGTATGGTGCCCGTGAACGGCGTGCGACTCATCGACCGCCTCTTGCGACAATTGTCCACACTCCCCCTCACCCGCATCATCATCGTAATAGGCTACAAAGGAAAAGAACTGAAGGAATATATCCATTCCACATTCCACATTCCACATTCCACATTCCACATCGACTTCGTCGAAAACCCCATCTACGACAAGACCAACAACATCTACTCGCTCTCGATGGTCAAGGAGCAGCTCCAGCAGGACGATACCCTCCTGATAGAGAGCGACCTCATCTTCAGCGACCGCCTCTTCCCCATGATCCTAGAGAACCCCTATCCCAATCTCGCCCTCGTGGCAAAGTATGAGTCGTGGATGGATGGTACGATGGTGCGCCTCGATGAAGACCAGTATATCGTGAACTTCATCTCGAAGCAGGCCTTCGACTATGCCGATGTCGATAGTTATTATAAAACGGTGAACATCTATAAGTTCAGTCGCGAGTTCCTCCAGCAGCAGTATGTGCCCTTCCTCGATGCCTACACCAAGGCCGTGGGCAACAATGAGTACTACGAGAACGTGCTGCGCATCATCTCTCTGCTGAACAGTCACAACATGAAGGCGCTGCCCATCGGGAACGAGAAATGGTATGAGATTGACGATAAGCAGGATCTCGACATCGCCGAGGCCCTCTTTGCCGACGATCAGGACGTCATCCGTAAATACTACGGGCGCTATGGCGGTTTCTGGCGATTCCCCCAGATGCTCGATTTCTGCTATCTGGTGAATCCCTACTTCCCCTCCAAACGCATGAAGGACGAACTGCGCAGCAATTTCGATACCCTGCTGACGGAGTACCCCTCGGGCATGAAGGTCAACACCCTCATCGCCAGCAAGAGCTTCGGCGTGAGCGAACCCTATATCGTGCCAGGCAACGGAGCTGCCGAACTTATCAAGGTGCTCATGGAAGGCATGGATGGTAAAGTCGGCTTCATCCGCCCCTCATTCGAGGAATACCCCAACCGTTATGACCCTTCTCAGCAGGTCACATTCGTACCCTCCAACGACGACTATCGCTATACTGCCGACGACCTGATGGCCTACTTCGGCGATGCAGACATCAAGTCCCTCCTACTCATCAATCCCGATAATCCCTCAGGCAACTTCATCCCCAAGGCCGATGTGCTGAGGCTGGCGCAGTGGTGCGAGGAGCGTGCCATCCGTCTGGTGGTCGATGAGAGCTTTGTGGACTTTAGTGATACGGGGAGTGTGGAGTGTGGAGTGAGGAGTGACAACTCCCTGCTCTCCGACGAGATTCTCGAGTCTTATCCCCACATGGCCGTCATGAAGAGCATCTCTAAGAGCTTTGGTGTGCCAGGCCTCCGTCTCGGCATCCTCGCTTCTGCCGATACAGAACTGATTGCGCGGATCAAGAAAGAGGTTTCCATCTGGAACCTCAACTCGTTTGCCGAGTTCTTCATGCAGATCTACAACAAGCACGAGAGCGACTACCTGAAGGCGTGCGACAAGTTCCTGGCAGAGCGCGACAGCTTCGAGCAACATCTGCGCTCGGTGCCCTTCCTCCGTGTGATGCCCTCGCAGGCCAATTATTTCCTCTGTGAGGTGCTGCCACCTTATACGGCCAATGAGATTGTCATCCACATGCTCCGTCAGCACAACATCCTGACGCGCGACTGCAGCAAGAAGCCTGGACTCGACCCCACTAAGCAATACATGCGCATCGCCGTGCGTAATCATGAAGACAACATGCGGCTTATAGAAGGACTGAGGAAAATGTAATAATGTAAAAATTGGGAAATGAGGATTTGTATTTGTGGAGGTGGTAATCTTGGGCATGTGGTAGCTGGGTTTCTGGCAGCCCATGCCGATGGCGAGGTGTCGTTGCTGACACGTCATCCAGAGCGGTGGCAGCAGCAGCTCTCCATCTCTACCCCTGAGGGCGCGACGCTTCAGGGACGCCTTTCCCGCATATCCTCCAATCCTCAAGAGGTTGTCCGTCAGGCTGATATCGTGCTGCTCTGCCTGCCAGGATTCTCCATCCGTGAGGAACTGCAGCTCATCAGTCCCTACCTCTTGCCACAGACAGCCGTCGGCAGCATCGTTTGCAGCACAGGCTTCTTCTTCGAGGCATTCAAGATCCTGCCCCCACAGACACCCCTGTTCGGATTCCAGCGCGTACCCTTTATCTCGCGTATCAACGAATATGGACGCTCCGCCAACCTGTTGGGCTACAAGCCCAGCCTCCATATCGCCATCGAGCAGACAGATCGCAAAGAGGCGCTGCGCGCCACGATGCAGCAGCTGTTCCGCGTGCCAGTCCTGTTGTTGAAGAGCTATTATGAAGTAAGTCTGACTAACAGCAACCCGCTGCTCCATCCTGCTCGCCTCTATACCCTCTGGAGCCGTTGGCACGAAGGCATCGTCTATCCCGAGGAAAGCCTGTTCTACGAGCAGTGGACAGATGAGGCATCTGCACTGTTGATACAGATGGACGAAGAGTTCCAGCAGTTGCTCTGCGCCCTGCCAGTCACCAAAGGCAGCATCCCCACGATCCTCGACTATTACGAGAGCACCGATGCTCCCTCGCTAACGCGCAAGCTGCGGTCTATCCAGGCATTCAAGGGCATCAAGGCCCCCATGAAAAAAGCTGCTGGCGGCTATGTGCCCGACTTCGGCAGTCGCTATTTCACCGAAGATTTCCCCTATGGCTTGCAGATCATTCAGCATCAGGCCCGAGAGCACCATGTCGCAACCCCCGTCATCGACCGCGTCCTGTCCTGGGGATTGCCTCAAGTTGCAAAATTTGCCCCCGATGCGACATGAGCTAACCGTCATGAGGGCTTTTTGTCGCATATAGTCGCAGCTGTCGCAACAACCTCAGCAGAAAAACCATCAAAAACATTTTTCTCTTCCAAAATCATCGTATCTTTGCATTGTCGAAAGGAAACTGACGACAACAGAGATCAATAATAATAAAAGTCCAACAATTTAAAAAATATAAGGTTATGATGAAGAAGTTCTTATTCTTAGAGGCAGCGTTGATTTGTTCACTTATTGCGTTATTTTTTTCATCCGCATCAATGACAAAGAATTACACACGCGTCATGGTGGAAAATGATACACAGGTGGGCATCAATAACGCCATGCAGCTGACCCCAGCCTCTCATGCCTTATACGCGATAGGCCAAAACTACCCAGAGCCTTAAGGATATTAAGAGAGTCTTATTTCTCATTAAGAGCCATTTGTCACACTGATAAGTGGCTCTTATTTGTTCAAAAGGACAATACGACACGAAGGAACAAAAAGACTACCATTTTGAGATAAAAACTTTTATTGATAATTATATATATAATTTAATATCGGATGAATGGTTAAATAATTGTATGCTCGTGTCGTATTGTCTTATTGAACAATTTTTCAAAAGACATTATCCGAGGCTTGCGGGTCTCATGCTCGAAAAATGCCAAATAAATTTGGTTTTTCGCTCACTAAATCGTACCTTTGCAGCATGGTGACGGAAATGAATGAAGAATTGCGTAGGAGGTTTAATCCAGAGGGCTCGATGCTGCGTAGGCAGCAGATGAGAATGCTGGAGATTTTGTTGGAGGTGGATAGGATATGCAAGAAGCATGATATCCCTTACTGGCTCAGTAGTGGCACACTGATTGGAGCGATGCGCCACGATGGGTTTATACCCTGGGATGACGATCTCGACATTGAGATGCTGCGCTCTGACTACCTGCGACTGATGGAGGTGCTGCCCAAGGAACTGCCTGACTGGCTCGCGCTTCAAAACCACGATACGGATCCGAACTACTTCTACTTCTATGCCAAGGTGCGCGACCGCCGTTCACGGATGCTGGAGCAGAACGGCTACGATCGTCTGTGGAAGGAACAGGGTATCAATATCGACATCTTCCCGATGGAGCAGCATCCTATCTGGCTGCACAAGTTGACGGAGAAGATGGTAGGACACATGTATAAGATCTGGCGCACGAGCACAGACGACGCTAAGGCCATCAAGCAGGTGCGCCGTATCTTCGATCTCAACAATAAGGTGATATTCCCTTTCCTCCGCCTCTTCACTCCTAACTCCTCACTCCACACTCCTCACTCCACACTCCACACTCCTCGCTCCACACTCCACACTCCTCACTCCTCCCTCCTCACCTCCGCCATGGGTATCCCTTTCCATAATCCCCGGTATATGGACGAGATATTCCCGCTGACGACACATGTGTTTGAGGGCTATCAGCTGCCTGTGCCTGGTCATGCCGATGCCCATCTGAGACATATCTTCGGGGATTATATGCAGTTGCCTAACCTCGAGAAGTTAGCTTTGCACGTAGGAAAGCTTGAATTTCTTTCAGAATGACGGCTCCTGACAGGCGCATCACGCCGTAATAGAGCGTGGCTGCGATGACAACTCTGCTCAGCAGCAGGAGCCAGAGCCTTAGGTAATCGTCTGTCATCCGTAAACTGTCAACTGTAAACTCTGTCACCATTCTCGTGACAATCATCACGGCTGCGGCGGCGAGGGCAAAGGGCAGGATGTCTTTCAGGAAATGGAGCAGACGGTAGTGCATCAGGCGACGGACGAACTGATGCCAGACAAACATCCATAGTATATTTAATATGGTATAGGCGATGACCATCACGTAGATGCCTTCGCGCCAGAGACTGACCATCAGGGCTATCTGGAGGACACCCAGAGCGATCGTGCTCCACAGGTAGATGTCGCTGCGGTGCTGGCTGATGATGGAGTCGGTGAGCAGGGTGGAGAGGGGCATGAAGGCGCCACAGAGGCAAAGCAGTGGCAGCAGGGAGGCTGAGAAGGCCCACTTCTGACCAATGGCCAGGACGATGAACTCGTGGGAGACGAGGCCAAGGCCGAAGAGCAATGGGAAGGAGATGAAGGCTGTGAAACGCACCATCTTACGGAGGACTGCCAGTTGGCGCTCACGCTCATCGCGCAGTCCTACAAGCACCGTCTGATCCACCTGTTTCAACATATTCCCCACCAAAAGGAAACACTTGGAACTCCACTGGTAGGCCTGGTTGTAATGGCCTGTGTTGGTCTCGCCATAGTAGCGGCCTAAGAGCAGGTTCATGATGTTGTTGTTCAGCTGGGTGAATATGGCGGAGAGCATGATGCGCACGCTGAAGGGGAAGATCTTTTTTAAAGGAGTGAAAAGTGTGGAATGTGGAGTGTGGAGTGTGGAATGTAGGGTGGGGCGCCAGGGGCTGAAGTACCACAATAGCAGGGTGTTGATGGCGATGTAGAGCAGATACTGCGTGGCGAGGGCCCAGTAGCCGAAGCCGAGGGCTGCCAGTATGACGCTGACGATGCTCGACGTGAGTGTGGCCGTCATGCCGCACTGGGCTATCTGCTTGATCTGCATCTGCTTCGTGAGATAGGCTGATTGCGCCATGCCGAAGCTGGAGAATACGAACCCGAGGAACACATAGCGGCTCAGGGGGATGAGCTTGGGCTGGTGATAGTAGTTGGCTATCAGTGGTGCTGAGAAGAAGAGCACTGCGTAAATGGCGATGCCTGCCAGGATGTTGAACCAGAAGACGGCATTATAGTCGTCGTGGGTGGGCGACTTCAGATTGATCAGTCCTGTCTTGAACCCGCTTGACTGCAGCTCGTTGGCGATGACAGAGAAGACTGCCAGCATGGCCGTCATGCCATAGTCTGAGGGATCGAGCAGACGTCCGAGGATGATGCCAAAGGCAAGTCCGAGCAACTGCTGCACGCCGTTGTTCATCCCGCCCCAGAAGAGGCCCTTCGCTGTCTTCTCCTTCAGAGATTCCATGTCGTTTTGGTTGCAAAGGTAATATTTTTCTCTGATAATCACAAATATTTAACTCCAATTAGCCTCTGACTGAAAGATTTCTTTTGATATATTTGGAGGTTTCAGCCAAAGTTCGTAACTTTGCGGCAAAGTGGATATTAACTAATCGCAATCATATCATAGATGAAATAGTTTATGGAAAAAGGCTTTAAAATCAATCTGAAAGAAACGACGCTCCATGTCGATCTTCCTAATGAGTTGTCGGGTGCCAATGCACCTGCGTTGCAACGTGAGCTTGAACAATACAAGGATCAGGATATTCAGGAAATCGTATTCGATGCTACAGAATTGGCGTATATTTCCAGTAGCGGTGTCAGGGTGATTATCTTCTGTACGCGTGAATTGGGTCACCGTCCCGCGATTACTTTCTTGAACTGTGCCAAGGAAATATACGAATCATTTGAGTTGACAGGCATTCACAGATTCATCACTTTTAAGAATGACGTGCAAAAGAAAAAAAACTCTGATACATTTCACTTCTTAGAGTCTTTTAAGGCTGCCAAGAAAGCCAAAGAAGATAAACAGCAGAAACTCGAAGACTTCGCTGCCAACAACGATGTGGTCATGTATCAGATGAAGTTGGGAGAGGATGATTAATCAGGCATGATGATGACCCAGTTGCATTTCCAGCCTATTTTGGGAAAGTCATTCGATATCATCAAAGCTATTCTCCATACTACGGAGGTGGCTTCTGTGGGTGATGTGTACGGTGCTGTCCGCCTGGTGATTGAGGAGCTGGTGCAGAACATTGTTGATTATGCCTATCCCGAAGAAGATAACGGTTATATCGATGTAGAGATTAAGCGCGACGAGACTTCGATCACGCTCGTATTCCACGATGCGGGCGTGCCATTCAATCCCTTGGAAAAGGAGCCTCCCGATATCTCTCTGCCACTGTATGAGCGAAAGATAGGCGGTCTGGGCATCCTCATGGCTTTCGGGAAGATGGACTCCGTGGGGTATGAGTATGTCAATGGCGAGAATGTGGTGACGGTAATGAAAGGTTTAGAAATTGAAGATTAAATATTGTGGGACGATATGGGGGCAATAAAGATATTGAGTGTTGACGATGAGGCGCCTATTGAGATGATGATGAAACATCACTTCAGGCGCGAAATCCGTAGTGGCAAATATGAATTCTTCTTTGCCCATAACGGGGTGGAGGCTCTTGCTATCCTGAATGACAATCCGGATATTGAGATCATTCTCAGCGATATCAACATGCCCGAGATGGACGGCCTGGAGCTGCTTGCCAAGGTGAACGAGATGCAGAATCCTGCCATGCGCGTCATCATGGTGAGTGCCTATGGCGATATGAAGAATATCCGTCAGGCAATGAACAACGGTGCCTTCGACTTTGCCACGAAGCCTATTGATATGGACGATCTGAGTCTGACGATAGGGAAAGCCATTGAGCAGATCAATTACGTGCACGAGTCGCAGAAAGAGCATACGCAGCTGGAGTCGCTGAGGGAAGACCTGATTTCGGCCAAAGAGATACAGCAGTCTTTCCTGCCAAGCATGATTTCTCCCTTCTCCGATTCTGACAAGCTGGACATCTTTGCCTCGATGGAGGCGGCAAAGGACATCGGCGGTGACTTCTACGACTTCTTCCCCATCGACGACGACCGCGTTGCGCTGGTAATTGGTGATGTCTGTGGCAAGGGCATACCTGCTGCGCTCTTCATGTCTGTCAGTAGAACTATCATCCGCTCTATCGGTATGCAAGGTGCCTCTGCCTCGGAGTGTATGACGAAAACGAACAGACAGCTGGCATCTACTTCGGTGAATTGTATGTTTGTCACCGTATTCTATGCGATCTTCAACACAAAGACCGGGCTCGTCACTTATTGTAATGCCGGGCATAACCAGCCCTTCTTGTTGAGGGCCGATGGCTCAACGGAAATACTGCCTAAGCCAAAGAGCCTTATTGTGGGAGTCTACGAAGAAGCTGACTATGTGGAAGATACCTTCCAGCTGGATCATGGCGACGCGTTGGTGATGTATACCGATGGTGTGACAGAGGCTATGAACCCGCAGAAGGAGGAGTTTGGCGAACAGCGGCTCGAAAATATTCTGGGGGGCCATGCCGATAAGAGTAGTCAGGGGATTGTAGATGTCATCAAGGCTGGCATTACGGACTTTGTGGAAGGTTTCGAACAGAGCGATGACATAACTATCCTGGTACTGAAAAGAAAGTGAAGAAGTGGGTGATCATAGGATGCTTGGGAGCGATGCTGCTGTTGGGAATCACGGCGGCAGCCTACTATATGCATCGTAGTGATGGTGAACGTATCAGTGAGCTGGAAACCCAACTCAGTGCCATGAGCGAGCGGGAGAAGCAGTCGGAAGTGGTGAGAGGCGTCAGTGAACAGATGGAGGAGATCGCCTACGGGCAGCAACTTCTCTCAGAGGAGCGCAGTGAGGAGGTGATCCGTCAGTTTGAGCGGGCTCAGGCTGCCACCTTGCGTTCGGAAGCTGAGCGCCGGAAAGCGCTTCATGCCCAGGCTGCGGCAGAGGCATCGGCAGAAGAGGCGCTCATATCGTTAAAGATAGCGGAAAAGCAGCGCGTTGCTGCTGAGCATGCCAAGTTGGTGGCCGATACGCTGAATTACATCTCCTTGGGGCGCACGCTGGGGTCTCAGTCATACACCATCTATCAGGCTGGTGACACGGAATTAGGTAATATGTTGGCCTACGCCTCGTATCTCTTTACCAGTAAATACGGTGGCGACCTCTATACCTCCTCCGTGTTTGGAGCCTTGACACAATCGGCAGGCGGACGTCGTAACTGGAGTGTTCACAATGGCAGCATCTGTGCCATGGATTTCTTCCCCCACTCAGAGCGATTGCTCACTGCCAGCGTCTACGGAGAGATCTATAACCATGAGATGAAAGCTGGCAATCTGGTGAGCCGTTGTCTGTTTAGAAACAAGGACTACGTATTTCGGGATGCCTTTGCGTCAACTGCAGGCAAGAGCTACGCCATCAGCCACACTGGTCATCTGGTGGTGGTAGGTCATGGGGGAACAAAGATCATCCCTATTGATAACGTTACTAAACCATTCGCTTTGAAGCATCTGAACAATGGCCGTCAGTTGCTGATTGTAGGTGAGAAAGACTATGCCCTGCTGGACATTGCCACTGAAGAAGTGATAGGTACACGGAAACTTGACTTTCACGTCGTCTGTACCAGCAAGTATGATGACAAGCCTGTCTTGTTTGATGATAGAGGTAACGGGCACATATATAGCGACTTTGATAAACTCAAGACGTTCAAAGTCCCTGTATCGGGCCACGTCACTGCTTTCGCCTTCAACAAGAACGAGCGGCTCTTCGCTTATGGTATGGCCGACGGCACCATCTGGCTGGTAGACAGAAGTGGAAAGTCGCATAAGCTGGTAGGGCATCTCTCACAGATTTCCAAGGTCAAATTCAATGGCCGAAGGCTCTACTCGTCCAGTTATGATGGCCGTCTGTTATTCTGGAAGACTGACGACATGCAGATAAAGCCCATCACGCTGTTCCGTGCGGACAGCTGGTTGATGGATTTTACTTTCGATATCAAGGAGGACTATATCTGGACGGGTGATGAAAAGGGTGTGGTTACCGAATACCTGATCTCTCTGCCGAAGATAGCCCAGCGCCTCCGTCAGAACGTGAAGCGTAATTTTACCCAAGAGGAATGGAACTATTACGTGGGGAAGGGGGTACAGTATGTGGAAGTGAAAAGTGAAAGGTGAAAAGTGATGAGTGAAAGGTCGATGATAAGAATGAAGAGAGTGGGCAGGATGTTGTTAAGTACAGCATTCCTGATACTTCTCACTTTTCGCTTTTCACTTTTCACTTCTTCTGCTCAGGGGCTTCCGCTGATCCGTAACTTCACGGCGATGGAGTATGGCGGACACAACCGCAACTACGACATTGAAATCGGAGATGACGGTACGGTGTACGTGGCTAACTTCGAAGGTCTGCTCTATTATGACCGTGCGCAGTGGCGCATCATACATACTTCTACCAACAGGCGCATCACGGTGGTCTATCGCGATAGCAAGAACACCATCTGGGTGGGTGGTTACAACTATATAGCTCGCCTGCAAAAAAAGGATAACGGGGAACTGTTCATGCTACAGTTAGGCCAGAAAGGCCAGTTTAGCGGTGAGGTCATGGAAATCTTTGAAGATGGCACGTCGTTACAGTTTGTTGCCAGCGACAATAATCTATACGAAGTGACAGGTTGGGAAGGAACCTCTGTACCTGGCATATCGCTGAAGAAACAGGTTAAAGCCAAGTTCAGACCAGCTGTGGAGTCGGACATCATATCGACGGAGGCGCTGCAGGCAGATGACGAGAATGTCGTATTGAAGGACATCACCCAGACGGAGAAGTTGGACGGCGGACTTCAGGTAAAGGTCAAGAAGAATGAAGGTCTGATCATTGCCGACAGCGCAGGTAACGACCTCTATGCCATTACTGAGGACAACGGACTCTGCTCCAATCAGGTGTCATACGTGGCCTACGACGGGCATGGCTTGCTTTGGGGAGCTACATCAAACGGCATTTTCTCCATCGAACTGCCATCGCTCTATAGCTATTTCTTACCGAAGGACGGACTGACGGGCAGGGTTCATGCCATTACAGCCTTTCATGGAAAGATCTACGTCGGGGATTCCAACGGACTCTATGTGATTGACTCCTGGCGTTACAAGCGCCTTGCCGACATCAGGAATATCTGTTGGGGATTATGCCCCTATCACGACGAGCTGCTCGCAGCTACCTCAAGCGGCATCTACAGGATTACAGCGAATGGCAGCATCAGCAGACTGACTTCCTATGCCACTACTGCTCTGATGGTAGATGGTGATAAGGTCTATGCTGGCGAACCCGATGGCGTCTATCTCTATCAGTTGAACCTTGCACAAAGATCTAAGTTAAATGACTTCCCGCTTGTGACGGAAATCCGGAAAGACGGGCGAGGGGGCTTATGGTTTAAGAATGTTCATGATGAGACAAAGGGGCAGGAGCCTGGTGCGGAAAGAATGCCCGTTGACAACCTGCCCAGTCATCTTCTCGCGCCTTTGAGCGACATTAAGATCAAGGTGCAATATCAGCATGAGGGTCAAGTCTGGATTGGCGGTGATGAGATACTCGCCGTCATTGATACTGACAAGAAGGATCTTGAGAAACTTTCAGACTGCCGCACGATCCGTTTCTGCTCTATTGTCATGGGCGGCGACAGCGTGTTGTGGGGTGGCTATGGTGAAAGACCAGCCTCATTGCATCAGCTAGACAGTGACGAAGGCAAACTGCATTTCTTCTATGCCCTGAACTATGTCCCCCTGAGTGGTAAGACCCTCTATCGCTATCGGCTGAACAATGACAGATGGAGTGCCTGGAGTGGGCGACACGATGTAGAGTTCCTGAATCTGCCCTATGGCTCGTTTACTCTCAGCGTACAGGCACAGTTAGCTAACGGCGAACTTTCAGAGGTAGCATCCATCAACTTCTCCATTGCCTATCCGCTACTGATGCGCTGGTATATGGTGGTGCTCTACTTCATCGTCCTCCTCTTTCTGGTGTATCTGCTGTTCCGTTACCGTCTGAAAAAACTTCAGAAAGACAAGATGAAACTGGAGCGCATCGTTGAGGAACGAACTGCTGATCTTCGCAATGCCCAGCATGAGCTGATCCGTCAGGAGAAGATGGCTACGGTGGGTAAACTGACGGAAGGACTTATCGACCGTATCCTGAATCCGATGAATTTCATCATCTATTTCTCAAAGATGTCGGGCGACCTGTTGAAAGACCTCAAAGAGAACTTCGATCATAACGAGGAGAAAATAGACAAGGATGACTACGAAGACTCCATGGAGCTGTTTGGCAACTTGGCGGAAGTCCAGCAGAATTTGGATAAATACGGTCAGGGCACGACGCGTATACTCAAGGCTATGGAGGAGATGCTGAAGGATCGTACTGGTGGATATGTGGACATAGACTTGCAATACGTGCTTCAGCATCATCAGGAGATGTTCAGGCAAGACTTCGCCAAGGAGATAGAACAGTATCATATCCAGATCGTATTCTCCTTGCCTGATGGCGCATTGCCCCTACATGGCAACCCTGACATGCTTGGCAAGGTCATCATGAACCTCTTGCAGAATGCCGTCTATGCCGTGGTGAAGAAATCGCAGAAGGCGCCATACTATCCTGAGGTGACGCTCACCGTTACGATCGACGACAGCCACTACATCCTGAAGATACGGGATAATGGCATCGGCATAGACGGGAAGATCCTTGAGAAGATCTTCGACCCCTTCTTCACCACGAAGACCACTGATGAGGCAACAGGCTTAGGTCTCTACCTGAGTCGTGAGATCATCCAGAATCACAAGGGCGACATCAGCGTGGCATCGGTTAAGGGCGAATACACAGAGTTTACCATCGTTTTACCAATTAGACAGACGACATGAGTGAGATTGAACAACTAAAGCAGCAACTACAGAAGCAGGAGAAACTGGCATCGCTAGGATTGCTGTGTGCCGGTATCGCCCATGAGATAAAGAACCCATTGAACTTTATCATTAACTTCTCCAAGATATCCAATAGTCTCCTTGATGATCTGACGAAGATTGTAGAGAGCAATTCTGACCGTCTGTCTGAAGCTGACTGCAAGGATGTCAGTGAAATCGTGACCAGCATAAAAGATGAGATGGGGCAGATTCAGATGAGCGGTGAGCGGGCCATCAGTATCATCGATGGCATCCTGCTTGTGTCGCGTGGTAAGACTAACGAGTTTGTGCCTACCGATGTGTGCCAGATCGTCGGTGAGTACGCCCGTCTGTCGTATCATGCCATGAGGGCAAGTCATCAGGACTTCAATGTCACTATCCGCGAACAGTATCAGGAAGGAATGTCGCCGATAAAGGTCATTCCGCAGGATTTGAGCAGAGCTGTGCTGAATGTGATGAACAATGCCTGTTATGCCGTATGGAAGAAGTCGCAGAAGGTTGAGGATAAGGCAGGCTACAAGCCCTGTATAGAGATTAAGGTGGCTGAGGATCATGATCTGACCATCAGCATTGCTGATAATGGTGAGGGCATGACAGAGGAAGTGAAGCAGCGCCTCTTTGAGAACTTCTTCACCACCAAGCCCGTGGGCGAGGGGACAGGACTTGGCATGGGCATCACCCGTGACATCATAGAGAACAAACATGGTGGCAAGATCACCTTCACCTCAACGGAGGGCGAGGGAACCACGATCACCTTCACAATACCCATCAGGAGATGAGAAAGAGTATATACATATTATTAATGATGATCCTCTGCGCTGGTATAGTCCATGCGCAAGACGGCTCAAAGATGCGCGAAATATATAGTCAGGCAGAGAATGATTACCAGATAGGTCGCATCGAACAAGCCCGTGATGCCCTGTTGGAGAATCTCAGAGGGTTCTATGGCAATCAGCACCAGAGCGCACTCCGTCTTATTGCGCTCTGCTATTTGGCAAGGTTTGATATGGAAAAGACCAAGCAGTACACCTCGCTGATGTTGCAGGAGAATCCCTACTATAGCCCGTCGGCTCATGATCCGGCTATTTTTACCGATATGGTGAACAGTATCAAGGCTGGTATGACTGCTACGATTTCTACTGCCTCCAACCAGGCCGAGAGTCTGGCTGAGGTACCAGTACCCACTACCCTCATTACTGCCGAGATGATAGCCAACAGCGGTGCCCGCAACCTACAGGAAGTGCTGGCTGCCTATGTGCCTGGTATGAACATCATCGATTGTAATGACGACATCAATATCGCTATGCGCGGCATCTATAGCCATACTCAGGAAAAGATACTCATCATGCTCAATGGGCATCGTCTGAACAGCTATGCCACCAATACGGCAGCCCCCGACTTCAGCATCTCCTTGGAGAAGGTGAAGCAGATAGAGGTGCTGCGCGGTCCTGCCTCGTCGCTTTACGGTGACGTGGCTCTTACTGGTGTGGTGAATATCATCACCAAACAAGGTGCCGACGTGGACGGCATCAGGGCGAAAGTAGGGGCTGGTAACCATGGTCAGATCAAAGCAGACGCCATCTTTGGCAAGCGTTATTTCGACATCGATTTGCTCGTGTGGGGCAGTGCCTACCGCAACAGCGGTGATCGGCCCATTGGCAAACACCCCTCCTATGACTTCGGCCTGCAACTGGGTTATAAAGGTCTGCAATTCATGTACGACACTCATTTCTCACAGGTTGCCGCTCCTTTTACCATGGGCTCTGCCGCTATGCCATACGATCGCGGGCGCTATATCACCCAAAACGGTTATGGTCCCAGTTTTGCCACCAGTTCCCGACATGCCGATCTGGGTTTCAGCCATCAGTTAGGCAAGCTGAGCCTGAAGTATTCTGCTACCTACGACAAGTCGGATATGACGCGCTACCAAGTTCTAGGCGACGAACCTTCGCCAGAATTGGCCTGGTCACTCCCGTTGCCCACCTACATGATAGCCGCGTTTGACACTTTGGGAGGACTCTCTAGATATGTCAATGGCCAGGAGCAGGACTTTGGCTTCCATCTGAAGGGCAACTATGCTTACACACTGGGCGCTAAACAAAAAGGCAACATCAGCTTCGGGGCCGAGTATAGTCACTTCCAGCTCGATGACATCCGTTATCAGATAGGCTATAACTTCGTAGAGACATTCTCAGAGGAAGGGAAGATTCGCGAAATCGGAAAAGGCAGCGAGAACAGTGCCAATGTCTACCTTCAGCTGAAGCATCAGTGGGATGTCTCTCTCTTCTCTTATCGCTCTTCACTCCTTCTGAATGCAGGCATGCGTTTCGACTATAAAAACCGTTACGATGACACTCAGGTGCGTGAGCTGTCGCCACGTGTGGCCCTCATCCTGTTGCGCCCTAAGTGGAACATCAAGCTGAGCTATTCCAAGTCGTTTGTCGATGCGCCCTATATTTATCGTAAATCCAATGTCCTGGCTGAAAGTGTCCGTAACCGCGACGATGTCGTCAGCCTCTCGCCTGAGCGCGCTTACTCCTTCCAACTCTCATTTGCAGGACAAAACTGGGTAAATGGACTGAATTTCGAGATCAATGGATTCTACAACCATGTCAACGACCTCATTATGACAGATATTCTCACCTATAATAATACCAGTGAGAATAAGACAGGAGGCGTGGAGCTGATGGCAGGTTACAGACGGCAGAAGTTTTCCGCCGACTGGAACCTGACCTGGACCCACACCTTCAAGTCGAATCTCGTTCCTATTAATTTATTTGAGAAACTGGAGCCCTACTATCCTTATAACATCGATGACAATAATAACACCCCTGTCATCATGTCGAATCTTGTGCTCGCCTGGCAGGTTGCACCACGGCTGCGACTCCATACCCATGTGCTCTTCGAAGGCAGTCAGACATCCTATAACATCGACCTTGAGCAGTACGCCAAGAGCCGCACCATTTACATGTTATATGATATTTCCAGGATCTTGCCAAACATGGATGATGTGGCCGCTGCCTACTTGGAGGAGGCTATAGAGGCTGCCAGACAGACCGTCAGCCATCATGAGATACCAGCTCGCTGCATCCTGAACATCGGTGGTGAATATACATTCGGTCCTGTCACCATCGGCTTGGATATTCACAATCTCCTAAGTACCAGCTACAACCGCAGCGGAATGAACACAACACTCATCCCCCAGCAAGGCTGTTGGTTCCTGGGCAGCATCGCCGTCCGTTTGTAATCGTCTGAATTTATCCTACCTGACTACCTGGCTTCACATCCTTGGTAGTAGTCACTACGCTGAGGCTCTCGTCAGCATCGACGGCAGAGAGAATCATACCCTGACTCTCGATACCCATCATCTGGCGGGGTGCGAAGTTGGCCACGAAGAGGATGCGCTTGCCGATGAGTTCTTCGGGATTCTCATAGAAGGCTGCGATACCTGAGCAGATGGTGCGATCTTTGCCTGAGCCATCATCGATGGTGAACTGCAGGAGTTTCTTCGACTTCTTTACCTTCTGACAATCCTTCACGAGACCTACACGGATATCGAGTTTCTCGAACTCCTCGAAGCTGATGGTATCCTTGATAGGAGCGGCCTTGTAGGCAGCAGCCTCGTTGGCCTTCTTGGTAGCCTCGAGCTTGTCGAGCTGCTTCTGGATCACCTCGTCCTCAATCTTCTCAAAGAGGAGTGAGGGCTCACCCAGCTGATGGCCAGCCTTCAGAAGGTCTGTGCTTCCTAACTGCTCCCACTCGAAGTTGTCAATATTAAGCATCTCGCGAAGTTTCTTGCTGCTGAATGGCAGGAATGGCTCGAAAGCGATGGCGAGGTTAGCTGTCAGCTGCAAGCAGATGTTCAGAATCGTCTCGCAACGCTTGGGGTCTGTCTTCCATACCTTCCAAGGCTCGCACTCTGTGATATAGCGGTTGCCGATGCGGGCGAGGTTCATGGCCTCGAACTGGGCATCACGGAACTTAAACTGTTCCAGCAGAGCCTCAACCTTAGCCTTTACATCCTTAAACTCCTCAAGAGCCTGCTTATCTTCATCCTGTAGTTCGCCGCAAGCAGGAACTACTCCATTCCAGTATTTCTTGGTAAGCTGTAGGGCACGATTCACGAAGTTGCCATAAACAGCTACCAGCTCGTTGTTATTGCGATCTTGGAAATCCTTCCAAGTGAAATTGTTGTCCTTGGTCTCAGGAGCATTTGCAGTAAGCACATAGCGCAGCACATCCTGTTTGCCAGGCATGTCTACCAGATACTCGTGGAGCCATACAGCCCAGTTGCGAGAGGTAGAGATCTTGTCGTTCTCAAGGTTCAGGAACTCGTTGGCAGGCACATTGTCAGGCATGATATACTTGCCGTGAGCCTTCATCATCACAGGGAAGATGATGCAGTGGAACACGATGTTGTCCTTACCGATGAAGTGCACCAGGCGTGTATCCTCATCCTGCCACCACTTCTCCCAGTTGCCCCATTTCTCAGGCTCACGCTCGCAGAGCTCCTTGGTGTTTGATACATAGCCGATGGGTGCGTCGAACCATACATAGAGTACCTTGCCCTCAGCATCTTTGACGGGTACTGGAATACCCCAGTCCAAGTCGCGTGTCATCGCACGAGGCTGCAGATCCATATCGAGCCAAGACTTGCACTGGCCATATACATTGGGGCGCCACTCCTTATGCTCTTCCAGAATCCACTGCTTCAACCAGTCCTGATACTCGTTCAGGGGCAGATACCAGTTCTTTGTCTTCTTCAGCACAGGGGTAGAACCAGAGATGGTCGACTTCGGATTGATCAGCTCTGTGGGCGAGAGGTCGCGACCGCACTTCTCGCACTGGTCGCCGTAGGCTCCCTCGTTGTGGCAATAAGGGCACTCGCCAGTGACATAGCGGTCAGCGAGGAACTGCTTAGCCTCCTCGTCGTAGAGTTGCTCGGTGGTCTCCTCAGTCAGCTTGCCCTCATCGTAGAGTTTGCGGAACCAATCAGCAGCAAACTTGTGATGGGTATCTGAGGTTGTGCGGCTATAGATATCGAACGAGATACCAAACTCCTCGAACGAATCCTTGATCATTTTATGATAACGGTCTACAACATCCTGAGGTGTGATGCCCTCCTTACGGGCACGGACTGTGATGGGCACTCCATGCTCATCCGAACCTCCGATAAACAGCACCTCGCGCTTCTTCAGACGAAGATAGCGCACATAGATATCAGCAGGTACATACACACCAGCCAGGTGGCCGATATGTACGCCGCCATTAGCGTAGGGCAGCGCCGACGTCACTGTCGTACGCTTAAAAGTCTTGTTTTCCATTCTTGTAAATACGTATTTATTATTTTGGCTGCAAAATTAGTAATAATCCACTGAAAAACCAAATTAAATACATAAAATATCTAAAACTGTCGATTGATTCGGATTTTTTCAGTAATTTTGCAGACATAAGTAACTTTATAAACTATTCAAAGATGAAACTGCGCGTTTTCTCCCTATCCTTTCTGATGCTGACGGCCACAGTGGTCGTGGCTCAGGATCGGCTCTATGCCGATGAGTTTCCCCTTGGTGATGTCACCCTGCTCGACGGTCCTCTGAAGAAGGCCCGCAACCTGAACATCAAGACTTTGCTACAGTATGACTGCGACCGCCTGCTGGCTCCTTACCTGAAGGAAGCAGGATTAACGCCTAAGGGCAAGTCGTATCCTAACTGGGATGGTCTGGACGGACATGTTGGCGGACACTATCTGACGGCGATGGCCATCAATGCGGCTACTGGTGATGTGGAGTGCCAGAAACGGATGGACTATTTTATCAGCGAATTGCAGGCCTGTGCTGATGCCAACGCCAAGAACCACCCTGCTTGGGGCAAAGGCTACGTGGGCGGTGTGCCTGGCAGCGATCGCGTTTGGGGTGATTTCAAGAAGGGTGACTTCGGTGCTTACTATGGCGCGTGGGTACCTTTTTATAATATCCATAAGATGTATGCCGGACTCCGGGATGCTTGGGCGTATTGCGGCAACGAGCAGGCCAAGGCTCTCTTCCTTGGCTTCTGCGACTGGGCTATCGACCTGACAGCAGGCCTTAGCGATGCTCAGATGGAGCGAGCACTTGATACAGAGCATGGCGGTATGAACGAGGTGCTGGCAGATGCTTACGCGATCACTGGAGAGCAGAAGTATCTCGATGTGGCACGCCGATTTTCACATCGCCGACTGCTTAATCCGCTGATGCAGCGTCGCGACTGTCTGGACAATATGCATGCAAACACCCAGGTGCCCAAGGTCATCGGCTTTGAGCGTATTGCCGAACTTGGTGGCGACGAGGCTTACCATACTGCAGGAGCCTATTTCTGGGATATCGTGACTGGTGAGCGCTCTCTGGCCTTTGGTGGTAACAGTCGTCGTGAGCACTTCCCCAGCAAGGAGGCTTGTCAGGATTTTGTGCAGGATATCGACGGCCCGGAGAGTTGTAATACCAATAACATGATGAAGTTGACAGAGGATCTGCACCGTCGCAATCCAGAGGCACGCTTTGCCGATTTCTATGAGTTGGCGATGTTCAACCATATCCTCTCCACTCAGCATTCAGAGCATGGCGGCTATGTGTACTTTACTTCAGCCCGTCCGCGCCATTACCGCAACTACTCTGCGCCTAACGAGGCGATGTGGTGCTGCGTTGGTACTGGTATGGAGAATCACGGCAAGTATGGTCAGTTTGTTTATACTCGCCATAAGGATGCCTTGTTTGTAAACCTCTTCGTCGCATCAGAGTTGAACTGGAAGGAGAAGGGCATTCAGCTTCGTCAAGAAACCAACTTCCCCTATAGCGAGAGCAGCAAGATTACCATCAGTCAGGGTAAAGGTCAGTTTGCCTTGCAAGTGCGCTACCCTGGTTGGGTAAAGCCAGGACAGTTCTCCGTGAAGGTGAACGGTCAGCCTGTCAGCATCGTCACTGGTCCGTCATCGTATGTCACCATCGATCGTCAGTGGAAGAAGGGTGATGTGGTCGATATCCAGTTCCCCATGCACAACAGTGTGAAGTATATGCCGAACCTCTCGCAGTATATCGCCCTGATGCACGGTCCTATCATGTTGGCCATGAAGACGGGTACTGAGGACTTGGCTATGCTGATAGCCGACGACAGCCGATTCGGGCAGTTAGCCGTAGGCAAGAAGTTGCCTATCGACCAGGCTCCTATCCTGATCAATAACGATATTGAGAGCATCGCCAATCAGTTGCAGCCTATTGACGGCAAGCCACTCCACTTCACCATCTCTACCAAGATGGTTCATGAGATCCGCAACGAGCTGATGCCTTTCTTCGAGCTTCACGATGCACGCTATATGATGTACTGGCTGGCACTTTCGGAGGATAGCTATAAAGGCTATCTCGACAATCTGGCCAAGCAGGAGCAGGAGCGCCAGGCACTTGAGGATCGCACGACGGATAAGGTACAGCCTGGCGAGCAGCAGCCTGAGAGCGACCACTTCATGGAAACAGACGATTCGTTTGTGGGTAACACCAACGATGTGTTCTTCCGTGATGCCCGCGATGGACATTATTTCAGTTATCTGATGCAGACTGGTGGAAAAACTGATCTTAGCCTGCGCCTGAAGTATTGGGGTGTAGGCGAGTGGAAGAGCCACGAGTTTGATATCTTCGTCGATGATGTGCTCGTGACATCAGTGAACAACACAGGCAAATACCGTATCTCTAAATTTGTATATGAGACCTATCCCATCCCCGCCGATGCTCTGAAAGGCAAGAAGCAGGTACGCGTGAAGTTCGTGGCCAAGTCCAAGAAGCAGATTGGTGAAATATATGAAGTGAGATTGGTGACAATGAACGAATAATGCATTTCTATCAATGAAGACAGATATACAGATTGCACGTGAATGCAAACTTGATCACATCAGTGAAATAGCCTCCCGACTTGGTATCCCTACAGATGAGATTGATCCCTATGGACGATACATGGCCAAAGTGCCTATCTCGCTGATTGATGAGAAAAAAGTGAGTAAGAGTAAGCTGATTCTGGTAACAGCTATCAGCCCCACGAAAGCAGGTATCGGTAAGACCACCGTCAGTATCGGTCTGACCTTGGGACTGAATAAGATAGGCAAGAATGCTGCTGTAGCCTTACGTGAACCCTCGTTAGGACCATGCTTCGGCATGAAAGGAGGTGCGGCAGGCGGTGGCTATTCCCAGGTGCTGCCTATGGAGAAGATCAACCTCCACTTCACAGGTGACTTTCATGCAGTCACATCAGCCCATAATACGATCAGCGCCATGCTCGACAACTACATCTACCAGCATCGCAAAGAAGGTTTCTCGCTCCGTGAGATCTTCTGGAAGCGTGTGCTCGACGTGAACGATCGTGCTTTGCGCAATGTGGTGACGGGGCTTCGTGGCGACGGTGTTGTCTCTGAGACGGGCTTCGACATTACCCCTGCCTCGGAACTGATGGCAATCCTTTGTCTGGCCACCAGCGAGAAGGATTTGCAGCGTCGCATCGAGAACATCGTGTTGGGTATCACTGCCGACGGCAAGCTCTTCAAGGTCAAGGATCTTGGGGTAGCTGGCGCCATCACCGTGCTGATGCGCGATGCGCTCAACCCCAATCTGGTGCAGACCACAGAACATACACCAGCTTATATACATGGCGGACCTTTTGCCAATATCGCCCACGGATGCTCCAGTGTGGTTGCCACGAAGATGGCGATGACCTTCAGTGACTATGTGGTGACAGAGGCGGGTTTTGGAGCCGATCTGGGGGCAGAGAAGTTCTTCGACATCAAGTGCCGCAAGACGGGACTACAGCCTCGATTGGTGGTCATTGTAGCTACTACACAGGGTTTGAAGATGCATGGCGGTGTGGCTCTCGAACACATCAAGGAGCCTCATGCCAAAGGACTGACGGAAGGTTTGAAGAACCTTAACCGCCACATCCGTAACATGCAGGGCTTTGGACAGCCTGTTGTCGTCACCCTCAATCGTCACGACACTGATTTGGCAGAGGAGATAGATATTGTCCGTAAGAACTGTGAGGACTTGGGTGTGGGCTTCGCTGTGAACGAGGCTTTCCTGAAAGGTGGCGAGGGTGCTACAGAACTGGCTCAGACCGTTGTCGATACTATCGAGCGCCAGAAACCGTTACCTATCCGTTTTACCTATAAGGAGGCTGACTGTCTGGAAGACAAGATCGAGAAGGTGTGCAAGGGCATCTATGGTGCTGCCGCTGTGGAGTACAGCAAGACGGCGAAGAAGAAACTCGAGGATCTGCGCCTCACCTTTACCGACGAGGACGGCGCCATTGCCCATTACCCCGTCTGCATTGCCAAGACGCAGTTCTCGTTCTCTGCCGATTCTACGCGATATGGTTCCCCTGAGGGCTTTACCATTCGCATCCGTGATGTCATCCTTAACTGTGGCAGTGAGATGATTGTGGCCATTGCGGGCGACATGCTCCGTATGCCAGGACTGCCTAAGAGTCCTCAGGCAGAGCGTATCACCATCGAAAACGGTGAGATAGAAGGACTTTCCTAGACGATATAAATTTAAAACCTAATTGTCAAGATATGAATAAACGAACAATTTTCGCTGCCCTTTTCGCGGCAGCCACGATGGGCCTCAGTGCCCAGAAGCCAATGACTGCCCCTGCAGGCGGCAAGGCAATCAGTGATGAACTGATCGGTATCTTCTTCGAGGATATCAATAATTCGGCAGACGGTGGACTCTATGCCGAACTGGTACAGAACGGCTCCTTCGAGTTCTCACCCGTTGAGCGCGACGGATGGGGCCCTGGTACTGCCTGGCGCTTGAGTCGCCCTGGTCACTCTACTGGATGGATGGAACCACGTATGGACAACAGTATCCATCCTAACAATCCTACTTACATGCGTCTTCACATCGAGCGTGTCAAGGAGTATTACGACTATACGGGCTGGAAGGGCTTTGGTCTGCAGAACGATGGTTTCGACGGTATCTCAGTAAAGGCTGGCGAGAAGTACGACTTCTCTGCCTTCATGCGTAACTTTGGTGATGCCAAGAAGGTGCGTGTGGCTCTCGTAGAGCAGTTGCCAGGATGGCCTCCCAAGGATCCGAAGCTCTTGGCAGAGGCTGTCATCGACGTAACGGATAATGGATGGAAGAAATATGAGGCTGTACTGACACCTGATTCCACCTGCCAGAAAGCTTCCCTGATGATGCTCGTGCTGAATGTGGGCGACCTCGATGTCGACATGGTGTCGCTGATGCCTGAGGATACTTACAAGGGACATGGCCTGCGCAAGGATCTGGCTCAGGCACTTGCCGATCTTCAGCCAAAGTTCTTACGCTTCCCTGGCGGATGCGTGGTTCATGGTGGTGGCGACGGCTTCTGGAATACTTATCGCTGGAAGACAACCATTGGCCCCAAGGAGCAGCGCAAGCAGATGAAGAATACCTGGGGTTATCACCAGAGCATGAGTCTTGGCTATTTCGAGTACTTCCAATTCTGTGAGGACCTCGGTATGGAGCCTGTACCCATTCTGCCTGCTGGCGTGAGCTGTCAGGGTGCCAACGGTGGTTGGAACATGTGGCCTACGCAGGCTCAGGATGCTTGTCCGATGGAAGCGATGGACGAGTGGGTAGCTGAGGCCATCGACCTCATCGAGTGGGCTAATGGTGACCCTGCTACCAATAAATGGGCGAAGATGCGTGCAGATCAGGGACATCCCAAACCCTTCAATCTGAAGTATCTCGGCATCGGAAACGAGGAGAAGATCTCTCCAGAGTTCATCGAGCGCTTTAAATATATATATGAACGCGTGACGAAAGCTTATCCGGAGATTGTCATCGTGGGTACTGCCGGACCAGGTTCTCATGCAGGCAATCCCGACTATGAGGCTGGTTGGAAACTCGCCAACGAGCTTGGAATGCCTATCCTCGACGAGCACTATTATGAGCAGAATGACTACTTCCTGAACAAACGCCAGTATGATAATTATCCTCGTGGCGGAAAGACCAAAGTGTACCTGGGCGAGTATGCGGCTAAGGACAAGAAACTGATCGATGCCCTTGCCGAGGGTCTCTATCTGCTTCATGTAGAGCGCAATGCCGATGTGGTCAGCATGACCAGCTATGCTCCGCTCTTTGCCCGCAAGGATGGCACCCAGTGGAATCCTGATATGATCTACTACGACAACGAGCGTCCGTTCCTCACCTGCAGCTACTATGTGCAGCAGCTCTTCGGACAGTCTTCAGGCAACTATTACTACGGCGACTGTGTGAAGTTCGAAGGCGATGCGCCTGATGCTTGTCAGCCCATGGAGAATGTGCATTATGGTCAGAGTGTTGTCCTCAACACCAAGACACGCCAGCTCTTCGTGAAACTATGTAATGCCAGTGGTGAGGCGAAGAAGGCCAACATCGACCTGAGCCGCTTCGGCCTGAAGAAGCTTGCCACCAAGACGGTGCTCTCTGGCAATGCTGATGATGAGAACAACTACGATGCTCAGCCTGTCGCTCCAAAGACAGAGCAGATCAAGGCTCAGAAGAAGTTCTCCGTCGACTTGGCTCCCTATAGCTTTGTCATGCTGAAGTACACTCTGTAGCATTCCCGAATACACTTTTATAGACCCTATTGCGACAGATTTTTGGCTCGTGTGCCAAGTCTGTCGCAATATCGTTTTTCTGTCGCCACAACTCATGAAGATATTCCTGAAAAAACTTGGAATGAGCTGTTTTTCGTCGTACCTTTGCAACATCAAAAGTAAAAAACAGTATTAACAATTAAAAAATAAGAAAGGGAATAGATATGGCAGAGAATGTAACACCAGTAGTTCTGAAAGTAAAGGATTTCGCAGAGCGCGAGGTCATGTTGGTAGACTACAAGTTCAATCAGGCAACTGATACAGAAGGTCAGGTAGCAGGTATCGTACGTGGCGGACAGATCACCATCCGCGTGAAGGCCCTCAACGACGGTAACCCCGAGTTGCTCAACTGGATGATCAACCCCGCTGATCCCCGTGATCTGACGGTAGAGTTCCAGAACACCAAGGACGGTTCAGCCATGAAGACCATCAAGGGTACAGGCTGCTACTGCATACACTTCAAGGAGTATTGGGCAGACGGCGAGGAGCACTTCGAGGAGGTAACCATCAGCTGCCAGAAACTCGAGAACGGCCCAGTTGGCTACGAGAATCCTTGGAAATAAGCGATTAAGCGAAGACAGAGCCAAGCTTGCTTGAGCTCTGTTGAGCGTGAGCTTATTCGATGCGAAGCATCAAGTAAGTGAGTAAGTGATGCGCCAGCATCAAATAAGCGATTTAGCGAAGACCCCAAAAGCACCTCCAGTATGACACTAGAGGTGCTTTTTCGGCTAGAACAAATCACTGAGCATCACAATTTCTCTGTTTCATCCATAGAGAGACCTGTAATCTGAGATATCATTTCATCGGGCATGTTCATTGCTTTCAATTTGATTATGTGAGTTAACTCACATAATCACGACTATTTTAGCGACAGATTTTTCAACTCATGAGCTATATTTACCTTTACCTCTACATAAATCCGTGTAAATTGCAAGTTATTAGACATTTAGACACAATTTTGTCTCTACTTTACCTCTACTAATTCTCTACTAATCCTCTACATTATCTCTACTAAACCTCTACTCAAAGGAAAGAGGGTAAGGCGTTTTCTTTCGTTAGGGCAGCAATTATTCCCGCCTTGGGAGCGTGATATTCCCACGTTGGGAACAAATGCCGAGCCTTGGGAGCGTGAATAAGCAGCACTTATCGATCAATAAGGAAGCCTTATTGCAGAATAACGCACCCTTATTGCAGCATAAGGAACGCTTATTCGATTTGTAGAGGGTTGGTAAGGATTGGTAGAGGTTTAGTAGAGATAATGTAGAGGATTAGTAGAGGATTAGTAGAGGATTAGTAGAGGTAAAAAACCAATGGAATATTCTCAAATACCAAGTAAAATAGGCGCTTTTGAAGGATTTTTATGATAATTTGGTAGAGATAGAATTGAAAAATGACTTATTCTATGAAAAATTGGCGATAACGGTCTGTGATCTGAACCAGATAATGGCGCAAAAAAAGCACCTCTGGTATGATACTAGAGGTGCTTTTGGGTCATGTAATAAGTAAAATCTTATCTGAGGTTGAAGAATGGGAAGAAGTACATTACAGCCACGCGGCGTACATCAGTCATCTGCTCAGCCCTGCCGATGATTGAGCCGTTCTTGCGGATGTCGCCGTTCTTCTCAACGCGGCCCACGATGGATCCGCTGATACGAACATCGTTATTCTGCTCTACTCTGCCGATGATTGAGCCGTTCTTACGGATATCGCCGTTCTTCTCAATACGTCCAACAATAGAACCTCCCACACGGATGTCACCATTGGCCTCGAAACGGCCTACGATAGAACCTCCGATACGTACATCACCGTTAGACTCGATCTTACCAACGATGCTACCACCCAGGCGCAGATTGTCGCCCAGCGCATTGGTATTCACTGTGAGCAACAGGGCTACAGCCATTACCAGTCTTAAAAAGCTTGATTTTTTCATTGTCATTAAAGTTTATTTGGTTATTTTGAAAGCAACGTGCTTGTCGTAAAGAGCGACATAAAGAGTCTTGTCTTCACCTATGGCAAACCAAGAGGCTGCAGAGGGTATCCAGTATTCACGGGTCTTGGCACCTGTGTAACGGTTCAGCACATAGATATAATCGGGAATCCCCGAGCCACCTAATCCACAGATGATGGAATTATCGACAATCAGGAAGTTGGAGGAATTCACCGTGCGCGGCTTACTCATCCAGAGCGTCTTGTCGGTATTGATATCGACGGCCACAAGATAGTCGCCTTGAGAATCCTTGTCTGGGGCAGTAGAAATGCACTCCGAGAAATAGAGCACACCATCCTTTACAACTGCCCACTCCACACTTTGAAAAAGACTGTCCTTGGGCGTGATGGTCAGATTTCGAGTGTTATACACTTTCTTCACTTCTTTCGAAGGATCGAGGAGCATGATCAGATGCGGGTCTCTGCCACGACAGGAAATATCCTGCTCAGTCTTACCCCAAGGTAAAAGTTCGTCGCTCGGAGTCCTGCCATAGATAGCCACAGGGAAGTCGCCATCGGTAAACACATCATTCAGTGCCCATTTGCCGTCATAGACGGCAGGTACGCCTTCGGGTATCTTAAAATCTGTGTCATCCCAGCCAAGGGTCGGATGTCCGATGATATTACCCAACCTAAGGGAAGGCAGCGCGAGCGAGGTATAGTTTGCCAAGGGAGTCGAGAACTTGGTGCGCGCCAATTGCAGTGTCTGGCTCTTTCCTGCAGGAGCCTTTGCAAGTGTCTTGCCATTGAAGTCAAGTGCTTCAATCAACTTGATCTCTGTCTGAAAATCCTGAGCAGCAGCAATCAGTGCCAGAAACAGGAATGGAATAAGGAATAAGGTCTTCTTCATTTTTTTATCTCATTGTAATCGCTTGCAAATTTAAGCAATATTTCTGAAATAAACAAATGTTTTTGAAATATAATGTACCCGCCGCACTGTGCGAACAATGCACAGTGCGGCGGGTTGCACTCGGCAGAGCTCGAATAAATTCGGCTCTGCTCTTGCTTACTCACTTACTTCCAAGGATTCTCGTAGGCTACGGGGCCGTTCTCGAGCTTCTGGCAGCTGAGGGTTATTTCCTCGTAGTGCTCCTCGCCGTCTGCCCAATACTCCTTGAAATGTATGCAGTAGCAGCCTGTACCCTTGATGGTCTTCATGGCTGAACCGTCCTTCGTGTTCTGGAATTCTACCGTCAGATCGCGGGGATCAGCGGGGTTGATCATCCAGTTGAGCAACTCGGGGTTACCGTCGTTGAGGGCTTTTACGCGGATGGTGATCTGTCCGCCACGTACGATACCTGCTACCTGACCTTCTGTATCAGTTGCCTGATTGAACTTGTAGTCTACCAACATGACCTC
>JAEEGJ010004134.1_pt1 | contig 50705 bp, 47 predicted proteins | sample 8958761 | NCBI WGS metagenome assembly JAEEGJ01 (sample SAMN16246546, study PRJNA631951) | gut metagenome | biome: gut microbiome; feature: rumen; material: RS-attached | host: Bos | place: Iran: Karaj | collected 2018-10
AGTGTCGATGCCGTAGAAGCAGGGCCAGGCGTATTTCGGGCTGGCTATCAGCATGTGCACTTCGCGGGCACCGGCGTCGCGCAGCATCTTTACAATCTGCCTGGAGGTGGTGCCGCGCACGATCGAATCGTCTATCACGGCCACGCTCTTGCCACGGACCACGCCCCGAACGGGGGTCAGTTTCATCTTCACGCCTATCTCCCGCAGGGACTGTGCCGGCTGGATGAAGGTGCGGGCCACGTACATATTCTTCAGCAGCCCCATCTCCAGCGGCAGTCCGGATGCCTCGGCGTAGCCTATGGCCGCACTCATGCTGGATTCCGGCACGCAGGTCACCAGGTCCGCCGGCACGGGATGCTCTTCGAACAGCAACTTTCCCGAACGCTTGCGGAACGCATGCACGTTGCACCCCTCGATATCGCTGTCCGGCCGGGCGAAATAGATGTATTCCATCGCGCACATCCGCCTGCCTACATAGAGCGAGTGGCGGTAATTTTTCAGCCCTTCCGGGCCGATGGAGATCAGTTCCCCGGGTTCCACGTCCCTGATGAATTCGGCCCCCAGGGCCGCCAGGGCGCAGGTTTCGCTCGCCACCACATACCCGTCTCCCAGGCGCCCGACCGACAGGGGATGGAAGCCGTACTTGTCCCGGCAAGCATACAGCACGCCGTCGGCGAGGATGACTATGCAGAAAGCGCCGTCCAGCAGGTGCGCGGCGGAGATGATGTTCTCCACCCAGCCGTTATGGGCGTGCCCTACCCCTATCAGGTGGCCGAAAAGTTCGCTGTCGGAAGATGAGCTGAATATGTGCCCGAGGGCCTCGAGGTGCTCCCGGATGATATCCACGTTAACGATGTTGCCGTTGTGCGCAAGGGCGAATCGGCCGGCCTTGCCGGTCATCTTGAATGGCTGGATGTTCTCCATTCCGCCTACGTCGGTGGTAGGATAGCGGACGTGACCTATGCAGTTGCGGCCTTCCAGCCTGTCCAGGTCGGTCTCCACGAAGACTTCCTTCACCAGCCCGGCACCTTTGTGCAGGCGGATGACGCCATCTTCACCCTCGGCGGCGATTCCGCAGCCCTGCTGGCCACGGTGCTGGAGGCTCTGCAGGCCAAGGAATGCGAGGCGGGATGCTTGCTCCACACCGTAGATTCCGAGGACGCCGCATTCTTCGTGTATTTCTTTCATGGAGGATTATCTCAACAATTCTTCCAGCCGGACACTGCCGGCGGTCTTGTCGTCGCGGTATTTGACGATGACGGGGCAGTAGAGGTGAACGCCGGCTTCGGCGGCGGGGCCTTTGGCGATGGGTTTGCTGCCGCTCACGACCACCGCATTGCGGGGAACGATGATGCGGCCATCCTCGTTGCGGCGGATGAACTCACCGTTAACAGCATCGTAAATAGCTGTAGACGAAGTGATTATCACGCCGCTGGCGATTACTGCGCCCTCTTGAACGATCGTGCCTTCATAGATGCCACAGTTGCCGCCGATGAAGGCGCCGTCCTCGATTATGGTCGGCACTGCGCCGGCAGGCTCCAGCACTCCGCCTATCTGCGTGGATGCGGAAACATGAACGTTCTTTCCCACCTGGGCGCAGGAACCGATGGTCACGTGGGAATCCACCATCGTCCCTGAATCCACGTATGCGCCCACGTTCACGTAGGCCGGAGGCATGATGATGCTGCCGGGAGCCATATAGGCTCCGCGCCTCACCGCGCTTCCGCCGGGCACCACGCGCACGCCGTCCTCGGGTTTGAACTTGCGTACGGGGAAGGTCGCCTTGTCCAGGAATCCTCCAGGCATCTCCACGATGGCCCCGAGCTTGAATCCGGCCAGGATCACTTCCTTAACCCAGCTGTTCACTTTCCAGGTGCCGTCCACCTTCTCCGCCACGCGGAGTTCGCCCTTCTCCAGGGCATCCATCACTTCGTTGAAGCGTTCTAGGGTTATTTCGCTCATAACAGTCCGAGGTCTTTAAGTGTTTGTGCCATAATGGTTTCCGTTTCGGCTAATGCCGGCACGAGAGGGAGGCGGAGACTGTTTTCCATCAGTCCCAGCAGGGCCATCGCAGCCTTTCCGGGGATGGGATTCGGCTCGATAAACAGGTTCTTGAACAGGGCGCTCATCGCTTTGTCCATCGCGGCGGCCTCTTCGAACTTGCCGTCGAGAAGGGCGTGGGTAAACTCCGCCATCAGGGCGGGGGCGACGTTGGATGCGACGCTCACCACGCCGGCGGCACCCTTCTTCATCAGTTCGAAAGTGTCGTCGTCGTTGCCGCTCAGCACCGCAAATCCCTCCGGCGCGCCCTTCAGTATCTCCTCTATCTGGGGGATCTTGCCGGAAGCCTCCTTCACCGCCACTATGTTTGGCACGTCCGTGGCGAGCTTTAGGGTGGTTTCCGCCTCGATGTTGGAACCGGTTCGGCCGGGCACGTTGTAGAGGATTATGGGTTTGTCGGTCTCGCCGGCGATGGTCTTGAAGTACTCATACATCCCCCTCTGTGGCGGTTTGTTGTAGTAGGGCGCCACCACCAGGAAGGCATCCGCCTCGTTCAGGAGCCGGATGTTGGCGATGGTTCCGCTGACGGAGTTCGTGCCTACGCCCACCACCACCGGCAGGCCGCTGGCATTCTCGCGGGCGCAGCGGTAGACCGCTACCTTATCTTCGTCCGACAGGGTGGGCGTCTCGCCGGTAGTTCCAAGGGGAACCAGGAAGTCTATGCCTCCTTCTACCTGCCTCCGGACACAGTTTGCGAAGTTGTCCAGATCTACTTTTCCATTCTTGAACGGGGTGAACAGCGCCGTTCCGCAACCTTTGAACTTTATCATATGATCAGGTCTTTGAATTCATGTACGCCGGTGAGGCCCTCGATCATCTCCGCGGCCACCACGGCTCCTTCTGCCAGGCCTTCCCGGGAGAAAGCCTCGTGGGTAAACTCCAGTCTGTCCACGCCGGATCGGAACTCCACGGTATGGATGCCGGGCACTTCGCCTTCGCGGAATGCTTCGATGTCCGGCGTGACGCCGAGGGCATCTTCCACCAGTTTGCCGAGGCTCTTGGCCGTGCCGCTGGGGGCATCCAGCTTGTGGATGTGATGGGTTTCGCTGATGTGCGGAGTGTAGCCGTGGCCTTTCAGAATCTTCGCCGTCTTTTCTACCGCGGCGAACAGGGCGTTCACGCCGAGCGAGAAGTTGGAGGCATAGATCAAAGGGGTGCCCTGCTTCTCGAACTCCGCAATCACATCTGCTTGGATATCGTTCCAGCCGGTGGTGCCTACGACGGCCGCCTTGAAGTTGGCCGCGATGAACTTATAATTGGCCCTGAAGGCGGCAGGGGTGGTGAAGTCTATGCAGACGCACTCTTTCGCCATAGCCTGGGGCGTTGCGCAGATATCCTCGCTCGCCATCGCCAGTTCGATGCCGTGCTCCGCCAGTTTCTTTTCCACGATATGGCCCATCTTGCCATATCCGCTTATAATTGCTTTCATACTTTTACAAATCTACTGCATTTTTCGGTTAATGCAATGAAGTCCTCCACGCCCAGGCGCTCCGCCCGCAGGTCGAACACCGGATCCGCGATGAACTCCGCGAATCCCTCCGCCTCCGGGTTCAGCATCGGCTTCAGCGCATTGCGCAGGGTCTTCCGCCTTTGATTGAACGCCGTCTTCACGACCGTCTTGAACAGCTTTGAATCCACGCCAAGATCCACGCGTCCGTTGCGACGCAACCTGATGACGGCGGACCTGACTTTCGGCGGTGGCGCAAACGCTCCCGGCTCCACCGTAAACAGATACTCGATATCGTACCACGCCTGCAGCAACACGCTCAGGATTCCGTAAGTCTTGCTGCCCGGCCCTTCGGCGATACGCTCCGCCACCTCTTTCTGAATCATGCACACCACCTCCGGCACCCGGTCGCGGTCGTCCAGTATCTTGAAGAAGATCTGCGACGAGATGTTGTAGGGGAAGTTGCCGATAATCCTGTAGGACCCTTCGAACAGATGATGGATGTTCATCTTCAGGTAGTCCCCGAAGAAAAGCCTACCCTGCATGCCGTTGAAATGCGTCAGCAGGTAGTTCACCGACTCCTCGTCGAGCTCGATCATCTTGAGACCGAGGTCCTCCCGCTTGATGAGATACTGGGTCAGGACCCCCATCCCCGGGCCTATTTCAAGCACGTCGGCGCAGGCAGAGGGCTCCAGCGCGGCGACTATTCGCTGCGCTATCCCCTGGTCCACCAGGAAATGCTGCCCAAGTGCTTTCTTTGCCCTTACTTCCATCTTATTCTTTTTTGCGAGCCAGCACCATGACGGCTACCGATCCCAGTGCCAGCAGGATCAACAATATCGAGCATATACGCGACAGTGCCGCTCCGCGGGCGTAGGATGCAGGCTCGAATCGCATCTCCAGCGTATGCTCGCCTGCAGGCACCACCGCGCTCCGAAGCACCTCGTCGCTCAGGGCCATCTCCAGTTCGGTCCCATCCTCCAGGCGCAGATGCCACCCGGCAGGATACCAGACTTCGCTGAAGGTCAGTTTCTGCTCCACTGGCGAAGAGTATTCGTAGCGCAGGCAGTTGGGGGCGTAGGATGTCATCTGCACCTCGCCTTCGCCCTCGAACCAAGCGTTCCCGCGCGCAAACGGGTATTTCAGCGGCGCCGCTCCGCCATCTATGATAATGTATCGGCAGTTGAGATTGGCCAGCCCCTCCAGTTCCGGCATGGCCGCTTCCGCCTCTTCGATGGACCGCACCCCCTGCAGGGACTTGGTCAGTTGGCCGATTTCCTTCTGCAGGTGGCTCTCGATGTACTCCTGGTAGATCTGCAGCTTGGCCGGCGAGTATCCGCCGATGTTCTTGTGCCAGTAGGAAGGATGAGAGTCGTTGAACACGTTCACTGTCAGGTCCAGCACTCTGTAGGACGGATCGGGATCTGCAAGGATAGCCTTGTCCACCGGCCTCTGGTTGAACTGGGAGATGAAGTTCTTGGGGGTGACGAAATCGTCGGCCCTCAGATATCTCTTGCCCACGGCGAACATGTTCACCAGCACCAGTGCGCAGATGCAGAGGGCGGCGGTGACACGCCTGCCCAGGGCATCCTGCTTCGCACCCCATAGCAAGAGGCCGGCGGAGCCCAGTATGAGCCAGAATGATGCCAGGGCGTCTTTTCTCAGGAGGCTGATGCGGTCGGCGACAAGTGCATCCGTGAGCGCGCTCTGCATGCCAGCATCGGATGCTGAAGTGAAGGTGCCGGCCAGTCCCGGGAACAGCCAGAAAATGAAACATACTCCACCCGTGAGAGCGAATGCTATCAATCCCTTGCGTCGGAGTTCTTCATACGGATATTCCTCCCGCACCATGGCGTTCAGGAAGATGAATCCCAGCAGCGGCATGGTAATCTGCAGCACCGTAAGTGCCATCGAGACCGTGCGGAATTTGTTGTATAGGGGCAGATAGTTGTAGCATAACTTGGTGAATCCCATGAAGTTATGCCCTAGCGCCAGGAATACGGCAAACAGGGTTGCCGCCAGCAGCCACCAGCGCTCCTTCCCCTTGTAGCACAGCAGGCCGAGGAGGAAGAGGAAGATGGTGATGCCGCCTATGAACATTGGCCCGGCGGTGAACGGCTGGGGTCCCCAGTAGAGGGGTAGCTGTTTGGATATCTGTTTCAGATTCGGCTGCCCGGCGCGTTTCAAAAGCTTATAGGTTTCAGATTTCGGACCAAGTGCGCCCGCGGAAGATCCTCCGTTGAAGTCCGGAATCATCAGGTTTGGGAGTTCCTCCCAACCATAACTCCATGCTGTGGCGTACTCGAGGTCCAGGCCCTTGGTTTCTCCCGATGTCGATCCACCCCTCATGGAGTAGGGGGCGTACTCGAACGTGGGCAGAAGCTTGGACGCATTGGTGCCGATTCCGGCCACGCCAAGCACCAACAGCAGTGCAGAAATGCCGAAGAATCGGCCAATCGCCGCACGGCGCTCCTTATCGGTAAGCAACCAAATGAAAACCGTCAGCACGTAGAACGCGATTATCAGGGCCAGATAGTAGGATATCTGCGGATGGTTAGCCTTCACCTGGAAGCTTACCGTCAGCCCGAACAGGGCGGCTCCCAACAGCGCCTGAGGCAGTTTCTTCGCGACGGCGGATTTGTATGCGAAGACCAGTGCGGCCAGCACCCAGGGCATCAGCGCGATGGCCTGCATCTTGGTGTTGTGGCCTACCTGTATTATCTGGAAGTTGAACGAGCAGAAAGTGATGGCGATGGCTCCGCCCGCCGCTATCAGGGGATTGATTCCGAACGCCAGCATCAACAGGAACCCACCAACCAGAGAAACGAACAGCCAGTTGGCCGGATGCTTCCCCGCCATCAAGCCTTTGTAAAGAGGCCGGGTCCAGTCGCCCTCGGTGGACGGCTCGATGGTTGCGGTCGGCATACCTCCGAACATTGATTCCGTCCAGGCCGTTTTGTCGTCAGGATGTTCCCTGTTCCACTGGAGCATCTCCTGCACCATTCCTCTCCAGCCCGAAATGTCCGACTGGTTGATTATCTTCCCGGCCAGCACCTGCGGCACGAAGCCGTATGCCAGCACCAGGAATCCCAGGATTATACCTATGTAGATTGCGAGTTTCTTTTTCATGATTCGCTTGTTTTACAGAATTCGGCCGGGCCTGTGAGGTAGACGTTCCTGTATGTGCCGTCTCCGTTTGTGGAGAACTCAACTTGCAGGATATCTCCACGCCTGGCCAGGATGGTGTAGCGGAGGGTCCCCACTTCCAAATTTGCCGGTTTTGCTCCGTGTTTCATTGCTGCGATGGCGCTGGCGGTTATGCCTGTTCCACAGGCCAGCGTTTCTCCCTCTACGCCCTTCTCGAAAGTGCGTATCTTAAGGCTGCCGTCCGGAAGCTGCTGCACAAAATTGATGTTCGCTCCTTCCGGAGCAAAGGCTTCGTTCCAACGCAGCGCCTTCCCTTCCGTGGCCACATCTATCGCATCCACATCTTCCACAAACTTCACAAAATGTCTTGTCCCCGTATTCAGAAAATACCCGCCCAGCATTTCGCTAACTCCTTCCACGTCAATCATTTTCAGCCTTACGGTCCAAACGGCTGTAGTCCAGCCGCTTTCCGGTCGGGACAGGATTTCCGCGGTATGCAGGCCATCGGGCGCGAGGAAGGTGTAGCGGTCTGGGGCGGATGGGGCGATGCCGAGCCAGTCGGCGAAGGCCACGATACAGCGTCCGCCATTGCCGCACATCATCCCGCCGGAACCATCCGGATTGAAAAAGTCCATTCGGAAATCCGCTTCCCCATCATCCAGGATCATCAGACCGTCCGTCCGGTACTCGCGGCACAACTCAGCGATGCGCTCCGGCCGTCGGAACCCACTCACATCGATGCCCCGGCCATCAAGAACGACAAAATCGTTCCCGGCTCCCGACATCTTGTATAGTTTCACATCGCTCATAGAACCTTCTTAATTTCCGCAGCCAGCAGCTGAACTCCGGCCTCCATCCTCTCGCGTGCGAGATACGAGAAGTTCAGCCGCATGGTGTTGCGATGGCTGCCGTCCGGGAAGAAGAAGGATCCGGCCACATAGGCCACTCCGGCGGCCAGAGCGGAATCGTACATCGCCACAGTATCCACGCCTTCCGGCAGAGTCACCCACAGGAACAGGCCTCCGTCCGGATGCGTCCAGCTCACCCCGGCGGGCATATACTTCTCCAGGAGGGAGATCATGTAGTCCCGCTTGTCGCGGTAGAGGGATATGCTGCGCTCCAGGTTCCGGTCCAGGGCTCTGCTGCCCATGAACTCGGCGGCCAGGTACTGGTCGAATACGGGCGGGCAGAGGTCCAGGGCCTGTTTGCAGACGAATATCTGCTCGAGCAGCGCGGGCTCCGCGATGATCCAGCCCAGGCGGAATCCGGGGGCGAATATCTTGGAGAAGCTGCCGAGGTGCAGGGTCCTTTCGGGCGCGAGGGAGTAGATGGTGGGTACGTCGCTGCCGCTGTATCGTAGTTCGCGGTAGGGACTGTCTTCCACTATCAGCAGGTCTTCGCGGCGGGCGAATTCCACCAGCGCCTGCCTTTCCTCCAGGCTCATGGTCACTCCCGACGGGTTGCAGAAATCCGGCACGATGTAGATTAATTTCGCCTGTCCGGGGGTGGACACGTCCTCCAGCGGCAGTCTGTGCACCTCCGCACGGTACGCCCGGAACGACTGCAGGGCGCCGAGGTAGGCGGGATAGGTGGTAAAAACCACATCCCCGGGATTCAGGAAAACCCGGGCGCAGACATCGATACCCTGCTGGCTCGAAGTGGTTATCTGCACGCGCTCGACGGGCACGCCGTAGCGCCGCGAAATAATCTCCCGCAACTCCGTAACCCCCTGGGTGCCACCATATTGCAATGCTCGCGCCCCGTACTTCTCCACGACCGTCCGCGTCAACCCCTCCATCTCCGCAAGCGGGAAGGTAGAGGCATCGGGGTATCCCCCCGCGAACGAATAAATCGACGCGAGGTCCACCTTGCGGAAGATTTCCCGCACGGGCGAACGGAGGAACGACGGAACGTCGTCCGAGAAGAACCTGGAGTAGTCCATCAATTGAACCTATTGAAACCTTACGGTCTTTGCAAAGAGATCCATCTTGAATTCCTTGCCATTATCGTCCTTGCCGTCAATCAAGACAGAATAACCGCCATCCTTTTTCTTGATGGTCTGGGTGCCGGATTTAGGTTCCACGCTGTAGATCTTTCCATCGGGATACTCTACCGACAGGCACATCCAGTCGCCATAGCCACCGTTATTCTCCTCGTAACCGTAGTGCAGGGTCTTTTCCAAGGCCAAATGTGCGTCTATCAAAGCGGATGCGGTAGTTTTGCCATCTTCTGTAAGTACGAAGTTAAACCAGAGCCCATGCTGGGAATCATCGACAGAAGCCACCACATTCTCGTAGGTTACTCCGTTTACAGTCACGGTGTTCTTGGAAGCGCTTTCTTCCTTTTCGCATGCTGCAAGCATCAGGCAGCCGGCCAGAGCGAGGGCCAAAAAACGAGTAATAGTTTTCATAATGTTTTGATTTATAGTTATTTACGTGTAATCTTCGCACCGAGGGCGTTCAGACGGCCGTCAATGTCTTCGTAGCCGCGGTCAATCTGTTCGATGTTGTTGATTTCGGAGACGCCCTTCGCGCTCATGGCGGCCAGAAGCATGGCGATACCCGCACGGATATCCGGGGATGTCATGCGATTGGCGCGGAGCTGGAACTTGTGGTCGTGCCCAATCACCACGGCGCGGTGAGGGTCGCAGAGAATGATCTGCGCGCCCATATCTATCAGTTTGTCAGTGAAGAACAGGCGGCTCTCGAACATCTTCTGGTGGATGAGCACGCTGCCCTTGCACTGGGTGGCCACTACCAGCAGCACGCTCAGGAGGTCCGGGGTCAGGCCCGGCCAGGGGGCGTCCGCGATGGTCATGATGGACCCGTCGATGAACGACTCGATCTCGTAGCTTTCCTGCGCAGGAACGTAGATGTCGTCCCCCCTCTGCTCCAACTTCACTCCTATCCTCCTAAAAGCCTCCGGGATGATGCCCAGGTCGGGGTAGGATACGTTTTTGATGGTGAGCTCGCTCTGGGTGATGGCGGCCAGGCCGATGAAGGATCCTACCTCGATCATGTCCGGGAGGATGCGATGGCTGGCACCGTGCAGTTTCTTGACTCCGTGGATGGTGAGGAGGTTGCTGCCTATGCCCTCGATGTTGGCACCCATGGCGTTCAGCATCTTGCAGAGCTGCTGCAGATAGGGTTCGCAGGCCGCGTTGTAGATGGTGGTGTCGCCGTCCGCGAGGGATGCCGCCATCACGATGTTGGCGGTGCCGGTGACGGATGCCTCGTCCAGCAGCATGTAGGAGCCCTTCAGGCCCTTGGGCGCCTGCAGATGATAAGCGCGGCGGGTCGTGTCGTACTCGTAGGTCGCACCCAGCTTCACGAAGCCCTCGATGTGGGTATCCACGCGGCGGCGTCCGATCTTGTCTCCGCCCGGTTTGGGGAAGTAGGTCTCGCCGAAGCGGCTGAGCATGGGGCCGGAAATCATCACCGAACCGCGCAGGGAGGCGCATTTCTTGACGAACTCGGCGCTCTCGACATATTCGCGTTTGATGTCATTGGCCTGGAAGGTGTATTCGCCCTTTTCGTGGCGCGTGACCTTGACTCCCATATCGCCCAGGAGGTCGATGAGGTTCTTGATGTCCAGGATTTCCGGCACGTTGCTGATGCGCATAGGTTCGGCAGTCAGCAGCACGGCGCTGAGTATCTGCAATGCTTCGTTTTTGGCACCTTGGGGAGTGATTGCTCCGCTGAGGCGATGCCCGCCTTCGACAATGAATGTTCCCATGTTATATGTGGTCTACTTCGGGGTGGAGTGTTATATCGTAATTCTTTTGAACAGATGCAATTATCTGATTTTCAAGGGTAAGCACGTCTTCGGGAGATGCGCTGCCGCTGGCGTTTACAATCACCAGGGGCTGTTTCTCGTACACCTGCGCGCCGCCCAGCACCTTGCCACGGAACCCGCATTGGTCTATCAGCCATGCAGCCGGAACCTTGACGGTCCCGTCCGGAAGATCGTAGTGAGGAGTTTCAGCTGTAGCAAACTTTTCAAAATGCTCCCTTGTGATGACCGGGTTTTTGAAGAAGGACCCGGCGCTGCCGATCTGGGCAGGGTCGGGAAGTTTTGCGTTGCGGATGCCGATGATGACCTCGCGCACGTCCATCGGCGTAAGCGCCTGAAGGTCACGCCCTTCCAGCGCCGCCCGCACCCCGCCGTAATCCAACTTGGGGGAATATTTGCGCGTAACGCGGAAGAGCACCGAAGTGATTATGTAGCGCCCGCGCTCGTGCTTGAAACGGGAATCGCGATAGCCGTATGCGCACTCGCCAACTTTGAAGACGGTCTTGGTCCAGTCTTTCGTATCCAGGCAGACGACTCCGGAGATTACGTCCTTCGCCTCCACGCCGTACGCGCCTATGTTCTGGACGGCCGCAGCGCCAACCTCGCCTGGAATCAGGGATAGATTCTCCATCCCCCAGAGGCCGTTGCCCGCCACATTAGCGATCAGGTCGTCGAAAACCACGCCCGAACCCACGGTCAGCAGCACCTCGTCCAGCCCCATGTCCACATACTTGATGAACTTTATGTTGGAATGCAGGATGGTTCCGGGGAAGTCCTTGGTAAACAGCAGGTTGCTGCCGGCGCCCATGTGGAACACAGGCTGAGGCAGGGTCTTCAGGTCCAGGCTCTGCAACTCCTCCACGTTGTCGTACTCTATATACAACGCCGCCTTCACCTTCATCCGGAAGGTGTTCTGGTTCGACAGGTCGTAGTTTTCTATTCTTTTCATTCTATCAAAGTGTATCGTATGCCTTGATGGCTTCGGAAATGCGGTTTTCTACATCCCGGAGGCTATACAGCCCGTCGGCATTCGCCTTCAGTCCGCTTAGTTTGATCTTGACGGCGACGGGAGGCTGCTGATATGAGAGAACGGTATCGTTCCTCAGTTGGTCTGCAGATGCGTAAAGCATAAGGATGTCGGCATATTCCACGCCGTCGTAGCCGACAAAGGTCTCGAAAATGAGCTTGCAGCCGATGGGTGTGATCTTTTCGATGGAATTCGGCAGATCGGCGCGTTCCGCGTTCAGGGCCGCCAGAACGCTGCCCACGTTGGAATCGTGCCCGCAGAGGAAGGTGAAGATGCGTTTCTTGTTCTGAATCTCGTCGAGAATCACCTGAAGGAGGGGATGAGCCACGTTGACGGCTACGGAAGGCGCCGAGAAGAGAACCTCCTGATACCATTCCTTGATGGAGGTGAGGCTCACCCAGTCGTCGAATGTAAGCGTATGGTCGAATGCAGCTTTTTTGAGGTCGGGCTCTTCATAATACTGCAGGGAGAGAGCATCCGAAACCGTGCAGGCCATCTTGAGCCCGCCGCTCATGGAAGGTTCTGCGTTGAGGGAGAAACTAACCGACGAGGGGAACTGGCTGAAGGATGACGTGTCCGGGTATGCCGGGGAGTTCTTGATGTCTATCACGTTTTCCATCAGCGCATATTCTTTTGCAACGCCGGCATTGAGATCTCCGAATTTACTCTGGATTTCGCTCTGTGCCTTGGCAATGAAGCCGTCAGATATCTTGGTAATCTGTGGATTGAACACCGGGTCCATCTTGTCGAACTGGACATTCATTTCAACCCTGGGGGATTTCCCGGGAAGAAGTGCGTTTGCAAAACTGTTGGCCGTAGCCTGGCAGCGCTGCTTGCCGTTTGCATAGAAGCGGAAAGCATAATTGTCGGGGGAGTATTTGGACAGGAAATCCTTCTTTGTCAGCCATTCTTTGAAAAAACCGCCCATGATGGTCTCCAGTCTTTCTCCCTTGGCCGTAAGCGTGCTGGGAGATCCCGTCCAGGCAAACCATTGATAATTGCTGTTCGTCAGCCGGGTAAGTACGGAATTCTTGCTCACGAGGGGAGAGCGGATATTGTGCCGGCTCAGAACCACCATTTGGTCGAGGGTGTATTTCCCGTCAAAACCATCCGGTCTCGAAATCCACTCCGTATCAGGCTGTAGTTCCGGGATATTCTGTTCCGGCTGACAGGCAAAAGCAACAAAGGCAATAAGCCCGAGAAGAAGAAATCTATAATTCTTCATAATCATTCAAAATCAAGTTCAGCAAAGTATTCCGGGCGGTGGTAGTCCGGTTTTTCGGTGGCGATGGGAGCCCAGGTCACGAAGTGGGGCACGGTGAGACCGTCGCCGCACTTGTAAAAGTTTGCCCGGGCCTGAAGGCCGCGAAGGCTCTCAAACGGAGTCTTCCATAATGCCTTCAGCGGGATGAAAACCTTTAGTGTCCAGGGTCCCTTGGCCTGCCTCTCGCCGAAAGGCAGCAGTCCGCAGGAAGCCTCGGCCCGCACCAGTTCATAAACCGTTCCGGGTGCCGGTTCGGCATCGAAGCGCCCGGTCCTCCACGAAACGCAGAGGTTCCCTATCGCGTTCCACTCGAAGTTGTAGTAGTGGGGATCATCGGCCGAAGGCTTGAAGAAAAACTCCACGCAGGAATCCTCGTAAACCTCCCCGCCGGGTAATCCCTGAAGCGCGCGTATCGTCTGCTCCTCAACCGTCCACTCCAGGCGGATCCCGTCATCGTCGTAACCGATGCGGAACTCCACGGAGGGCTTGTAGGGCCATGCAGGCCAGTTGAGGCAGTCGAGCCGCTGCGGCTCCGATAATCCGCCGAAAGGAACCTTAAGCATCTGTTTTTACGGTTGAGGCCAGGCAGAGCTCGTCCATCTGCACGGCGTCGATAAGGGAAGGAGCGTCTATCATCACGTCGCGGCCCTGATTGTTCTTGGGGAATGCGATGTAGTCGCGGATGGTCTCCTGCCCGCCGAAGAGGGCACAGGTGCGGTCGAATCCGAACGCGAGGCCTCCGTGAGGCGGGGCGCCGAACTTGAAGGCGTTGATGATGAAGCCGAACTTGTAGTCGGCCTCTTCCTTGCCTATGCCGAGCACCTCGAACATGCGCTCCTGCACGGCCGCCTCGTGGATACGGATGGATCCGCCGCCGAGTTCGTTGCCGTTCAGCACGAAGTCGTAAGCATTGGCGCAGACGCGCTCGAGGTCCTCCTTCTTGTCGGAGTAGAACCATTCCATATGCTCCGGTTTGGGGGCTGTGAAGGGATGGTGCATTGCGTAGAAGCGACCGTCCTCCTCGCTCCATTCGAGCAGGGGGAAGTCCACGATCCAGAGGGGTGCGAAGACCTTCGGGTCACGAAGGCCGAGGCGTCCGCCCATCTCGAGGCGCAGTACGCCGAGCTGGGTCTGGGTCTTGCGCTTCTCGCCGCAGAGCACCAGGATCATGTCGCCTGTCTTGGCCTCGACGGCGCCGGCAATCGCCTTCAAATCTTCCTCGGAGAAGAACTTGTCCACGGAGGATTTTACCGTTCCGTCCTCGTTCAACTTGATGTAAACCAGGCCCTTGGCACCCACCTGCGGGCGCTTCACCCATTCGGTGAGTTCGTCTATCTGCTTGCGGGTGTAGGCTGCCGTGCCGGGTACGGAGATGGCGCCCACGTAAGGCACGCCGTCGAATACGCCGAATCCATGGCCCTGGGCGAGGCCGGTGATTTCGTGTATGGTCATGCCGAAGCGGATGTCCGGCTTGTCGGAACCGTAGTTGTCCATCGCGTCGTACCAGCTCATGCGGGGGAGAGGATTCGGGATCTCCACGTCGAGCACGTTCTTGAAGAGGGTGCGCATCATGCCCTCGAACATGTTCAGCACGTCCTCCTGCTCAACGAAGCTCATCTCGCAGTCGATCTGCGTGAACTCGGGCTGGCGGTCGGCGCGCAGGTCCTCATCGCGGAAACAGCGCACGATCTGGAAGTAGCGGTCGTAGCCGGCCACCATCAGCAGCTGCTTGAAGGTCTGGGGGCTCTGCGGCAGGGCGTAGAACTGGCCGGGGTTCATGCGGGAAGGCACCACGAAATCGCGGGCGCCCTCGGGGGTAGACTTGATGAGATACGGGGTCTCAATCTCCAGGAATCCCTTGGAATCCAGATAGTTGCGCACCTCGTGCGCGATGCGGTGCCGCAGCTCCAGCGCCTTCTTCAGGGGGTTCCTGCGGAGGTCGAGGTAGCGGTATTTGGCACGCAGGTCCTCGCCTCCGTCACTCTGGTCCTCGATGGTGAAGGGGGGAGTCAGGCTCTTGTTGAGGATATTTATGGTGCTCACGCGGATCTCTATGTCTCCGGTGGGCATCTTGGCATTCTTGCTGGAACGTTCTACCACCTCGCCCTTCACCTGGATTACGAATTCGCGTCCCAGGCCGGTCGCGGTCTCCACCAGTTCAGCAGGGGCGTCAGCCTCCACCACGAGCTGGGTGATTCCGTAGCGGTCCCTTAAATCTATGAATGTCATTCCGCCGAGTTTACGTGAGCGCTGCACCCACCCGGCGAGGGTCACAGCCTTTCCAACATCACTAATGCGGAGTTCTCCGCAGGTTGCAGTTCTGTACATATATGCTTATTTAATCTGTTTCACAAGGTTTCCTGCCAGTTCCACGAACGCCACCCCGTCGGGGCGGGAGGATAGGGCTGCGGGGGTTCCGTCGTCGCCGTTCTCGCGTATGCTCTGCACGAGCGGGATGCGTCCGAGCAGCGGGATGCCGAGGCTCTTGGCCATCTTCGCACCGCCGTCGCGGCCGAAGATGTAGTATTTCTCGTCCGGATGCTCCTCCGGGGTGAACCAGGCCATGTTCTCTACCAGGCCGAAGACCGGCTTGTCGATGGATTCAAGGCGGAACATGTTCACACCCTTCTCCACATCCGCCAGCGCCACCGTCTGGGGCGTTGTCACGATCACCGCCCCCTCGATGCCGATTTCCTGCACCAGGGAGATGTGGATATCACCGGTGCCGGGGGGCATGTCTATCAGCAGATAGTCGAGCGGCCCCCAATTGACCTGGAGTACCAGCTGCTTGAGGGCGTTCGATGCCATCGGGCCGCGCCACACCAGGGCCTGACCCTTCTCGGCGAAGTAGCCTATGCTCATCCACTTCACCCCGTATTTTTCCAGGGGGATGATGTAGTCTTTTCCGTTGATGTTCTCCGCCTCGGGGCGGTATCCTTCCGTTCCCGTCATCACGGGGATGGAGGGGCCGTACACGTCGGCGTCGGCAAGCCCGACCTTGTACCCCAGCCTCGCCAGGGCCACCGCCAGGTTCACCGCGACGGTGGACTTGCCCACGCCGCCCTTGCCGGAGGCTATGCCGATTATGTGCTTCACGCTCAGCAGCGTCTCCTTGGTGAATTCGGTGCCCTTCTTGGCCGGAGTTTCGATCTCCACTTCCCGGACTTCCGCCTGCACATCCTTGCCGAGATGCCTGATGAGGGTGGCCCGGGTGGCCCCCACGATGTATTTGCGCAGCGGGTCGCGCTGCTTGGGGAAGCCCAGGGTGACGACCACGGAGCCGTCCCCGATTTCTATTCCCTGCACCATCCCCAGGTCCACGATATCGCGGTCCTCCTTGGCGGGATGATGCACCTCGCGCAGGTATTCCTTTATCTCTTCAGCGGTCATTTCGCAAATTCAAGTTCATCGATGATGTTGTGGGCCTCGCCCCATTTCTCCACCATCCAGAGCACATAGCGTATGTCTACGTTGATGCAGCGCTGGAGGTCCGGTTCGAACATGACGTCGCTGGACATGCTCTCCCAGTTGCCGTCGAAGGCCAGGCCGATGAGATTGCCGTCCGCGTCGAGCACGGGGCTGCCGGAGTTGCCTCCTGTGATGTCGTTGTTGGAGAGGAAGCAGGTATGGAGCTGCCCGTCCTTATCGGCATAGCGGCCGAAGTCCTTCGCTACGATGAGATCGTGCACCTTGGCGGGCACGCGGAACTCGTAGTCATCCGGATTCTCCTTCTCGAGGATGCCGTTGGCGGTGCACCAGTACCAGTAGCTCACGCCGTCCTTGGGGGAGTAGGGTTTAACCGTACCGTAGGTCAGGCGCATGGTGAAGTTTGCGTCCGGATAGCTTGCCTTGCCCTTGTTCCAGGCGAGGAGGGCGGCTCCGAAATTCTTCGTGGCCTTGGGGAAACTCTCCGGCATTTTGGAATTCATCTTCTCTTCCATCACGACGCTTATTGCTTCTTCGAGATCCTTTGCGCCCTGCTCGTTCTCGCCCTCGAAGAGCCAGTCAATGTATGCATCGATGTTCTCCTTGGTAAGATCCCAATCCTTCGGCTGAACCTTGTATCCGGGGGTGACCTTGTCGAGATAGAAGCCCATCACGGCTTTGGCTATCTTACGGTCCACATCCTTGTCGTAATCCTTCTCCAGGAAGCCCTTGGAGCCGGTCAGCTTGTCTATCAACTCTATTCTGCCTATCGTTTCGGTGATCAGCAGGAAGTTATAGTAGTCGGTCTTGCGGTCGGCGATGTACTTCTCAATGTCACCGATGGCGGATCCCCAGGCCTCGCGGCGGGATTTCTTCTTGTCTATCCATTTGGTGAGGGCCTCTTCCTTGGCCTCTTCGCGGCCGATGATGTTCAGTTTCCTGAATGCCAGGTCCTCGCCCTGCCATTTCTTCCATCCGTTGGCGCTGCCGGCGAACTTGTCGGCATATTTCAGGCGGACGACCGGATCCGCCATCATCTCTTCCCACATCACCTTCTGGCGTACCGTGCGTGCCTCCACGCGGAGATTGTTCATCTCCACCATATCCTGCAGCTGGGCTGCGGTCTGGAAACGCTGGGTGCGTCCGGGGAAACCCATGATGAAGGTGAAATCCCCTTCCTGAACGCCCTTGAGGGAGATTTTTAGAGATTTGGCCGGAGTGTAGGGCTTGTTGTCCTTTGAGTACGTGGCCGGGTTATTGTCCTTGTCGGCGTAGATGCGGAAAAGCGAGAAGTCGCAGGTGTGACGGGGCCACATCCAGTTGTCGGTCTCTCCGCCGAACTTGCCCATCGATGCCGGGGGCGCGCCTACGAAGCGGATATCCTTGAAAGTCTGATAGACTATGAGATACCAGACATTGTTGTTGTAGAAAGAAGTAACTTTGGCAGTGCAGCCGGGATTGGCCAGGATGGCGGCTTCCTCGATTTCTTTCTTCGCATTGTTGAACGCTTCCCCATCGAGCTTTTCCAGCTTGTCGGTCACGTCCTCCATGCTTTTCATGAACTTCACCGTGAGGCCCGGAACGGGGATCTCCTCCTCGAAGCTCTTGGCGAAGAATCCGTCCTCCAGATAGTTCTTTTCCGGGGTGGAAAGGCGCTGGATGCTGCTGTAGCCGCAGTGGTGGTTGGTGGAAAGCAGGCCCTGCTGCGAGATTACCTCGGCGGTGCATCCGCCCCCGAACTGCACTATGGCGTCCTTCAGGGATGCGTGATTGATATTGTAGATGTCTTCGGCCGTCAGGCGGCAGCCGATGTTGCGCATCGCTTCTTCGTTGAACTTCTGCAGCATGGGCAGGAGCCACATGCCCTCATCGGCCCAGGTGGACAGGGCGCCGAGAATGCAGGCCATTGAAATCAATAACTTTTTCATCGTGTAGGTTTTTAACCTACAAATATAACAAAGAAAAATCAGAAAAGCCATTTAAGTTTATCATTTGCATATTGTAAAAAAATAGTTAATTTTGCCTATACATTAACAATTACTATCATGAAACGTTTTTATTGTTTTATCTCTTTTCTGACTTTGATTTTTGTTTCTTGTAGTAGATACACTTCTGTGGCAAATCAGCCGAATTGGAAAAATCAACTGGAAAAATTAATTATTGAGACACAGACCGATAGTTTAGTGCTTGAGGCATATTCTTATCGTGCTCGTATTTCTTCCGAAGAGGATTTTGATAGGTTGATAAAAGAACTGTTCAATGAGAAAGCGGTAGTTGCTTTTGGCACCATTGAAAGACCCTTTATTACCACAATGGGAGAAGTCTTGGTGAGACAAGAAGGCGAAGAAGCCTCTTTTAAGTTGGAAGAGTATTTAAGGAAAGGGACGGGGATAGTTGACACGAGGTGGCGTTGTGGAGACAAGACATATAACACGGCAGCCGTGGTATCTGATGAGGGGGTTATATATGATAATATTGGATGGTATCTGATCAAACACGGAAATACAAACACCAAAGCGGAAAATGATAGCACAAACACATACAGTGGATCTGTTGATTTTTCCCTTTCAGATGAAGGTACGAATTCCTTTGGGATGACTTTATATAGATATGTGATATGGTGCACATCCGTTTTTGGAGAAGATGGTGTTTTGATCTCTAAAGATTTATCGGCATCTTCTGAACAACATTTTGGATGGTATTGCGATGCATCTATTGTTAGTGTTGCCGGAGAACCGTTCGTATCGCTTTATCATACCTTTTCTTGGGCTTATGCCTATAATTTCGGGTCAAGTGTTTCCATTTCTTATAATGGGGTAGGGTTTAGTTTTCATGGATCCGGACATAAAGCAAGTGGGACGGAGACCCATATAGCTCCTCCTGCAGATTCTTTAGCTATTGAAGATTAAATCCTTAAAATAGGGAAGGTTCGAGAGCCGCGGGGTGGAAGGATTTCCGGTGTTCGGGGGTGTAGCCGAGGCGGCGGATGGCCTCGATGTGTTCGTGGGTAGGATAGCCCATGTTACGCTCCCAGCCATAGCCCGGATACTGTTGTGCGAGGGCTTTCATACGGTCATCCCGATATGTTTTTGCGAGCACGGATGCGGCCGCGATGGAGGCATAGGTGGCATCTCCGTGAACGATGGTTTTATAAGCCTCCCGGCCGTAACCTTCGAAGGGCCGGAACTTGTTTCCATCTATTAAAAGAAAGTCCGGTTTCACGATAAGTCCGAGCACCGCGCGCTGCATGCCGGTGACGCTTGCCCAGAGGATGTTGAGGCGGTCGATTTCTTCTGCCTCCACAGCCGTGACTTTCCACGCAACGGCCTCACGTTCAATCACTTCGCGAAGCTCGTAACGCGCCTTTTCGCTCATTTGTTTGGAGTCGTTCAGGAGGGGATGCCGGAAGTCCGGAGGGAGGATGACAGCGGCGGCATAGACCGGCCCGGCGAGGGGCCCGCGGCCTGCTTCATCGCAGCCCGCTTCGAGGCGTCCTTCCTGCATGAAAGGTAGTAAATGGGGTACCTGTGGCATCAGCCACAAAGTTAGTCATTTTTGGCGGACTGACGCTCGTACATGCCGAGCATCTGCTTTTGCACGTCGAAGGCTTGCTGCAGCGCCTTGTTCAGCTCTTTCTGGCGCTCGATCTCCTGATTTTTCTCCGAAAGACGCGCTTCATATTCATCGACGGTCTGCCGCAGTATCTCCTTGTGTTGCGTCTCTTCCTTCAAAAGGTCGCCGCAGAACTCCGGGAACAAGGCTTCCATTACTTCCAGAAGGGATATCCCCGTCGCCCGGCAGAATTTAAGGACGCTTGCGGTAACCACCTCCGTTTTACCATCTTCGAGGTTGACGAGCGTGCCTCGTGCCACCCCCATCCTGTCGGCCATTTCTACCTGGGAAAGACGCATCTGTTTCCGGATGGTTTTGAAATAAGAATCTTCTGTCATTTTGCCAAAAACCATGTTTGAGACAAAAGTATCCTACGGAAATGTGAGCCAAAATACAGTATTACGGCACAAATGTATATTGCTACTATACAAATTACCCCCGCAAACATAAATTTTTTGTTTTTACCCACGCCTCTTACCTACCGGAGTGTTGCAAACACTGCACACAGTTGTTATGTTTGTGCAACAAAAACGAACACTTATGAAGACAATTGAAACCACTTACTCGGAGTTTTCCCGGATGCTGCTCGACGACCGCATCTACGAGGATCCTACCATCAGTTTTACCGACATCTGCGCCTCTTTGCGCGTTTCTCCCTCCGACCTGGACGAAATACTTATAAAAGAAATCGGAATGAATGGCCCGGAAATTTTGCAATCCTTTCAAAAGTTATTAAATTTGCAGGCTATCCCGCATACGCGCGAAAATTTTAATAACTAGATACACAATGAAAGATTACTCAACCAAAGACATCCGCAATGTGGTTCTCCTGGGCAGTTCCAAGTCCGGCAAGACCACACTCTCTGAAGCCATGCTCTTCGAAGGCAAGGTCATCGACCGCCGTGGCACCGTGGAAGACAAGAACACCGTCTCCGACAACACCGAGTTCGAGCAGACCAACCAGAAGTCCGTTTTCGCTTCCGCTCTCTATGCAGAGTTCAAGAACACCAAGTTCAACATCATCGACGCTCCCGGCTCCGACGATTTCATCGGCGGCGCAGTAGAGGCATTCAAGGTCTGCGAGACCGGAATCCTCCTCGTGAACGGCACGCAGGGCGTTGAGGTGGGCACCGAAATCTTCGCCCGCCAGGCAGCGAAATACAATGTTCCGCTCCTTCTCGCAGTCAACCAGCTCGACCACGAGAAAGCCAACTGGGACCAGACCCACGACAGCATCAAGTCCGCATTCGGAAGCAAGGCCGCATTCGTGCAGTTCCCCGTGAACCCCGGTGCAGGCTTCGAGGGCTTCATCGACGTGGTGGACATGAAGTACTATCACGCCCAGGATGCCAACGGCAAGTTCGAGGTTGCAGAAATCCCCGCACAGTATGCAGATGAGGCCGAGGAACTCCGCATGGCCCTCATGGAGAAGGCTGCAGAGTCCGACGATGAACTCATGATGAAGTATCTCGACGAGCTCACCCTCAGCGAGGAAGAGTTCGCCACCGGTCTCAAGCTCGGCATCGCCAAGGGAGAGATCATGCCCGTTTTCTGCCTCTCCGCAAAGAAGAACATCGGCGTGAACAAGCTGATGGACTTCTGCGTCAAGGCAACCCACAGCCCCGAGGGAACCACCAACAAGACCATCTCCGGCAAGGAGGTTGCCTGCAAGGAGGCCGCTCCCGTCAGCATCTTCATCTTCAAGACCAGCGTTGAGCAGCACCTCGGCGACGTCTCTTACTTCAAAGTGATGAGCGGCGTTCTCAAGGAAGGCGCAGACCTTACCAACCCCGAGAATGGCAACGGAGAGCGTCTTTCCGCCATCTACGCAGTGGCCGGCTCCAAGAAGGAGAAGGTTCCTGTGCTCCGCGCAGGCGACATCGGCTGCGTCATGAAACTGAAGGCCGGCAAGACCGACGTCACCCTGGCGGAAGCCGGATGCGAGGCTTACGAGCACATCCAGTTCCCCGAGCCCAAGTACCGCTGCGCCATCAAACCCGCCGACAAGAACGACGAGGCCAAGATGGGCGACGCCCTCAACAAGATCGCCGCACAGGATCCCACCGCCATCGTGGAGTACTCCAAGGAACTCCGCCAGACCATCCTCAGCGGCCAGGGCGAGCAGCACATCAACTTCGTGAAGTGGCGCCTGAACAACGAGTTCAAGCTCAATGTCGAGCTCTACGCACCGAAGGTTCCTTACCGCGAGACCATCACCAAGATTGCCTGCGCTCAGTACCGTCACAAGAAGCAGTCCGGCGGTGCCGGCCAGTTCGGTGAGGTTCACCTCCTCGTCTGCCCTGCAGAAGGAGAGCTCAACACCAAGTTCGTCATCAACGGCAAGGAGCAGCAACTCAACATCAAGACTCAGGACATCACTGAGCTCGAGTGGGGCGGCAAGCTGGAATTCTACAACTGCGTCGTCGGCGGCGCCATCGACCTCGGCTTCATGCCCGCTATCCTCAAGGGTATCAAGGAGCGCATGGTCGAAGGCCCTCTCACCGGTTCCTACGCCCGCGACATCCGCGTGTTCGTATACGACGGTAAGATGCACCCCGTGGACTCCAAGGAAATCGCCTTCATCATTGCAGGACGCAACGCATTCCGCGAGGCATTCCGCAACGCAGGCCCGAAGATCCTCGAACCCATCTACAATGTGGACATCTTCACTCCCAGCGATTATGTAGGCCCTTGCATGAGCGACCTCAACACCCGTCGCGGTATGATCATGAACCAGGATGTGGAAGGTAACTTCACCGTTCTCCACGCCCGCGTTCCCCTTGCAGAGCTCTATCGCTACTCCACCACCCTCAGCTCGCTGACCGGCGGTTCCGCCACCTTCACCATGAAGTTCGCGGAATATGTGCCCGTGCCTGCCGAAGTGCAGACCAAGCTTCTTGCCGACTACGCAGCTCAGGAGCAGGAGGAAGACTAATGCAAGTCCTCAAATTCGGCGGCAGTTCGGTTGCGAACGCCACCAACATTTCGAGAGTTCTCGACATCGTATCCAAGGCTGCCCGGAGAGACCGGGTGGCCTTGGTCTGTTCTGCCATCTCCGGTTGCACCGATGCCCTTCTGGACCTGGCGCGCACCGAACGCGGCTGCGCAGAGCGGCAGGTTATGCTGGACAGCTTGAAAAGCAGGCATGAAGACATAATCCGCCGCCTCTTCACCGGAGCCGAGCGCGAGCAGGTATCCGGCAAGGTTTCCGCACTCTTCGAAAAGCTGGCCGCCGCCCCCGAGGACGAAATGGTGACCTATGGAGAACTCTTCTCCACCACCATCATCGCAGAAAAACTCCGCTGCGAGGGCTTCCGCACCAAGTGGCTGGACTCCCGCATACTCGTAATCAAGGGTAATCAGACCCTAACCTACAACAATATTTCCACCGCCGTGGCCCTGGAGCCCGAGGTGGAGATATTCGTTGCGCCCGGTTTCATCGCCAGCGAATACGAAGGCAAGGTGACCACGCTCGGGCGCGGGGGATCCGACTTCAGCGCAGCCCTCTACGCCGCCGCCCTGAAGGCATCCCGCCTGGAAATCTGGACCGACGTGCCCGGCATCATGACCGCCAACCCGAAGGTCGTGCCCGCCGCCCGCACCATCCCCGAAATGACCTACCAGGCCGCCCTGGACATGGCCACCCACGGTGCCAAGGTGCTATACGCCCCCACCGTGCAGCCCGCCATGGAGGCCGGCATCGCCATCCACATCCTGAATACCTTCGAGCCCGAGAACCCCGGCACGGTGGTATCCGCCATGCCCGAACCCGAGGCGGGAGAGTGGATGGGCGTGACCAGCACCGACGACACCCTGCAGGGAGAATCGCTCCTCTGCCTTGTGAGCAACGGCCGCATTAACGGCGAGGCCGCCTGCGCAAGGGTGGAAGACAGCCTCAAGAAGGCCGGAATCAAGACTCTTGGCTGCTCCTCCGACGGCACCAACATCTACGCGACCGTCCGCCTCGCAGTGGCCCGGGAGGCCCTGAACGCCATCCACCGCGAGTTCTTCGAGACCGCGCCGCGCACAACGCTGAACCTCTACATAGCAGGTAAGGGCGCGGTAGGTTCTGCCCTGGTGGATCTGATCCGCACTTCCGGGGACCGCATCGCAGAGCGTACGGGCAAGATCCTCCGTATCGAGGAAGCCAGCAGCGACCATGGCTTCGCCGCCCGAGTCCGGAAGACCGCCCTCCGCGGCAGCATCTTCGTGGACGTGACCGACAGTGAGGACATCTGGCGTGAATATGAAGGGCTTCTGCGCGAAGGCATCAATATAGTGAGTTCCAACCGCCGGGCGCTGGCAGTGCCGTTCGTGGAATACGCAGCCATGCACGCCGCCGCCCAGGAAAACGGGGTGTTCCTCCGCTACGAGACCACGGTCGGATCGGCCCTCCCCGCGGTGGAGAGCATCGCCGCCGGAGCCAATACGGGGGATGAACTCATCAGCATCGAGGCGGTGGTCAGCTGCACCCTCAACCGCATCCTCTCCGAATACACACTTACCCCCTGCACTTTCGCTCAGATAGTCCGCAAGGCGCAGGCGGAAGGCCTCACCGAGCCCGATCCCCGCATTGACCTGAACGGTCGGGAAGCCCTCCGCAAACTGCTGATCCTGGCCCGCGAGGCCGGGGTGCCGCTGGAGGAGGAAGATGTTGAGATAGAGCCGGTTATCGGCCCCGAGTATGCCGGCCTGACGCTGGAAGAATTCTACTCCAAGCTGGAGGCAGATGAGCCAAAGTTTGCCGCTCTTGAATCCGCGGCCGACGCTGCACATCAGCGCCAGCGCTTCGTGGCTTCGCTGGTGAAGGACCCTGCCGGTCCCCACGGCTACAAGGCCTCCATACGCGTGCAGAACGTGGATGCCAGCCATCCCGCCTACCGCATCAAAGGCACTGAGAACGCCATCATCGTCCGCAGCGCCTACCATCCCTATCCGCTGCTGATCCAGGGCGCCGGCGAAGGAGCCGTCCTCGCCGCCTCCAGCGTGCTGAACGATATTTTGAGGTAATTGCTATCTTTGTAAAAAAAGGATCTGATATGAAAGTCGCTCTAGTCGGTGCCACGGGTCTGGTGGGCACAAGAATGCTCCAGGTGCTGGAGGAAAGGAACTTCCCGGTGGATGAACTCATCCCCGTCGCGTCCGAAAAATCCATTGGCCGCAAAGTGGCCTTCAAGGGCCGTGAGTGGACGGTGGTGAGTGCCGACGAGGCCATCGCCGCGAAGCCGCAGCTGGCACTTTTCAGTGCCGGAGGCGAGACTTCGCATCAGCTTGCCCCCCGCTTCGCCGAGGTCGGATGCCGCGTGGTGGACAACTCCTCCTACTGGCGCATGGACCCCTCCAAAAAGCTGGTCGTGCCCGAGATCAACGGTGACGTTCTCACCGCGGACGACTTCATAATCGCCAATCCCAACTGCTCCACTATCCAGATGGTCCTGCCCCTGGCGCCCGTACATAAAGTGTTGGGAATCAAGAGGATAGTGGTGTCTACTTACCAGAGTGTCACGGGCACGGGCTACAAGGCCATCGCCCAGATGAACACCGAACGCGCCGGAGGCAAGTGGGGAGAATATCCTGCAGTATATCCTTATCCAATCGACCAGAACATCCTCCCTCATATCGACTCCTTCTTGGAGAACGGCTACACGAAGGAAGAGATGAAGATGGTGAACGAGACGAAGAAGATTCTCCGGGACGAAAGCATCGCCGTCACCGCCACCACCGTCCGCGTGCCGGTGCAGGGCGGGCACTCAGAGAGCATCAACGTGGAGACCCATAAGCCCTTCACCTTGGAGCAGGTGCGAGAGCTGATGGCCTCCGAGCCAGGGGTGACCGTGCAGGATGATCCCGCGCACAACGTCTATCCCATGCCGCTATTCGCCTGGGGGAAGGACGATGTATTCGTGGGGCGCATACGCCGGGATTTCAGCGTGGAGAACGCTTTCAACTTCTGGTGCGTGAGCGACAACATCCGCAAGGGTGCCGCTACCAATGCCGTGCAAATTGCACAGTTGATGCTGGAGAAGGGCCTGATCTAGGCCAGATCGAAAAACCTTACGTAATTGCTTACCGCCTGCTCGAGATCGGCGACCAGCACATGCTCATCATCGCGATGGGCGTGGCGTATGCTGCCGGGGCCGCAGATGATCTTGCGGCGGAAGTTGGTGAGGTGAGGGGCGTCGGTGCCGAAGGATGCGGGCCCGGCGGGGAAGCCCTCGAAAGTCAGGTAGGATGCGGGGATGTCCCCTCCGATGAAGCGGACATCAGCCACCTTGGAGACCTCGTTCATCATATATTCATGAACCAGCCCGTCCGATGCGAAGGTGGTACGCCAGTACAAGCGGCAGCTGAGCTCCGGACTGAGTATGTTCTGGGGATTGTCGCTAACCAGGCGGCCTATATTGAAGGTTGTTTCTCCCAGCACGTCGTCGAAGGGGAAACTCTTTGCCCGAAGCCCGTTTACGAAGTCCACGAACATATCCACCGCGCTGTGCCCGAACTGCGGATATCCGGAGTGGAATGGCTCGCCGCGGAACACCAGTTCGTATGCCTTGGTGCCCTTGGAGGCGGATATCATCTTGTTCTCGGTGGGCTCTCCTATCACCAGCAGGTCGGCCTTGAACGGGAGTTTCGCAAAGGCCTTGGCTCCCCAGGAGCCGGTTTCCTCACCGCTCAGGAGCAGCAGTCCGAAGCCGTCGCGTCCCGCAGAAGCCAGCTCGCAACAGGCTGAGTATAACGCTATTATCTGCCCTTTGGCGTCGCAGCTGCCGCGCCCGCTGACCACGGTTTCCCCAACTGAAGGGGCTATATACGGCGGCACGGTATCGATGTGGGTGCAGTACACCACGCGGGGCGTTCCCCAGCTGAACAGCAGGTTGAGAGTTCCGTCACCCACTTCGAAAGTCTCCACCTTGGGGGCCTTCAGCCGCCTGGCCAGAAACTCTGCCAGCGGCCTCTCCTTGCCCGACGTGGAGTCAAAACCCAGGATATCCTCGAACAGTCCGTAATCTATCATCTGATCATCTATTTATATTCACTGTATTCCGGCAGGGCGACCTCGGAAAGGATTTCCTGGAACTTGCGGTCGTCGCGCGGGCAGACCATGAGCACCTTGTCGGTGTCGATCACCATGAAATCCTTCAGGTTGCTGACGGCAAAGAGTTTGCCGGATTCAGGGCTGACGAGTATGCTGCCGGACACGTCTTTCGCGATCAGTTTCCCATATACGGCGATGGCGTTGCCGTCTTCCGATTTCCCGGCCACGGCCTCGTACAGGGTGCTCCAGCTGCCGATGTCGCTCCATACGAACTTCGCGGGGAGCACCCAGACATTGTCCGATTTTTCCATCAGGGCGTAGTCGATGGAAATGCGCATGCTGTCGGAGTAGGCCCTTGCCACGAACGCATCGCGCTCGCCGGCCAAGACCTCTTCCCATCCGTCCCAGAGGCGGATGATATCGGGACAGAATCTCCGCATCTCTTCCAGCACTACGGAAACCTTCCAGATGAAGATACCGCTGTTCCAGAGGAATTCTCCGCTGTCCAGGAACACCTTGGCCAGTTCCATGTCGGGTTTCTCGGTGAAGGTCTTTGCCTGCACGGGGTCCCCGGACGTCCAGGCATCCTTCCCTCCGGCCACCTGAACGTAGCCGAAGTTCGTGTCGGGGCGGGTTGGGACTATACCCAGGGTAAGCAGGACATCATTCGATGCCGCATAATCCATAGCACGGGCGATGTTGAGGTCGAACATTGCATCGTCAGAGATGTCGTGGTCGGAAGGGACCGCCACCATGACTGCATCCGGATCCTTCTCCTTAAGCAGCAGGGAGCAGTAGGCGATGGTCACCGCGGTGTTCCTCCCGTATGGCTCCAGGATGATGTTCTCTTCCGGGAGTTCGGGAAGATGTTCCCGGACAAGGTCTTTATAGCTTCCGAGGGTGGCTACAAGGATGTTCTGCACCGGCACGGTACGGGACATGCGCTCGAATGTCAAGCGGATGAAACTCTTTTCCTGGTGCCAGACCCTGAGGAACTGCTTGGGCATGTATTCCCGGCTGAGGGGCCAGAACCTGGTCCCAATGCCACCGGCGAGGATTATGCAATATCTATGGTCAGTCATATATCGGTATGAAAGCTTGTGGGTAGTATTTAATGTATGTGGTATCTGAACCTATTATTACTGTTACAATGTCAAAAAAAACTTCCGCATCGGCGAAGCGCCGCCCTCCGGAATGCAGGTACTGCAGGGCCGCTTTTACCAGATGCTTCTGCTTGCCGGCCGTAACGTTCACCAGAGGGTCCGCCGCAGCGGGCGCCTTCCGGGTTTTCACCTCCACAAAATGCAGGCCCGAACCGTCGGCCGTAATAATGTCGATCTCGCATCTTCCGCCCCTCCAGTTCCGCTCGAGCACCGTGTGCCCGTTCGAAGCCAGCCAGATGCAGGCAGCATCCTCTCCCTTCTTGCCAACCGCATCCATCACTCGAACTCCACTATGGTGACTCCTGTTCCGCCGTGGCGTATGTCTTCATCGGCCACCGATGCCACTCCGGGCACGGTGCGGAGGTATTTCTGTATCTCTTCGCGCAGCACCCCGGTGCCTTTTCCGTGGATAATCCGGACGCTGTGCACCCCGAGCATCTGGGCATCGTCGCAGTAGTGCATTACGGCCTCCAGCGCTTCCTGCAGGCGAGCTCCGCGAAGGTCGATCTCCGGCTTGAAGGAGAGTTTGCGGGTGGTGATGTTCGCATCCACCCTCTGCACAGGCTTGCTGAACACCTTGCGGGATATCTCCCGGAATTCGTTGGAGGAGATGCGTTCCACCGCATCCGGGGCCATGGTGCTGCTGATGCTGCCGATGATCACGGTCACGGCTTTGGCGGACACGCGGGACACTTCTCCCACCATGCCGGAGGCCTTTACCTTCACCTTTTCGCCTACTTTCAGAGGCCCCTCTTTCTGCACCGGGGCAGCCGGCTCGGGCGTGTCCTGCCTGCCCTGCTTCTTCTGGAGTTTCTCCAGCTTGCGGTCTATGTATTCGTCTTTGGTTTTCTTCTGTTCAAGCGCCCCCAGGAAGCCCTGCAAGTTGGCCCGGGCGGCCTTCGTGCGCTCCTTGTCGGCCTGGCTTTCCTTGATTTCACGTATGGTGCGTTCCACCTGTCTGCCGGCGCCCTTCACTATGTCTTCCGCCTCCTTCTTGGCGCTCTCCAGGATCTGTTTCTTCTGCTCCCGGATGTCTTCCAGCTCCTTTTGGTACTTGGCGGTCAGGCCTTCCAGGGCCTTGTCGGTGGATTTTACCTTCTGGAGTTTCTCGTCCAGGGCCTTGCGCCGCCGCACTATCTTGCGCAGGTTGCGCTCTATGCCCACGTATTCCTCGCCGGCACGCGTCTCGGCATCGTGCACGATGGTCTCCGGCAGGCCCATCTTCCGCGCCAACTCGAACGCGAAGGAATTGCCGGGGAGCCCCGTTTCCAGCACGAACAGCGGCTCTATCTTGGCCGCGTCGAAGAGCATCGCCCCGTTCACCACTCCGGATCCTGCCCCGGAGGCATACAGCTTGAGGTTGGTGTAGTGGGTGGTGATCACCCCGTAGGTGCCGCGCCTGTCCAGCTCCGCGAGGATGGACTCGGCGATCGCACCGCCGGCCGCGGGCTCCGTACCCGAGCCGAACTCATCTATTAATATAAGTGTGCGCGCGTCCGCATACGAGAGCATCTCCTTCATGTCCGCGAGGAACGAGGAGTAGGTGGAGAGGTCGTTCTCGATGGACTGGTCGTCCCCGATGCTGACCGCAATGCGCTCGAACACAGGCATTTCCGAGCTCTCGGAGGTGGGTATCAGCATGCCCCACTGGAACATGTACTGGAGGAGCCCCACGGTCTTGAGGCAGACGGATTTGCCGCCCGCGTTCGGGCCGGAAATCAGCAGGATGTGCTTCTCGGGGGTGAGCGTGACCGACTGCGGCACTATGCTTCGACCTTCCTTCTCCAGGGCCTTTTCCAGCAGGGGATGGCGGGCCTTCCTCAGGTTCAGCGTCCCGTCGTCCGCAATCACCGGCATGCCGGCGCGCAGGTCCAGGGCCGTGCGGGCCTTGGCCATCAGGAAATCTATCTCCCCGATGAAGGCGGCGCTGCCCATGAGTTCCGGCACGTACGGGCGCAGGAAGTCGGTGAATTCCAGGAGGATGCGCTCGATCTCCCGGGTCTCGGCGAAGTGCAGTTCGGCTATTTCGTTCTCGAGTTCGATCAGTTCCGCCGGCTCTATGAAGGAGGTCTTGCCGCTGGCGGATTCTCCGTACACGAAGCCGCTGAGCTTGCGTTTGGAGGATGTGGCCACGGGGATGAGATACTTCCCTTCGCGCACCGTGACGCCTGCGTCGGAATCGGCCAGTCCGGCCGCCTGTGCCTGCGAAAGGATGGCCGCTGCCTTCTTTGAGATTGCCCCTTCCTTGTTCCGGAGACTTCTGCGTATGTCGAATAGGGTGTCCGAGGCGGAATCCTTTATATCTCCGTATTTGTCCAGTATCTGCTCGATGCGCCTCTGCACTTCCGGGAATACGCTCACGCTGCGGGCCAGCCCCTTGAGGTTGGGGTAGATGCCGTCCTTGACGCTCGAGAAGAAATGCACGATGCGGCGGGTGGTGTCCAGCATGGTCTTCAACTTGCCCAGGCTGAGCACGTCGATGCGCGTTCCATCCTTCTCCAGAGGCTCCAGGAAGTGGATGGCATCGATGTATCCGGTAGTAGGGAAACTCTCCTCGAACATCAGCACCAGGCGCATCTCGTCCGTCAGGAGCAGCCTTCGGCGGATGAATTCGGCCGAGGTGCAGAAAGCCTCTTCCATCACCTTGCCGCTGGCATAGTCCGTGCTGCAGCGGTCGGCGATCATGGCCCTGATGCGGTCGAATCCCAGTTTGGCCTCCAGTTTCTGTATGCTCTCTTCCACGGCCTAGTTTTCTTTCTGAGGGGGATCCAGCAGGAGTTTCAGCTGGTTGCGGCTGTCCACGCGGGTGATGATCCCGTCCCGCACGAAGGAGATGGTGCCGCGCTGCTCGCTGACGACGATCACGTCGGCGTCGCTGCGTTCGCTGATCCCCACGGCGGCCTTGTGGCGCATCCCGTATTTGGAGGGGATGTCGGTACGTTCCGTGATGGGAAGGGTGCAGCGTGCCGCCAGGATGCGGTTCCCGCCGATGATTACGGCCCCGTCGTGCAGGGGAGAATCCTTGAAGAAGATATTCTCGATGAGGCTGGAGCGGATGTCCGCGTCGAGGGTGTCGCCGGAATCCAGGATGTCCTGCAGGGGGTTCTTGTGCCTCAGCACTATCAGAGCGCCCGTCCTTTGTTCGGCCATCTCGAAGCAGGCCCTGGAGAGCTCTTTCGCGGATTCGTCGTCGAGGGCGTGGGCGTTCCTGCCGAACAAGCGTTCGAGCAGGCCGCTGCGTTCACCGGTGATGCCCGTGGAGCGCCCCATGCGGCTGAGGAACTGGCGGATTTCCGGCTGGAAGATGACGATGAGAGCGATGGCTCCCACGTCGATTATCGTATCCAGCAGGGCGGACAGCAGTTTCATGTTCATGGCCACCGCGACGATGCGGATGACGAAGAGCATCAGGATGGCGATGAAGATGTTCACGGCGCTGGATCCACGGAGCCATCGGAAGGCCACGAAGAGGATCAGCGCGACTACGATTATGTCAATTATATCTGCGAAACCCAGGTGCAGGAACCCGAGAATATCCAAAATCATCATATCAGCACAAAGATAGCAAAAACTTTTATTCCTTTGTTATTTGGAAAATAAATCGTATATTTGCAGCCCCCAAAAAAGGGGTTACTTTGTTAAAGTATTAGTAAACAATTAGTTAACAAACCAATGCCTGGATTAATTGGAAAGAAAATCGGAATGACTTCCGTTTTCGGTGCTGATGGAAAGAACCTTCCATGCACCGTCATCGAGGCTGGTCCGTGCGTTGTCACGCAAATCCGCACTGTTGAAAAAGACGGCTATGCCGCAGTGCAGCTTGCCTATGACGAAACGACAGAAAAGCACGCCAGCAAGGCCCTCCAGGGTCACTTTGCAAAGGCAGGGGTTGCTCCTATGCGCAAGCTCGTCGAATTCGAGGCGGACTTCCAGGGAGAGCTCAAGCTTGGCGACACGCTCACCGTTGCCGACATCTTCACAGAGGATGTTGCATTCGTGGACGTAGTCGGTACTTCCAAAGGTAAGGGTTTCCAGGGCGTTGTGCACCGCCACGGCTTTGCCGGTGTAGGCGGAAAGACCCACGGTCAGCACAACCGTCTGCGTCACCCCGGTTCAATGGGCGCATCTTCATGGCCTTCCCGCGTATTCCCCGGAATGCGCATGGCAGGGCACATGGGCCAGGACCGCGTAAAGGTCTTCAACCTTCAGGTCCTCAAGGTCATCCCTGAGAACAATCTCATCGTTGTCAAAGGTTCCGTACCCGGGGCCAAGGGTTCTTACTTAATTTTGGAGGCGTAATTATGAAACTTCCTGTTTATAAAATCGACGGAACAGAGTCCGGAAAGAAGGTCGACCTCGCAGAGGACGTCTTCGGCATCCAGCCCAATGATCACGCCATCTATCTCGACGTAGTGCAGTATCTCGCAAACCAGCGTCATGGCAACGCCAAGACCAAGGACCGCAGCGAAATCGCACACAGCACCAAGAAACTCGGACGCCAGAAGGGCGGCGGCGGCGCACGCCACGGCTCCCTCAAGGCTAACATTTTCGTAGGCGGCGGCCGCGTATTCGGCCCCGTGCCCCGTTTCTATCACAGCAAGCTCAACAAGAAGGTCAAGTCCCTCGCACGTTGCTCCGCCCTCAGCTACAAGGCTCAGGACAAGGCTATCGTGATGGTAGAGCCCTTCGTGATGGACGCTCCGAAGACCAAGGAATTCGCACAGATCCTCACCAACCTCAAGGCCGGTGACCGCAATGTGCTCTTTGTCCTTCCTGCGAACTCCGACAATATTTTCCTTTCATCCCGTAACCTTCCTTATGCAGATGTCATCACCGTTGATGAAATCAACACCTACGCAATCGTCAAGGCCAACACTCTCGTGATGGTGGACGGCGTTCAGGACATCCTCGCAGAAAGGAAAAAATAATTTGAGCGATGGGAATTATTATTAAGCCAATAGTTACAGAGAAGCTGACGGCTCAGGGCGAGAAATTGAACCGTTACGGCTTTGTGGTAGACCGCAAGGCGAACAAGCTTCAGATCAAGGACGCAGTGGAGAAGCTCTATGGCGTATCCGTTGCCGATGTCAATACCGTCAATTATCACGGCAAGCGTAAGAGCCGCTACACCAAGGCAGGCCTCCTTACCGGTCGCATGAATCACTTCAAGAAGGCTTACGTCACTCTTGCAGGTGAAGATAAGATTGACTTCTACGCTAACATTTAAGGAGGGAAAGAATCATGGCAGTAAGAAAATTCAAACCGGTAACTCCCGGTCAGAGGAACAAGGTCATCAGCACTTTCGCTGAGATCACTACCAAGAAGCCTTGCAAGGCCCTTCTTGAACCCCTTAAGAGCACTGGCGGCCGTAACAATACGGGCCAGATGACAGTTCGCTACATCGGTGGCGGTCACAAGAGAATGTACCGCGTCATCGACTTCTTCCGTACCAAGGACGAATGCACCGCAACGGTAAAGACCATCGAATACGATCCTAACCGCAGCGCACGCATCGCTCTCGTCGAGTACGAAGACGGAGTCAAGAAATACATCATCGCTCCGGACGGCATCAAGGTCGGTCAGGTCATCGCATCGGGAAGCGGCATCGCCCCCGAGGTCGGTAACTGCCTGCCTCTCTCCGAGATTCCTGTAGGTACCCTCGTGCACAACATCGAGCTCCGTCCCGGTCAGGGCGCCGCAATGGCCCGCTCCGCCGGTGCATCCGCACAGCTCGCTGCCCGCGAAGGCAACCACGCTATCCTCCGCCTGCCTTCGGGTGAGACCCGTATGGTGCTCGTTTCCTGCCGCGCAACGGTCGGAACCGTCTCCAATACCGATCACAACCTGGAGAGCCACGGCAAGGCCGGACGCCGCCGCTGGATGGGCAAGCGCCCTCACAACCGCGGTGTTGTCATGAACCCTCACGATCACCCTATGGGAGGTGGTGAAGGCCGTGCATCCGGTGGACATCCTCGTTCCCGTAAGGGTCTGCCTGCAAAGGGCTACAAGACCCGCAACCCGAAGGCCGTGTCCAACAAGTTCATCATTGAAAGAAGAAAGAAGTAACAGGTAAAACTTAGAGAATATGAGTCGTTCATTAAGAAAAGGTCCATACATTCAGGAAGCCCTCGAAAAGAGGATCCTTGCCATGAATGATGGCAGCAAAAAGAAAGAGGTGGTCAAGACCTGGTCCCGTGCCAGCATGATCTCCCCGGACTTCATCGGCCATACTATCGCCGTTCACAACGGAAACAAGTTCATACCTGTTTACGTCACTGAACAGATGGTGGGACACAAACTCGGTGAGTTCGCACCTACTCGTACATTCAAGGGTCACTCCGGTAACAATAAGTAATTATGGGAAATCGTAAACATCTTATGGCCGAAAAGCTCAAGGAAGCAAAGAAGGTCACCGCAGTAGCCAAATTGAATGATGTTCCTACTTCTCCCCGCAAGATGCGTCTTGTGGCCGACACCGTCCGCGGAGTCGAAGTCAACCGCGCCATCGATCTGCTTCACTTCTCCAAGAGGGAAGCCAGCATCAGGCTCGAGAAGCTTCTCCGCAGCGCAGTCGCCAACTGGGAGGCCAAGAATCCGGATCAGGCCAAAGAGCTTGACAACGGTAATGTTTATGTAAAGACCATCATGGTTGACGAAGGACGCACGCTCAAGCGCATCCGCCCCTGCCCTCAGGGCCGTGCCGGTCGCATCCGCAAGCGTTCCAACCATGTTACCGTGGTTCTTGATGTCAAAAAAGCTCAGGAGGAGAAATAATTATGGGACAGAAAACTAATCCTATCAGCAACAGAATCGGTATCACCCGTGGTTGGGATTCCAACTGGTGTGGTGGTAACTACGCAGAGAAGATCGCCGAAGACTTCGAAATCCGCAAGTACTTGGGCAACCGCCTTGCAAAGGCCGGCCTGAGCAGGATCGTCATCGAGCGTACCCTCAAGCTCATCACTGTCACCATCTATGCAGCCCGTCCCGGTTTCATCATCGGAAAGGGAGGCACCGAGGTCGACAAACTCAAGGAAGAGCTGAAGAAGGTCACCAACAAAGAGGTGCAGATCAACATCTATGAGGTGAAGCGCCCCGAGGTTGATGCCCGCATCGTGTCCGACTCCATTGCCCGTCAGATCGAAGGCCGCGTATCCTACAGGCGCGCCATCAAGATGGCCATCGCCAACGCAATGCGCGTTGGTGCCGAGGGTATCAAGGTCCAGATCGCAGGCCGCGTGGGTGGTGCTGAAATCGCCCGCAGCGAAATGTTCAAGGAGGGCAGGACTCCTCTGCACACCTTCCGTGCCGATATCGACTATGCTCTTGCAGTTGCACGCACCCAGATGGGTACCATGGGTATCAAGGTCTGGATCTGCAACGGAGAGAAGTACGGCAGGCAGGATCTGACTCCCGCCGCTCTCGCAGCCGCCAATGCACAGGCCGCCGGCCAGCGCAGCGGAAACGGCCGTGGCGAGCGCCGTGGCGGACGTCGCGACGGAGACCGTCGCGGTGGACGCAGGGATGCGAAGTAAACTCCGAGTTCGTAACGAAAGGCCCGATGCTATGCGTCGGGCCTTTTTTATTATCTTTGCATCCGTATGGACATCCGCTCGAAAATAGCCCTGCTGCCTCACAGCCCCGGAGTGTATCGGTACTACAATGCCGACGGGGAGGTCATATATGTGGGCAAGGCCAAGGACCTGCACAAGCGGGTGGCGCAGTACTTCGTACCACCGGAGAGACTCAACACCAAGACCCGCATCCTGGTGAGCAAGATCGCGGACGTGCAGTACAGCGTCGTGGATTCCGAGTCGGACGCCCTCCTGCTGGAGAATAACCTAATCAAGCAGTACAAGCCGCGCTACAACATCCTCCTCAAGGACAGCAAGACCTATCCCTGGATATGCGTCACCTCCGAGCCCTATCCGCGGGTTTTCCTCACGCGCCGCGTGGAGAAGAACGGATCCCGCTACTTCGGCCCCTACAGCACCGTGATGCATGCCCGCTACCTGCTGGAATTCTTCGAGAAAAACTATCCCCTGCGCAGCTGCAGGCACAAGATAGATGCGGATACCATCCTCCGAAGGAAGATACGCCCATGCCTGGATTTCCACATCGGCAAGTGCCGCGGGTGCTGTGTAGGCGAGGTGTCCATGGAGGAATACGGCGGATGGATAGAGGAGATAGTGACCTTCCTCAAGGGCGGCGTGGGCGCCATCACCAAGGAATATGAATCCCGCATGCTAGCTGCATCGGAGGCCCTCGATTTCGAGCAGGCCCAGGTGTGGAAAGACCGCATCGATGCACTGCAGCAGCACTACGCACGCAGCATAGTCACCTCCGTGCGCGACCTGGAGGCGGACGTGTTCGCCCTGGTGTTCGACGGCCCCGAGGCCTTCGGATCCTTCCTGCGCCTGCGCGGAGGGGCCATAGTCCAGAGCCTCAACCTTGGTTTCAGGATGAACATCGAGGAAGAGCAAGATGCGGTGCTGAGCGAGTTCATAGCCGAGATAGAAAGCAAGTTCGGCAGCCTCTCCAAAGAGGTCATAGTGCCGTTCAAGCCAGACGTGGAGATGCCCGGCGTGAGCTATGTCGTACCGGTGAAGGGAGACAAGCTCTCGCTTCTCGAACTGGCCGCGAAGAACGCGCGGGAGTACCACTTCAACACCCTCAAGCAGCGCGAGCATACGGATCCCGACGAGTTCCGCCGCAGCGTGTTGGAAGACCTCCGCAAGGCGCTGGGAATGAAAGAGTTGCCGGTGCATATGGAGTGCTTCGACAACTCCAACATCCAGGGCACGAACCCGGTTGCGAGCTGCGTGGTGTTCCGTAACGCAGTGCCTTCCAAGAAAGACTACCGCAAGTTCAAGATAAAGACCGTAGTGGGCGCGAACGACTATGCCTCCATGAAAGAAGTGGTGAACCGCCGCTACTCCCGCATGCTGGCCGAATCGCCTGACGACCTGCCGCAGCTTATAGTGATAGACGGCGGCAAGGGCCAGCTGGAGTTCGCCTGGCAGGCTCTGTGCGAACTGGGACTCGGCGACAAGCTGACCGTGATCGGCCTTGCCAAGAGACTGGAAGAGGTAATCCGCGTGGGGGATCCCTATCCGCTTTTCATAGACCGTAACTCTCAGGCCCTCAAGGTGTTGCAGCAGATACGCGACGAGGCTCACCGCTTCGGCATCACCTTCCACCGCAACCTCCGCAGCAAGGCCGCGATACAGTCTGCATTGAGTTCAATCAAGGGTGTCGGCAAGGTTACGGAAGAGCGGCTTCTTCTGCATTACGGTTCCGTGGCCCGCATAGCCGCGGCGGATCCGGCCGACCTGGCCTCCTTCGTAGGGCCGGCCCTGGCTGCCCGGATACTTGAAACCCTGAATCAATAAGAATGGAAAAGCAAGTTATACTGATCACCGGGGCGAGCAGCGGCATCGGTTACGAAACGGCCGAGGCTCTGGCCAGGAAAGGCCACAAAGTGTATGGCGCGGCGCGCCGTACGGAAAAGATCGCCCCGCTGGAGGCTCTTGGGGTTACGGCCATCAGGATGGATGTGACCGACGAGGCGTCGCTGCAGGCGGGTGTGAATGCCATATTGGAAAAGGAAGGCCGCATCGACATCCTCATAAACAACGCGGGCTACGGCAGCTTCGGTGCCATCGAGACCGTGCCAGTCGAAGAGGCTCGCCGCCAGTTGGAAGTCAATGTCTTCGCCATGGCCAGGCTCACCAAGCTGGTCCTGCCTGGAATGCGCGCCAACCGCCACGGCCGCATCATCAATATATCTTCTCTAGCCGGCAGGATGACCATCCCCTTCGGTGGATGGTACAATGTCTCGAAGTATTCAGTAGAGGCGTTCAGTGATGCCCTGCGCATGGAAACCAGGCCCTTTGGCATCAAGGTATCCATCATCGAACCGGGCGGCATAAAGACCGACTGGGGCACGATCGCCGCCGGTCATCTGACCGAAAATACGAAGGGGACTGCGTACGAACAGGCGGCCGGAAGAGAGGCCGCCATCCTGCGCAAAGGGTATTCATCCAATCTGCTGTCTTCCCCCTCGAAGGTCGCCCGTAAGATCGTCCGCGCGGCCACTTCCCGCCGCCCGAGGCTTCGTTACCGGGTCGGCACAGCCTCCCGTTCAGGGCTCATATTCCACGCAATCCTCCCGGCGCGTTGGTGGGACGCGCTGCTCTGCCGTTTGTTCTGCAAGGGCTAGAACCTTACCCCTGCGCTAATCGAGAAGGTGCCGTCGAGGATATCGGAGGCGAAGAGGTAGGCCGCGTCCAGGGTAAACTCGCCGTAATGCAGGCCAAGGCCGGCGGAGGCGAATGAAGGGACGATGCTGTCGCCGCCGTAATGATACCCGGCGCGCGCGAAGATCATGCCGTCATACCCATATTCCAGACCGAACCCTGCTGCGATGGGGCCCGAGAAGTAGCGGTCCGCCTTGATGCGGGCGACCAATGCGTGTACGTCCCCGAAACCTGCCGTATATCCTGCTCCGATAGTAACTGCGGCGGGAAGGGAGAAATTGCCGGTAGCCTCACTCTTGACCTTGCCGCCGAGAGCGGATGCCCCGGCCGCGAATTCGAACCCGGCGTACGTGCCGGCGGCAAACGCGTCGAAGGCCACCGCGCTGCTGGCGTAGTTGGCCAGAAGCTGCTCCTTTCCGTACTTGACGTTCACTCCCACTGCCAGCCAGTCCATCACCGCATAGCTTGCACCCGCATTGACCACCATTTCGGTTGGGACGAACTTCTCTCCCGTGATTGCCTCTCCCGTGCCTCTCGTGAAAGCGATGGAATAGCCGAGCTTGTCGAGGGCGCCGGCCGCTCCTCCGCTGATATAATTGGTGGCGCTCAGCGCAGGCATATAGCTCTCATAGGCCACGCCTCCGGCCACCTTTACGTCCTTCAAAGGGAGGACAGCCGCGGAAGGGATGGCGGTGCTGCCCATACCCAGCGATACGGTGCTGAAATCCATCTGGATGAAGGGCAAGGCCTCGGAGGTCTGGGCCTCGGCTGCCAACGAAATCATGCCGGCTGCCAGGATCATATATAACTTTCTCATACTTTCACAATTGTTTTCTGGTAAGTCTTGCCGTTATAGCTGATGGTGACGGTATAGCGCCCCGGAGCCAGCCCGGTGAAATTGACTATAAGCGGATCGAATCCGCTGAATACCTTGGTCTCCTCATAAACCACCTTGCCGCTGGAGCTGACGATGCGTACGGCCGTTTCAGCGGCTTCTTCCGTTCGTATGACCAGATCGGTCGTGACGGGGGTAGGATAGGTTTCCGCAGGGTCTGCGGCATCTATCTTTACCAGAACCGGGATTACGTGGGTTATGGTTTTGTCCCCATCGGAAACCGTGACGCTGATCTCGGCCGTGCCGGCTTCCAAGGATTTGATCCTGATGGAGGATTTGTCGTAGGAGATGTAGATGACCTTCCCGTCGTTGTTCTTGCATTCGATAGTCAGGGGGTCGCCGTCGGGGTCGCTGAACAAGTCGCTGAAAGACAGCGTCTTCAGATCGTTGAGCCCGTAGAGAAGGACTCCTTCAAGATCGGTGACGACGGTCGGAGCGTGGTTTTCGGGGGTGGTGATGCTTTTTATCTCGGATGCCTCGGAGTAGTTGTTGGACAAGTCCTTGGCGTAGAGTTTTACATAATAGGTGGTAGCGTAGCGCTGTTCTCCGAGCGTGCCGTCGAAGGTGGCCCCTGCGGCCAGATCTCCTATGGTGAATATCTCCGTGGATACCCCGGAACCAATGGACTTGGGAGCGCTGGACTGAACCGCCGTCCGGTTGGTTCCGTAAAGGCATAACACCGTATTGGCTTTGCCATCATCTTCGTCCGCGGGCACCTTGAAACTGATGTTTACGGTCTTGCGTACGGCTTCCAGACTGAATTCCTCGACTTTGTCCGGGGCGATGGCGGAAGTGGGGGCGCCGCGCAGGAAGGACCCTTTCACGTCCAGCCATGGCCCGACATATTTGCTGTTGTTGATATGGGTATTATCCGCTCCTTCGAGGAGGAGGTCCTTGCAGTCGTCGTTGGTGAAGCCCGGCCCTCCGAAGTAAGATACGATCAGGGCGGCCGCCCCGCTCACGTGCGGGCAGGCCATGGACGTGCCGGACATATAGCCGTAGTTGATGTAATCGTAGCCGTCCAATTCCCTGGTAGCATAGAGGTTGTAAATATGCCCGCGGCTATAATGATAGGCGCCATAATCGTCGTAACAGGCCTGGCTGTCGCAGGTTCTCGCATAATCATCATACAATCCGTCTCCACCCGGTGCGCATATATCCACCCAGCTTCCATAATTGGAATAAAAAGCGCGAGTATATCCGGCGGTTCCTGCTCCCACCGAGACTATTGGTTCATAAGAGCAAATTGGATCGTAATTGACAGCATCGTTCCCGGCAGCAAAGATTACAACGCCTCCTTTCATCGGAGAATCCGGGAGTTGGTTGTACGGGGGCGTCTTCTGGCATCCGGCATACTTTATGAAATAGTCGACCGCCGCCTTGACGAAATCCGGGATAGCAGGATATTTATTCTTGAATTTCTGCAGTTCGGAACTGGAAATCACCCCATCGTTATTAGAATCATCCGGACCATATCCCCAACTGTTCTGGCTGATGACGGCACCGTGGTCCGCTCCCCATTTAATTGCATCGGCGCTTGCGGCATCGTCATCATACTCTGCTTCCAAGTCGTCGGAGAATATCTGGCAACTCATAATCTTTACGCCCGGAAGACCCTTGGCATAATCTCCACCAGCTATACCCGCAACTCCGAGGTTGTTATTGCGCACGGCGGCGATTGTGCCAGCCACATGTGTTCCGTGGGAATCAGACTGGATAGTATAACTTCCATCGGTAAAATTCTTGCTCCCGTTTGGCCCGCCCGGGAGGCAGTTGGCGGCAAGGTCGGGATGGTTCAAATCTACACCTCCGTCCACAACCGCGACAATCACATTGGGATTGCCGGTTGTATAATTCTCCCAGACCTCCATCAGATTCATGTCAGCACCCTGGTCGGTATACTTCTGGATGCCGTAAGTATTATTCGCCTTGATGCAGTCAAGATGAAGGGAGCCGTCATTATACAGGTCCCACTGCCACTTAAAATAAGGATCGTCGGGAGTGGCGCTGCGCCGGTGAATCTTATGGGGCATCTCCACTTTGGTAACGCCTTCGATGGATTCCAGCACGCTCCCGGCTTTTGTGGAGGGGATACTCTTATCGTATTCAATCCTGTAGAATCGGTGAAGCCCGGCATCGCGAGTGCGTTGCTCGCAATCTCCTGCATAAGGGAACACTCTGGAAAAACTCTTGATGCCGATGGCTGCAAGAGCCTCATTGACATCTTCCGATTTTGTCTTTACGCTACCGTCCCCTGCGGCTTCCAGAAGGTCCAGAAGGGCACCATCGACTTGAATGATGGCGGAGCCGGCAATATCGTTCGCAGACACTTCCTGCGTGTCTTCGGGGGTGGCGTAATTAATCAGTCTGGATTCATCCCGCGTGCAGGCGACGGCCGCAGCAGCAATCAGAATAACAAAAAAGATCCTTCTCATACAAATCATTTGACTTCCCAGTATCCTCCCTTGTCCGGCCCAACGCGCAGCAGCCTGCCCGATTTCTTGAGGTTGGCGAGATGTTTTTCTACTCCCTTGTCGGAGATGTGCAGTATGCCTGCGAGGTCGGCCGTGGTAAAGCGCGGATGTTTCGCCAGAATGTCCAGGATGCGGGCCGCGTTGTTGCTCGTGCCCCTGGCGGGTCTTGACCCGGACGGCTCCAGACCGAACTCGAATTCCAGCATATTGGCAAGCAGGCGCCCCATCACCACGTTCCCTTCCTGCCACAGGGCCGCCTTTTCAATCTTGCTCCGGATGCTTTCCGCTGCCTTCCTCAGGCCCTCCTCTCCGATGCTCCTGGCGTGCATGCGGGCGTCGTTGGCCTCGTGGCATACGGCCTGCAGCACGGCCTCGTCGGAAACCTTGTTGCAGTCGAAACCACGGCACTTCAAGGCCCTGGCAGCCAGGGATTTGAGCCTGTAGCCGCTCCATACCTGATGCCCTTCGGCATCCTTCAGGGCCATCTGGTATGCCTTGAAAAGGTCGATGTTCTTCAGCTGTTCGGTTATGGTCTTCCCCTCGCTGCTGACTCCGTCTTCGAGCAGGCGGATGTTCTGGGCCAGGTTGAGGGTGGAGCCTTCCAGAATCGTGGAATTGGTTACCAGTATATAAAGTGTCTGCTTGTCCATAAGTTTACAAATATAATCATTATCTTTGTTTTTATGAAAAGGATGCTGCTGGCTTTGGTTCTGACCGTGCTTCCGTTGATTGCGGGGGCGCAGGAGGCCCCTGCCGCCGATGCAGGCGCATGGACTTCGCTGGCGCTTCGGCACGACTTTTCTCCCCGCTACAATCTGACCCTCCGTGCCGAACACCGCTCGAAGGACGACTGCCGCACGACCGACGTATGGTTCCTCCGTGCATTCAACCGCTACAAGTTCCTGCCCTGGCTCACCGGAGAGGCTAACCTGGAATTCAACAACTCCAATCTTGGAGAAGGAGCCTGGCGCCGGTCCTTCCGCATCCATCTCGGAGGCATCGCCTCCTGCAAGCTTGGGGATTTCAAGTTGAGCACCATGCAGAGGGAGTATTTTTTCGTTTTGACGAACGTGGAACCCGCCAGCATGCACTTCCTGCTCAGCAATTTCCGCGTGGGCTACGCCCCGGAAGGATGGGCAGTCGCCCCGTACCTTTCCGCGTTCTGGTTCTTCCGCCCGGACCTGTTCCAGCGGCGGCTTCTCGCGGGTGCAGACATCCGCATGAGCGAGGCTCTGACGGCCAACCTCTATTATATGTACAAGACCGTCTACCCTTCGGAGAAGAATACCAACATCTTGGGAATCGGGCTTACCGTCATGATTTAATTGTTATCTTTGCAACACTATGTTCAGTAAAGAAATCTATACCTCACGCAGGGCGCAGCTCAAGGCCCTCCTCAAAGGCGAAAAGGGCATAGCCGTATTCATCGGCAACGTCGAAGCCCCTGCGCAATACAAAGACAATTGCTACAAGTTCCGTCAGGACAGCACCTGGCTGTACTATTTCGGGCTGGACGAGCCGCGCTTCGCCGCGGTGATCGACCTGGAGGACGGCAGCGAAACCATCTATGCCGACGACTTCAGCATCGACGATATCATCTGGACCGGCCCCCAGCCTTCCGTGGCCGAGCAGGCCGCCCGCGTGGGTGTCTCCCACAGCGAACCGTACGCCAAGCTGGACTGGGCCGTGAGCCAGGCCATCATCAAGGGCCGTCCCATCCACACCATCCCTCCGTCCCGCTGGTACAACACCCTCAAGCTCCAGAGCCTAGGAATCGACAAGCCCTCCGAGGCCCTCATCCGCGCCATCATCAGCATGCGCCTGGTGAAGACCCCCGAGGAGATAGCGGAGCTGGATGCGGCCGGAATCCTGGGCCAGAAGATGCACACGGTGGCCCGCCGCGGCATACGCCTTGGCAGGGTGGAACAGGAAATCGTAGGCGAGATGGAAGGGGTTACCCTGGCAGAAGGGTGGGGGGTGAGCTTCGCCACCATCCTGACCCAGCACGGGGAGGTCTTCCACAATCACGGGCACGCTTTCCCGATCGAACCGGGTAAACTGATGGTGATAGATGCGGGCGCGGAGAGCAACTCCCACTACGCATCCGACTTTACCCGCACCTACCCGACCGGCGGCAAGTACACCCCGAAGCAGAGGGATATCTATAGCATAGTATACGACTGCCACGAGCTGGCGTTTTCTCTCACGAAGCCCGGGGTGGCCTACCGCGACGTGCACCTGGCGGTGGCCCGCCTGATGCTGGACCGCCTCTCGCAGCTGGGCCTGGTTTCCGGAGACCTGGACGAGATGGTGGCCGCGGGCACCGCTGGTCTCTTCATGCCTCACGGCCTCGGCCACAACATGGGCCTGGACGTGCATGACATGGAGGATCTCGGCGAGGACCTGGTGGGATACGATCCCGACCAGAAGCGTTCTTCCCAGTTGGGACTGAGGTCACTGAGGATGGCGCGTCGGCTGGTTCCCGGCAACGTGATTACCGACGAGCCCGGCATCTACTTCATCCCGGACCTGATAAAGCTCTGGAAGAAGGAAGGCCGTCCGTTCGTGAACTATGCGGCCCTGGAAGAGGGCTACTTCGACTTCGGCGGTATTCGCATAGAAGACGACGTGCTTGTGACGGCCGACGGCGCCCGCCGCCTGGGTGGTCAGCGCCTGCCCGCCTCGCCGGACGACGTGGAGGCAGCAATGGCGGCCGACCGCGCTTGATGTCGTTTCGGGGCCCTCTTTGGAGACTGGAGCTTTTGTCATTCGGGGGGCCGGGAAACAAGTTGAATATTAGAAGAAAAGTATATGGGATTATTAGACGGAAAAGTCGCCCTCATTACGGGCGCATCCAGGGGAATCGGTAAAGCGATCGCCCTCAAATATGCGGCAGAAGGTGCCGACATAGCATTCACCGACCTGGTCGTTAACCAGGATACGGTTGCCGAAATCGCCGCCCTCGGGCACAAGGTAAAGGCCTACGAGAGCAATGCTGCCGATTTCGAGCAGACCCAGCAGATCGTGGAGCAGATCCTCGCCGATTTCGGCAAGATCGATATTCTGGTCAATAACGCCGGTATAACGAAGGACGGTCTCGTGATGCGTATGACCGAGCAGCAGTGGGATGCGGTAATCGCGGTGAATATGAAATCCGCATTCAACTTCATGCACGCCGTAGTGCCCGCGATGGCCCGCAACCGCAGCGGCAGCATCATCAACATGGCCTCCATCGCCGGTCAGATGGGAAATCCCGGCCAGGTGAACTACGCCGCCACCAAGGCCGGCCTCATCGCCATGGCGAAATCCGTCGCCAAGGAGATGGGTTCCCGCGGCATCCGCGCCAACGCCATCGCCCCCGGATTCATAGTCTCCGACATGACCAACGCCCTCCCCGAGGAGGTCCGCGCCGAGTACATCAAGGCCATCCCCCTGAAGCGCGGCGGCACCCCCGAGGACATCGCCAACGCCGCCCTGTTCCTCGCCAGCGACCTCTCCTCCTACATCACCGGCCAGGTCATCCCCGTCAATGGCGGGCTGTACTGCTAGAAAAGTGTTATTTCGCGAGTACCTGTAGAGAAAAACCGCATTTTCTCTACAGGTACCCCCTTTTTACCCCCTACCCGTCAAGGTTTTCCAGCAAAACCTCTACGGGTTGGCCATTTTTCAGCCTACCTGTAGAGAAAAAAGGCCGAAAAGCTCAACAGGTCGCCTGATTTATGGCGAATTCGCCACAATTAAGTAAACAAGTTTCAAGATTTGCATATGGCAAACTTGTATAATTTAAGTTTAGGCGAATCATAAGATTTTTCTTATGGCCGCCTTCAAACATATAATCATCAGCAGAAACATATATTAAGGCAATTGTTCGCCTCAATTATTTGGAGGTCTCCGGAATCCTCTCCACCTTGCAATAAAAAATGCGAATCTATTTAAATTGTTGCAGCAAAGGACTTGAAACGGATATCCTATTCAAAGCTCCTATTGAATTCATTGCCGGTGTAAACAGAATAGCGGTCTGCTATCTGCTGTGTCTGGCAAAGGGTATGACGGTGGGCGTCATCTCTTTCTGCTTGATGGACAATCATTTTCACATTTTGTTGTTTGGTGAGGAAGAGCATTGCATACAGTTCCTCAATCTATACAAAAAACTGACTTTGATGTGGATAGCCACCCATCGCGGAACACCTTTTAATGGAGATATTGTTTTGGGGCATTGGCCTGTTGCCCGCGATAAAGTCCATGAAAAAGTCGTGTATTATCATCGCAATCCGTATGCGGCCGGGTATAGGATTCTGCCATATTACTACAAGTGGTCTTCGGCCGGGTTGCCCTTCGCCGACAGAAAAGAACAAATCAAAGGCCTGATCAAAGCTTCGGAGTTATCCGCCGAATGCAAAAGGAAATATTTGTATAGCCGCGTAGAAGTCCCCGACGATTGGTTATTTACCAAAGATGGAATGGTATGGCCCGGCAGTTTTATCAACGTCGATTTCTTGGAAAGGCTCTTTCAAAGCCCCGGCTCTTATATGTTCGAAATGAACAATGGTAACATCGACAAGGAATGTGAGAGGGAGATGCTGATGGATAGCATGATGCTGCCAGACGGGGATATCTTGAAAATGGCCAGGGAATATGCAAGCAGGCTGTTTGACAAGACCGATATCGGAAAATGCAGCAAGGGGGAAAGGGTGAGCATCGGCGTAATGCTACGAAAAGAACTGGGGTGCAACCATAAACAGCTGGCCAGAGTGTTGAACCTTCAGGCATCAGAGTTAAACCTGATGATATGATCTGTAGGGAGATTGCCGACCTGCTGATGCCCAGGATTTGCCTATGCTGCGGGGCTGTACTTGGGAGAGAGGAGCATATCTGCGAAGAGTGCTGGAAAGACCTGCCGCAGACGCGCTATTGGAAGCTTCGGGAGAACCCGATGGCGGAGAGCTTCAATGCGTTGATACAGAGGAATATGGGGGATGATGCAAGTTACCGTCCGTACGGCCATGCGGCCGCCCTGTATTTTTATAAGGGGGGATACAAGGAGATCAGCAAGTCCCTCAAATACCGGCGGAATTTTGCGGCGGGCAGGCACTTCGCGCAGATGCTGGGCACGACGCTCTCGGGCTCGCAGTTCTTCCGGGACGTTGACCTCGTCGTGCCCATCCCCCTCCACTGGACCCGGCGCTGGCGGCGCGGATACAACCAGGCGGAGGTTATCGCCCGGGAGGTGGCGACCTGTCTGGGATGCCCATGCGATGCGAGGATGCTGAAGCGCGCCCGGCATACCCGGACGCAGACGCATCTGAACCTTGAAGGCCGGGCGCAGAATGTTGCCGGGGCGTTCCGGGTGAGGAGATCCCCGAACGGGTCGGGGATGCCAGGTAACACTGACGGGTGCCCCCGACACATCTTGCTGATAGACGACGTTTTCACCACCGGGGCTACGGCCGCGGCCTGCGAAACGGCCATCCACCAGGTCCTTCCGGCCAAAACCCGCGTATCGATCGCCACCCTGGCTTGCGTAGAACACTGACGGCCACTGGGATGACTGATTTGTATGGACTGATTTTTGCAGGATTTCTGTGCGTTATGACACCACTAGAAATCTTTGCAATCATCTGCGCCGTGCTTGGCATCATAGGCAGCATCGTTCCCGGACTTCCCGGCCCTCCCCTTAGCTGGATAGGCCTCCTGCTTGTATATTTGGCAGGCAACCGCGGGGACTGCGACCCCATCTCCACCAACTTCCTGCTGATCTGGCTGGCCATCACCACCATAGTCACGATTCTCGATTACGTGATTCCCGGGTGGTTCGCCAAGACTACGGGTGGCCACAAGGAGGCATCGTGGGGAGCCATCATCGGCCTGTTCGCAGGCATTTTCCTCACGCCGATCGGCATGCTGGCGGGTGCTCTGCTGGGTGCCTTTATCGGGGAATTCTATTTCGCGCAGCAGGACGCCATGCATTCTGTAAAGGCTTCGCTCGGCGCATTCCTCGGTTTTATCTTCAGCACCGGAATGAAGCTGATTGCCGCCGGCATAATGGCATTCTACATTTTCAAGGCGATAATCTAGCGATCTTCTTTCTCGACCTGTTGAGCTTTTCGACCTTTTTCTCTACAGGTAGGCCGAAAAATGGCCGACCCGTAGAGGTTTGGCTGGAAAACCTCGACGGGTAGGGGGTAAAAAGGGGGTACCTGTAGAGTTTTTGGCCAAATTCTCGACAGGTCCTCGCAAAAGCCGCGAAAAACCTCTATATTTGAAATATGAAAAAACTCTTACTGATTACCCTGCTGGCGCTGGCCTTCCTGCCTTTGAGGGCGGGAAAGGTGGTGACCGACAGCCTCTACAGCCGCGTGCTGGGAGCCTCCGTTACGTATAACGTTTATCTGCCGGACGGCTACGGCAAGGTGGAGCGCCACTATCCCGTGGTGTACCTCCTGCATGGCCTGAGCGACAACTACACCGCATGGGCGAAGCGCGGCGGCATGCAGACCGTCACCGATGAACTGTCCCGCACGGGCGAAATCGTGCCCATGGTCATCATCATGCCCAACGCGGGCGGTCCGGATGTGCACAACACCTGGAACGGCTACTTCAACATGCCCGGATGGAACTACGAGGATTGCTTCTTTAAGGAGCTGGTGCCCACTCTCGAGAAGAAGTACTCCTGCGGTGGCAGCAAGGGCCAGCGAGCCATCATGGGCCTTTCGATGGGCGGCGGCGGCAGCGTGGTCTATTCCCAGAGGCATCCCGACATGTTCTCCAGCTGCTATGCGATGAGTGCCTGGCTCGATAATAAAGAGGATGAGCTGAAGCGCACGGTGGATACCATCGATAAGCTTTACTATGTGCGCGAGGCGGTCAAGCAGTATTCCGCCCTCGACTTTATGGATAATGCCGACGAGGCCACCCTGGAGAAGCTCCGCACGGTCGCCTGGTTCATCGACTGCGGCGACGACGACTTCCTCCTGCACCTCAACTATGGCCTGCACATGAAGATGAAAAAGGCCAAAGTGCACAGCGAACTCCGCGTGCGCAATGGCGTCCACAATTGGGAATACTGGCATCTGGCACTGCGTCTGTCGCTGCCGTTTGCCTCAAGGAATTTCAACTGATGAAACTCCGCTGCGCATACCTGCTGATTCTGCTTGCCTCCTGCACGCCGCGCTTCGACGGCCCCGTGCCGTCTGCGGCGCAGCTGGAATGGCAGCGGATGGAGTATAACATGTTCATTCACTTCGGCCCGAACACCTTCAGCGGACTGGAATGGGGCAAGGGCACGGAGGCGGAAGACCTCTTCAATCCTACCGCCCTGGACTGCCGCCAGTGGGCCGCGACCGCCAAGGCCGCGGGCATGAAGAGCATAATCATCACCGCCAAGCATCACGACGGTTTCTGCCTCTGGCCGAATCCGGAAAGCACCCATACGGTGGCTCAGAGCAGCTGGCGGGACGGGCAGGGGGACGTGCTCGCGGAGCTTTCCGCTGCCTGCCGGGAATACGGGCTGAAGTTCGGGGTCTACATCTCCCCGTGGGACCGCAACGACCCCGCCTACGGCACGCCGGAGTATAACGAAAAGTTCATCCGCACCCTGCAGGACGTGCACGGGGGCCGCTACGGGCAGATATTCGAGCAGTGGTTCGATGGTGCCTGCGGGGAGGGCCCGACCGGCAAGAAGCAGGTGTACGACTGGCCTGCCTTCAACCAGGCAGTGCTGTCCATGAGTCCCGATGCGGTGATTTTCAGCGATGTAGGCCCCGGCTGCCGCTGGATGGGGAACGAGCGCGGAATAGCCTGCGAAACCAACTGGAGCAAGCTCGATGTAGAAGGATTCACCCCCGGCGCGGGCGCACCTCCAAGGGATACCCTGCAGCAGGGGAACGTGCATGGTTCAGCCTGGATCCCTGCCGAAACGGATGTATCGATACGCCCGGGATGGTTCTGGAGAGAGTCTGAAAACCCGCAGGTGAAGACTGTTGAGCAGCTGGCGGACATCTGGCTCACGAGTGTGGGGCGGAATTCCCTGCTGCTTCTGAACGTGCCGCCGGACACGCGCGGGCGCATCCATGAAATAGATTCACTGCGGCTGATGGAATTCAGGGACTGGCGCGAGAAGGTGTTCGGCACCGACCTGGCTTCCGGGGCTCGCGTGCGCCGCCGTTCGGGTGGCCGCGTGCTGGAAATAGAGCTGCCCGAGTACCGCAGTTTCGACCTTATCCAGCTCCAGGAAGATATCTCCCTCGGGCAGAGGGTGAGCAGTTTCGAAGTGCAGATTCAGAATTTTGATGTGGCTCTGGCTACCAGCGGCTGGTGGACCATCGCGGAAGGAACTACTATCGGATATAAGCGCATCATCCCCATCGAGCCCCGCAAGGCCAGGAAGCTTCGCGTGGTGGTTACCGGATCCCTGGCACGGCCGGTGCTCAGCGGGGTCAGCCTATTTTCCCGCGAGGATAGCCTTTAGAATAGGATAGAGCCGCTCAGCGTAGCGACTCTGGCCAAGGTCGGTGGTATGAACGTAATCCACCGTGGCTTCACCGTCGGAGCCGTTCAGGCCGGTGCCGGAAACGTAGTACAGATTCTTGTCACCGGCAGCCTTAACCCTCTCATAAATAGTATGTTGCGCCGCATTTCGGGCCTCCACGTCGGCATATGACTCTGAGCTCACGAAATCGTGGGCGTAGTGCGCCATCTCCACGAAAACGATGGGCACCGACGGGTGGGCATCGCGCAGAATCTTCACGAAAGCCTCGCCCTTTTCAAGAATAAGCTCCGGGCTGTCGTTTGGCACATTGTCCAGCACGAAGACGGCCGGATTCTCCACACGCGCCATCAGCTGGGCGATCTCCGGATCGAGTTTGGCGTTGCCGCTGAATCCCAGGTTGATCACCTCGCGGTCCAGCATCCTGCCGAGTATGTTGGTGAAGGCCATGCCGGGGCGCGAGACGCATCCGCCCTGCAGGATGGAGGTGCCGTACATCACCACCGGGGCCTTGCGCTTATCTACCGAAACCGGGATGAATTCGCTGCCGGGCTCGGTGCCTATCTCCAGCTTGCTGATGCCGTCGTAGAGCGACAGGTACATGCGGCACTCCTTGT